>Ga0100403_1000545_pt1 | contig 37462 bp, 57 predicted proteins | sample CryGeymet201501t_FD_83663 | JGI IMG/M metagenome (GOLD analysis project Ga0100403, IMG submission 83663) | Groundwater microbial communities from Crystal Geyser aquifers in Utah, USA - Crystal Geyser metaG 2015-01t | ecosystem: Environmental > Aquatic > Deep subsurface > Groundwater | place... | reverse complement strand
CCAAAATAAGATATTTGATAAGTTTGATCTTAAATGTAATAGCGTGATGCAACCGGTTCTGAACACACCGACACAAAGTGTCATACCACCATTGGTGGTCATTACATTATATCATCAGCTTATGTAACTGTGCTTTGGTTGTACGACCAACGTAACCTGTCCCCTTAGTGAGTCCAAAGAACTTCAGCACTTCATTGGAATAGAATTCTTGAAATTCAATCACTGCCTTGCGAGTGATACCACCAAAGTAACCGGTTGCGGTTGGGTAAGTGAAGAAACCAAGTTCAGCCAAAGCCATTTGCAACATCTTCACATCTTCACCACGACTGCCAACTGTTAAATCTCGTGTGAATGTGTACTTGAATGAAATTTCAGCTTCATTCTTTGGTGCGGGCTTTGGATTTGGAAGATTCAAGAAATACAAAGCGTATCGAAGGCGTTCTTTCACAAACTCTTCTGAAAGGTGTCGGATGTTTCGATTACCGAACCATGCTGAATCCTGAACAATCACATATTTCTTCCCTTTCTTTTCATAAACAGAATCAGGAAGGATGGTCACACAGTGATGAATTGAAGCATCATTGCGGTTAAGATTCGGGGTCTTAATTTCAGGGTATTCAAGTGACCATTCATTGCGATTAGCAAAGATAGAAACAAGAATGCCTTTATGAAGACCATTGGCGACATTTTTAAGCTGTTCCATTGTCGGATCAGTCATAAAGATGTAACTTGCAGATCGATATTTCTTCCCTTCTTCAATCATTGAATTAGTGATCATCACATTATTAATGTCACGTTCCTGTGTTGGTGTTGGAAGGGTAGTTTCTAAACAGTCACCGGTCTTGGTGCAGATGTCACCAACATTGTAATAATACATTCCTTCGTATGGGAAATTGGATCGTTGCCGGTAGACATAAGAGCGTGATAGGTCAACAAAGCCTTCACCTTCAAGTTCATTATCAATACCCAACGCAAGGGAAGCTGAATGAGCCACACAAGATGATGTGCTTTTCTGATCTAGCTTCTTATATAGTTTGGTTGATTTTTCCGCTTCCTTTTCAGTCAAGAAAACCGCACCCGCACCGGCATCAAGTTCTTCATGTCGGAAGTCCTTTGACTTTTCAGCTTCAGATCGGTTATCTTCAAGATAACCTGTAAAGATTTTTTCTTCCATAATTATTTACCTAGATAGTTATTATCTTCGCTTCCTTTATTGGCAAAATAGAAGGTAAATGCCATTGTTGCGAGGGTGATAAAGTCTTTTGCTTCCACAGTACCGGTAAAAGTAAGGGCGACAACTGCAATTGCCATCATAAGGAAGACAATTTTTGAAGCTGATTTAAATATATTGTTCATGAATTAATAATTAATTAGTAAGGTTATTTGTCTTCATTATACTGCACATCAGTATCGGTATAAACAGAAGAATCATCTAATATGTGGGTATTTAATTTGACCCAACACCACTGAAATTGAGAAGCTAAAATTGCTGTAATAACTGTTAAAACCAGCATTGCGAACAAAGCCCCCGCAATTTCTCGGAAGCTAATGTGACGCTTTAATTTCACTTTTAATGTATGCATAAGTTAGTCTTTCTCAACTTTAGAAACCAATACATTCAAAAGGATATTTGAAATTTTATTTAGCCCCGCCATGCCAAGAAACGCCCCAACAGCCGAAAAAAGAATCACCGCAACCTGACTATCAAAGAACATTGTGGCAATCAGACCGAAAATAAGACCGGCAAAAGAAGCGATAACTGTTAAAATAATGAAATCCGCTTTGCTGAATTCCACTTTTGTATCTCGTGCTATTTTTAACTGACTAGTAGCGTGAACGATTGCCCCGAAAAGGATCACCCCTATCACTATTAGCATATAATAAAATTCCGGTAACAGTTTCATCATGATTCTAGTGCTTACTTGCCATTTTGCGTGCTTTATGCTATATTATTATTAATGTTTCAATTAATTCTTACATTGGTGGTGATATACGTTTTTATTGTGTATATTTTACCGATTGTTGTCATAATTGCTTTAATGCTTTGGGGTTACATTGGTATGCTTCTTGGTGTTGGACAACCTACTGACCATAAATCTCGGAAATAAGGTCTTCAAGGGCTTTTTGTCTTACTGAATCGCTTCGACCCGCAAACTGCTTCAACATATCAACTCCTTGCGAGACTATCCCGCCTTTTTCCAAGGCTGAAGTAATTTGACCTTGAAATCCGGTCTTTCCGGCAATGTCATAATAGCGTTCAAGAATATTATAAAAGTCTTGAAGTTCTTCCACACTAAGTGTGGTTTGTCCTTTCACTGAAGAAGCCTGATCCAGTTGTCGAAGGATTAAACGAATCTTTGGATTCGACATCGAATTGCTTGTGAGTCTTCGAGCGATCAGACCGGCTGACATATCAAGCAAGTCTTCATCGATGTCAGGATCAAGTAACTTCATCAGCTTACGCATTTCATTCACCGGTGTGATAATTGTGGCGTATTCCTGATTTAACCGCTTGTAGTCAGCGTTTTTGGTGTCCAAAACATCAGAAAGAGCCTGACGAACAGCCTGAAACGCCCTTTCCTGTGTACCAGTGATGTTTTCCAGTGACTTCTTTTTACCATCAAGGATTTCAAACAATTCTTGTCTCAATAAATGCTTTGATTTCCCTGAACCATCAGCAACCGCTTCTTTAAAGATATCATCGATAGCTTTTTGGTCAGTCTTTGAGAGTGTCGAAGCAAGTGCAGTGTCGCTGAAGTCTAGTAACTGACCCTTTTCAACTCGTGCAATATCACCGGCTGTATCAACCGCATCAACTGTTTGGTCAGCTAATTTAATACCTTCAAGACCCCGCACACTTTGCAGTTTATTGAGAATAACCGGTTCAAGTTCAGCCTGTGTGACTGAACCAAGATCATCAGCAACTTCACTTAGTTGTTTCCCAACCTTTTGTGCTTCAGTGTCGAGGGTCTTCAATCGGGTCACAATAGGCTTGCCGACAAGTTCAATTGGATTAGTAGTGGTTTCGCCCTTTTCAAACGCCTTCACAGTCTCGTGAAGCTTCTTAAATGATGATTGAGTGTTCGGATCAGTGACAGTGTAAAGCTTACGGACATCATTTAAATCAATACCATCACGAACCGCTGTTTTTGCTGTATCTGAAGGCAGATTTTGGATTGCTTGCCTTGTTGCTTGTGCAGTATCAATATTTGTCTTTGCCCTTCGAGGGATATCAGTAACAAAATCAGTTACAGTATCAGCCCCCGCCTTAACAGTGTCAGTCACCGGTTTTGCAACATCATTCACGACATTAGCCCCCGCCTTAACAGTGTCGGAAACAGTATCGATGGTTTCAGTGACCGCCTTTTTAGCCGGATTCTTAATCAAAGCACCACCAGCGACATCAAGGGCAAGCCCCAATGTCCCAAGTGTGGCATCAACATCACGCTTTTGCACATCATCAAGTGATCCATACCATTCAACCATTTCTTGTGCCGGCTGTGATTCAGCGATGCCTTGTGCAACTGTTGCAACAGTGTCACCGATGGCTTCTTGTGCCTTTTGTGGGGTAAGTGCCTTCGCAACACCCATAAAGGTTTCACCGACAATATCAGAAGCAAAGCCCGCACCCTGTCCGAAACGCTGAAGAAGGGAACGCACCATTCCTTGTTCACCTGAATCTTGTGCCTTTTTAATTTCACCAGTGGCATCAGCACGCTTAATAGCCGAATCCTTAATTCCGGTCACTATACCTTTCAGGTCAGCACCAACACCGGTTTCAGGCTTGATGCGATCCTGATATTCAGGATATTTGGAAAGAGTAGCTTCACCAATTTCACGATCAGACATCCCCTGATATTGAGGGTATTTCAGCTTTACTGACTGACCAAATTCTTCAACTGTGAGTTTGTTATTATCCATAATTAAAATCCTAAATTAAGTGGGTCTTGTCTTCCAACCCCGATTCCAAGTGGATCTTCATCCACTGAACCACCGGCTTCAACAATCGCTTTGTTGGTAAGACTTCGAAGTGTTTTCAATTCAGTTTCAAAGTCTTTTTCATTAGCCTTGTAACCAGTGACATTTCCATTCTCATCTTTCATTCGCCAAGTACCAATTCGAGATGCTGAAGCTTCAAGTGCCATCAATTCCTTTTCACTCAATGCCCCAAGTGTTCCACCCTTTGCTTTTAGAGCAAGAAGGGTATCAAGTGTTTCACGAGAAACAAGCTGTTCGACATTGGCGATGAAGTTCTGACCAGAGCCGGTAAAGGCACGAGTGAGCGAGAATCTAGCAAGGGGATTTGTACCAACCACGTTACCTGAACCGCCATTTTTAAGTGCAGAAATAGCTTCATTCAATTGACCAACCTTGCCCTGAAGTGCGGGGACAAGTGCCTTTGATGCTTCTGAAGCTTCCTGTGCAGTAACCGCTTGTTTAAGGCTGTTCACATAAGAAGCTTCTTCACGATTAAGAAGGGAATTGTAACGTGCCAATTCTTTTGATCGTTCGAATGAGCGTTCAGATTCTTTTTCAGCAAAAGCCTGTTGTGCTTCCATCTTTTCACTTTCAGACATATCATCCTGAACAAAGTCATACAGTGTTTTGTACAACTGCACTTGTTTTGTTTCTTCATCCTTCATGTCCTGAATACGATCCGCAACTGTGCGTTCGGCACTTTGCAAATCATTATTAGCTATATCGTACTCAATTGATTTGTAAGCAAGGTTGCGATTAGTGTCTTTGGTAAGCTGATTAATTTCATTATTAATAGCACCCATTGAACGACCTGTTTTGTTCTCATTTTCAAGCTTATCTTTCTTTGCTTCAAAATCAACCCGAATGGATCGAAGCTGATTCAAGACACGATTTGCAGTCTTTGATTTTTCTTCAATATTTGCTTCTTCACGAATCTTCTGTTTATCAGCACTAGTATCTTTACCAAGAATAGACATCAGACCTTGCTGAATCTGTTCACGAACTGAAGCCGGTGAAGTAGTATCATCTTTTGTTTTTGATGGATCTTCAACCTGACCAACCTTATCAGCCGATGCCTTAAAACCCGCACCGGTTGCGGGTGTTGATGTTGCAGTGGTCACAGCATTCTGAACTTGGTTCAAATTAGTTGTTGGCTTTCCAAGTGAATCAGCCGGTGTTGGCTTCACTTCATTTAGAGCAAATTTAACCGGTGCAGTTGATGTTGATGTCGTTCCTTTTGGTGGAATATAAGACGGCGTGGAAGTTTGTGTTGACATCGAAGTGAATGAAAAAGGATCACTTGTTTGCGAAGTTTGAGCCGGTGCAGTTTGTCCTGAACTACCGGTGAAAAAGTTTTTAATTGAGTCTAAAAATCCCATAATTTATGCAAATTATACCACAGGCTTATGTGGCTTATTGTTAATAATCACCTCTTCAATCTTGATTTGAATGCCACGCATTTCAATTTTCACCTGAAGAAATTTTGATTTCTTTCCAATTGGAATTTTGAAGCCCCCACCAGTTTTTTGTGTCGCCACTGTGATTCTTCCCGCTTCCTTGAAGTTATCAACATTGAATTCCATCAAATCACCAGACACTGCAAATGGAAATGCTTCAGTAAGATTCACTGTATATGTACCAGAAGCTTCTGAAATAGATTCAACAAAAGCAATGTGTCCTGAACCAACACCGGCAATAATTTCAATCTCATCACCTATCACAACTTCTGATAAATCAGCCACTGTTGTGAATGTGTTTGTGTCACTCCATGTAGCCCGCCAATTTGCTGTCTGTGGATATTGTACTGAACTGAATGGGTAATTAGCCTTTTCAATATCTTTGTACTTAATGATGATCAAATCATCCTTTTTTAGTGGGGCATGCTTTATATACACATTAGTATATTCATCTTCATAAGCACTTGAATTCAATCTTGGTGTTACAAAATAACCACGATTAGGAAGAAATGGTGATATTCCACATAGTGTAGTGCGTGTGGTAGTTGACTGTTTGCCAAAAATATCAGCCGATAAACACAACCGACCCATTAAATTACTATCAAACATCAAGTTGTTTAAGACAGCCAATGCCATACGACTGCCAAAGTGAGTCCAACCATAATCATTAATCAATTGCACATAGAATTCCTGATTTGTATTTCCAGCATCGGAAATATCTATTGCATTACCGGCAATAGCCTCAGCATAAGTTTCAGCAAATTGAAATTCAGTTGAAGAATTTTTTATGATGTAATAAGCCACCGCTTGTTTAAATTCAGGAATCGCCGGTGAACCAACCGGTTTATATAACATCGGCATTCCAGTAACAATATTATCCAAATTGCCTGATGTAAGAGTGAAATCATTAGCTGTTATATCAACTGTCACTTGAGTTCCGGCAAGGATGCGAACCTGTGACCATGTAGGTGCATAACGATGATAAAGAGATCCATTATTGCTGTCATAACACCAAACTCCAGCGGGGAAGTCGGGTAAAATTTGAAGCACACCATTTTGTGTCTCATTAGAGAGATTGATTAAAATCAAATCACCATCAATAGACATCGCACGATTACTGACTGTTGAGTAATCATTATTAGCATCACCCCATTCAATGTTTTTTTGATGAATCGGTAAAACTGCAAGTACATCGAAACCACCACCATTAAAACGAAGTAATGCCCCATTGGTTGTGATTAAAACCACTGAAGATTTAAAAGGTTTGATTGAAGCAATTTCAAATGTCCCCACTCCATAAGCGAAATCAATACCAACTTGGATTGTTCCGACCACGAACATCATTGCTTCACCGCCTGATTTACTTCTTGTAGCTATAAATAATTGTGATCCTTGAACAGCAAGGGAAGAAACCTGATAATCAGGGGGTAAAGTCAAAGTGGTAGCATGAACTGACCAATCTTGCTTAACGAATTTGACTTCATTATCATTACCAACAGCAAGAACGCCTTCTGTTTCCCATTTTTCCATTGCTTTTGGTATCAGACTTGAAAAAGAAAGGGCAACTGTTGTCCAAACATTAGAACTTGATTCATATTTCAAACCAGTACCATCAGTAACAACATCTGTATCATTAAAAAAGATAACGTCTTCTTCAACACTCGGTGTTGGTCTGTTGGTATCACCACTATCATCACCAAAAACAGTCATATCTAATGAACCTTTAAAAACTTCATCAGAATTAAGTATCACAAGACTATCTGAAGGGTACATTGCATCAATAGTATCGAGATCAGCATCATCATTTTCTGTCATTACTGAAACAGTCGGCTGTGCAAGCTTAATATACCCCTTTTCATCAAGTTCAATATTGCGAGATTTATAAATAGTACCTGACAAATCATTAATGTTTGATTGCAAGTGTTCTTTTGTTTCTTGATTTGGGATTATAAACATAAGCTAGATATTATTGATAATGTTTTTAGATGCTTCATCCAGTGGTAAAGTAATTTGTTGGCGATCCTTTTGAACCTTCCAATTCTCTAAAACAACAATCCGCTTTTCAAGACCTTGAATGATATCCCTCAACTTTTTTTCTTCAGGTGATGCCATATTTATGATTTACTTTGATTAACCTAATCTTCATCATTCTTTGAAGTATTACTGAAACTTACATCAGTTTTTGAAGAAGAATTTGACCAAGGATTTGATGGTTTAAGTATGACATCAATACCGGTAAGAATGAAACTTCCTACACTTGCCCTGATTCCCCTTGAAAGATCGAAGGCGATATCAATACCAGTTAATGTGAATGAACCGGCTGAAGCAACAAGCCCTTTCCCTAACTTCAAAAGTACATCAATGCCAGTTAATGTAAATGTTCCCACTGAAGCCACCATTTTCATTCCAAGTGAAAATGCTGTTGCAATTCCAGTCAGTGTGAATGTTCCAACGGTGACAGCCATTGTTCGCACACTTGTTAAACTTGCGGTTTGACCAGTCAGAATAAACGAACCAACAACCGCTGACATTCCTTTTCCAAATAACAGCACCGTATCGATGCCGGTAAGAACGAAAGAACCGGCTGAAGCAAGCATTTTCCGACCAAACGACAATATTGTTGCAATTCCAGTTAAGGTAAATGCACCAGTGACGGCTGTGAGCAAGCGAGAAAGATGAAACAGACTTGCGATACCGGTCAAAGTGAACGCACCAATGCCGGCTGTAAGGGGATAGTCAGTGCTAGTTATTTCCGCAATCGTCCAGAAACCAGTTACGTCTGATTGGTTGTTGTATTCGGTGGTTATCCAGTTATCTGAAAGAGCTGAACCTCTCAAACGTACTTCGGAAACTTTCCCATCTAAATATACACCTGCCTTGTTTCTTGTGGGAGCCCAACCAATCTCAAATACACCAGTATCAATAGCTTGTGTGGTAGATGTAAATGTATGTACTGTTGTTCCGTCTAACAAAAATGAACCACTACTACCATCTCTCCTCAGGTGAAGCATCTGCCAAGTAGAAGTTGTAAGTACAGCCGAAAAACTTGCTGTATATAGATTCCCGTCAATTATGGCACTAAGGGGGTGTGGGGAATTTAACTCCGAAAAGAATATGAGAGAATTATCGGCATTATAATTCGTACTAAAGAAGTACATTTCCCTGTTATATATATCAGGGTTTATCCATTTTTGCATCGTAAAATCAGATAGAGACGGTATCCCAGAACCAACCCTCACATAGTCATTTGAACCATCAAAATCTGTTGCGGTTCCGATATTCCCTGTTATCCCTCCAATTGTTACCCCACCATTTCCTGCTAGGGTGCGTCCGTTTCCAGTTGAATCAGTACCGCCTCCTGGATGCCACACTCCCGCATAATCACTCCATACCGCATTTCTGCCATAAGTATCAGTTACAGCATAATCACTTCTTGCCCCGTCTACGTCTATATAAATAACGGTTGAGGTAGTGAGAGAGGGTATCTTTATATGGAGTTCGCCAGTATCGGTTGATGTGTCACAAGCAACCACTTCACGAGCAAGTTCAGTCGTTTTTGCTTCATCAGAATAACAGCGTATGTCACCACCCCCATTAGCAACCACCGACCAAAAGCCCGCCGGCATTTGGGCAAGGTCAATATATGCGGGGTAGTCAGTCAATGTTGACGCTACATCCCCCGAAGTTACTGTGAGAGAGAAGAGTGCCATGCTGTGCTATTTAAGCGATAGTTAGAACACCGTTTGTTCCATCGAAGTCAATTGTGAATGTGTCACCGTCTTGAAGAGTAATTGAAGAACCATAGTCGTACAATCCAACCAATTCATCATTAGTCGCAGTGTCATTGTAGATGTAGATATAACGGAATGCACCAACAGTTCCACCTGAAGCAGTAAGCACAAGATCAGTAAGCGTGAGCTTATATGTTCCACTTGTTTGTGCTGAAGCTGAAGTGGTGATTGCTCGTGCTGAACAATTGGTGTACGAAATCTGTGTGACATTCGCAAGAACACCATTGCCATCAGCCGTTGGGTTTGAAGCTTCTGAAGCCGGTGCAGTGTTAGAAAGAGCAATAGTCAAAGTATCCGCCCCAAGATTGTGCTTCTTTTCAGCAAGTGCTTCAACGAAATCATTAACTTTAGTAAAAGTTGCCATAATTATTTGTTATTTTCCCTGTTTGGGATTAATCGTCTTGTAATGTCTCTTGATCGCTGACCATAAGAATCAGTTAGTTCACCTTTCATCTTCATTATATCATTCTCAATTCTCGTTACTTGTGGCAATGAATGAATGCGTGCATATTTGTATGCCGGTAAAAGAACAAGAAGATAATGAAATAGTCCATTGAAGCCGGCTTTTTTGGTAGTGTCCGAAGTGGTGAAATAAGAGCCTTCACGATTAATGAAAACCTTCAATCCCTTCGAACCTTCAGTTCCAATTCGCCAATTGTAGTTTGGAATTGGATCAAGGAAGATGCCGTTTGCTGTCATGTCGTAACGGATCGCTGTTCCGGCTGTGTTTAGACCATCAGAGAACGAATCAACATTCACCCGATTGTTAGACTTCGCTTGCTGATCAACTTGTGTAAGTTCTTGATACACCCCACTTGGGTCTTTTGCCATCACCTTATAAATATCCAAGATAAGATTACCTTGTTCATCATTGGTGAAAGCGTAATCCCTTTGACCTGATATTAAATCAGTTTCAATGAAGGGGTATTTCGTGTGATTAATATCATCGAACTGCCACACCCCACCTGATTTAAAAATAAGAGCATAAATTTCATCCAACGCTTTGTTGACATCAGCTGTAAACTTCGCAAGAAGAGTCGCATCATCAGTGATGTCGCCATCATTGAATCCGCATTCATCTTCAATTGATTGGATGATGCCACTTTTATTTGTTGTGTCAGAAAATTGAATGCTCATATTTTTAATTAATTAGTGAAGACAGATTGTGATAGGTCATAACCTATCCCCAACAATTAAGTTGGGTGAAAGTTAATCAGGTACAACCGCTGTTACTACTGCACCAATTGCAGAATAACCATGCCCCATCCAACCAATAGTGTTATTGATCTTCACGAACTTGTGGATTTGTGTATCAGTGAATAAATATTCCTTTGTTCCATCACAATCTTCAGAGTTGATTTCTTCAGCAGAAGTTGCCGGTGTACGAACTTCAAAGTTCGAACCAGCTTGTGCAACAACAGTGATTTCGTGACCATCAGGGACATCAGCCAAGTTCGGCAAAACGATGAAATCGTTTGCATCGGTTGTGACCCCAACGACAACAGCAGATCGAACTGATGGTGGGATTGAGTTCACAGAACTTCCCGAAGCATCAGCTGTAAGCTGTACCGCCTTCAAAGTAAGACCTTCAAAGTGTGGATTTAAACCATTTGGATTACCCATAATTATTTAATTGCGTTTAGTTGTTTTAGTAATGCATCCTTCTTCATTTCGTACTTAACAGGGTTCTGAACCTTGTAAGCTTCAATGAGTTCCTTGAACTGTGCTTTGGTGTAAGCCGGATTTCCATCAGGTCTAAGAGCAACCTTTGATTTCTCAACCGGTGCTTCTTCCACCTCTTCTTCTTCAGAATTCAGTTCATCATCCTGAATTTCTTCCTGTTCTTCTTCAGAATCTTCAGTTGGAAGCAAGGCTTCGAGTTCTGCTTTAGTAGCAGATTCATCAAATTCAATTCCTTTACTTTCCAATACTTCGATTATTTCTTTCTTAGTTGCCATTTTTTTATTTAGATTAGTTCTTCACTAGGGGTGTATGGGTCACGAAACGATTTGAGAAATAGGTGAACAAAACTCACGCCGTTTCACAACCCAAACACCCCCAATGAAGGGGGTGAGTAATTTAGGCGAGGGTGATATCTACAACTAGGGCTGTCTTTGGAGTCCAAAGCTTGAAGCCAACATAGCCGTAAGAAACAACTTCCATTCCAGTCTTACCTGAAACCATCTTCTCTTCGAAACGAACGCCACGAGGTGAAGCATAAGTGGCTACTTTCTTAACTCCGAACACTCGGTGTCCTGAATTAGTATATGTAGTTGTTCCAAGAGTTTCAGAAGCAAATGTTCCTGAACGTACAACATAAATGTCAACGCCATTGTAAACATCCATGAAACCATTCTTCAAAGCAGAGTCAGCGAAGCTGAAACCGTTTGTTGATTGAGCTTGCATGAAGCCTGAAACATCGGTGTTCTCAATAACAAGGAACAGACCCTTGTACACATCTGCATAACCGGCAACAAGACCAACAAGATCGCCCATGATCTGATTGATGTTTGTTGAAGCGAATCCGCCAGTTGGTGTGGTGTAAGTACCAGTGGCATCTTCAGTAAGGTTGTTGAGAACGAATCGGTCAATCTTAGTCGCAACCTGATAGACAGTTTCATCAGTTCGAGATGCGAACATATCGAAGTTGGTAAGAATGTCTTCAAAGTCGTGAATGTGTTCAGCAACGATCACTTCATCGGTAACTGTGAGAGTATCATCAGTTGTGGTGAAGTTTGAAACTGAATAAGTTCCAGCAATAGCCTGAACAGTTGCAGTAGGCTGTGAACCATACGGTGACTGAATTCGCTTGTTGTCAGAACGATCAACCTCACAGATCGCTTCACAAACTAGACGATTGCGAAGTTGCTGTTCGAGGGTTGCTTTACGGTACTTATCACGATAAGTACGAGAACTAATTGTATTAGCCATTTTAGTGAATTAAAATTAAGTATTAATTCACCTATTTTTTGAATTAAATACCCAATCGAAGCTTGGCTAGACGATCCATGTCTTCATCAGATTCAGGCATGATTCCCTTCTTAGCATTCGCCATAAGTTCATCATCTGAAATTCCAGTGTTAGTCTTGGCGGTCTTTCCTGTATTTGTCGCATCCGCAACAGTACGCTTCTCTTTGTTTGTATCGAGAATGGCTTGCACAACAGTTGATGTCAAAGCTTCTTTCACTGAAACCCCTTTAAGCTTGGCATATTCCAAAACTTCAGGAATGTCATCTTCGTGAACATCGCTTCGTGTCAAAGTAATCAGGTCAGCTTGTGAGAGATCAGATTTAACATCATCCTTCTTTTCAACCTTTCCATCAGGCTTCTCACCACCATTAGCTTTTACGAGATCATCGTATTTCTTACGCCAGTGAGCCTTTTGTGCTGTTAAAGTTTTAACCGCTTTATCCCTGTCTTCTTGCGGGGCATCATCCGGCAAATCTTCGATATTAAAATCAAGATCAACTTCTTCAGCCTTCCCTTCTTCCTTCCCCTCAACCTTAGTTTCTTTTATATCACTCATGTTTAGTCATGTTATCTTTTTAAAGACTTTAGTGTCATTTAATAATATTGTATCACAATGTTTAGCGGGTGCTATTCATTGCAAGTCGTTTCTTTGTTTCTTCCGGCGTTTCATCCTTTCTTTCTGCAAGTACAGCAAGCTGTGACAACTGAAATTCAGTGTGTGTAATCAGACCGTTGCGTGCAGTCCATTCAACATACAAATCTTCATCAGAAAGACTGAAATCAGGCTTAAAATCAATGATTTTTTGAGTTGGCTTCACATCTTCTGTTTCCAATCGGGCAAGCCCCGCATTGATTAATTCCATCAAACGATTTCGCACCATTAAAGCCAAACGAGCTTCAAGCGGTGACTTATCTTTGCTATCCACAGTCAACCACAAATCAATCACTTGACCGATAGGGGTATCAAGTTCAATTTCAGGAAAATATGTTTTCCGAACTAAAGCTTGAACTGCTTTATTCTCACGAACAGGTTTCAAAACCTCCAAATCATCTTTGGTAAGTTTCGCTTGAAAAAAGACCTTTCTTAATGCAAGTAATAGTGCGGGATTTTCTGAAAAGGTACTTTTAATAAGTCCTAATTCATTATTCTCGTAACGCATCTTTTGCTTTGTTTTTGTTTCAGCCATTTTTTATTTATGATTATTGGTTATTAACATCAATCGCATTTGCCGGCACAGCTTCAGGTGGTTGTGATGGCATATTTGATTGAACTGGTGCATCAGCAATTTCAATTGGTGACACTGCACCTGTCATGCTAAGGATCTTGTTAAACAACATCTTAGCATTAGGGTCTGTAAGTACCGAAGGATTAGTGGCAATTGTTTGAAGCACAGTGGTCAAAGTCGTCATGTGTGATTGAGTGGCTGATGCTTCACCGGTAACATCAACTTCTGATTCCCACACCATCCCTTCAAAATACTTTTCCCATTCTAAATCGGAAACTTCTGAAGGAACAAATGAACGGACATTGCCCTGTTCAGCCAATTCACCCTGAACACTTTCCTTCGTTGCTTGAACATCCAGTTGAACCGGAAGTTCGCCCTTCTTCAAAGAATCAATGATTTCACGCTTCACTTTCTTTTCAGTATTTATCTTAATCAGACTAGAATCAATTTGCTTGATTTGGTGATCTTCAAGAATACCGACAATTACATCACGATTCTTCAGTTGCTTCTTCAAGTAAGGAAGCACAAACTTTCGCATCATTTCTTCAATGTGCAAACCTTTGTTTTCGGTCATGAGTTCAAACAAATCATTTGACTCATTTAGGATAGCTTCAATTTGTCGCCATGCAGTACCGGACTTTGGAGTCTTACCCAACATCGCTTCAGAAATACCTGTGATTTCATTACCAAGTTGCTTCCACTCACGACCAAAGTTCTGCATCTGTGTGATGTCATGAGAACCATTATTGATTTGTGTCAGTGGTTCATTAGTAGCGTGAACAAGAATGTCACCATTCTCAATCGCACTTAAAGCATTCTGACCAACAAAAGTATCATCTGATGTTTGGAAGATAAGCTTTGAAGCAAGATCAAGGTGGTCTTTAATCCCCTTCGCTGTGTGGTTGTTCATCCACTGTGCTTCAAACAAATGTTCAACTGCACCGATAGCTTGTGAACGATTGTCTTCTTCAATCAAGTGAGTGATCATGTAAGGACTCTTTGCTTCACGCCCCTTTGCTAGTGTGAATTCATCCCATTCATCTTTCTTATCGCCCTTTGCGACATAAGAAATGACATGCATCTGTTGAACATAAATGTCCGCATCCTCATCTTTTTCAGTGATGTATGACTTTGGCAACTGACCATGAATTTCATACAGTTTGATGTAACCGGCTTTGGTGTCCTTCTTCTGACCATCACGAGTCTCACGAGCTTGAACAGCACTAATTAAAGCAGTTACCTGTGTCTGATCATAACCCTTACGCATTTTCAATTGTGCAGGGGTAAGTTCAAGGATTTCAACAACAGGATTGTCGTCAAAGTTTACTGAATCAATAATAATCTTCATCCAATCCATCACAATTGGATAAAGCTTCCCATCCTTCTCAACGAATTTCAAAACTGATGATCCATTCTTTGCGAGTGAACGCCCCCATTTATTAAGGAAAGCACCAAAATTGGTGTCACGCATCCATTGCTGAAGTTTCAGTGTTGCAATAAAAGCCCTTGTTGTATCTTTGAGTTTTGTGGACTTGATTCGGATATCCTTTCTATCAATATCAGTTGCCCGATACCAAATATTTATGGCACTAGTTACGATGTTGAAGAAAGGCTTTTCCCTTCCTAATGAATCAGTCTCACCTGATGTATGTTTCGAATTAGCGTAAGCATCAATCTTTTCAAGGTTTTCAAGAAGATTAAATGTAACGTATTTTGATAGTGTGGTTTCGCCTGTCTTGTAATCACTTTCAATTTTCCGAACCAAAGCACCCACTGCATTTTTCTGTTGTGTTTGATCAGACATAGAGAAAAGTTAATTACTTATAAAGGAAAGTGATATCAGTCGTTCCACCTTCAGTGAAATAAAGACCATTTGCGAAATCAATCGGTGCAGGGAACAACACAACCTGTGAACCAGCCGGCAAAGTGTATGTGTTCACTAATAAACGATTTTCATCAACACCGGATTCCAAAGTTACCGCACCCCATGAAGCATTTGCACCATCAGTGGTTGTTGCAATGTCATTCCCCGCAACACCAATGTCACGAGCTTCAACGGTCTGTTCAGTATCACTATTTGTGGTTGCTGTAACAGTTGGGTGTGGCACAGTACCGGTTGAATAGTTTGTTCCTTCACCCTCACCACCGCCTTCAGTGTCACCTTGATTGATAGCTTGCTTCAAGTTATCAAGTGTTTCAGCAAGTGTGCCAATCAACCCTTCATTCGGTACAGCATCGCCGGTGTCTTCAGAAAGAGCATCAACCATCGTATAGGTTGTATTATCAATAGTGACAACTTCCCCATCAGTAAATACACCTGTACCAGTTAAGACACCAGTGGCTTTAACGCCGGCACTTGTTGTTCCATCAAGACCATCATTCAAACGGACAGTTCCGCTTGTGTGCGAGTTCACAATGAATCCAAACACCTGACCAACGCCGGTTTGAATCAAAGCTGAAGCAGTAAGATTTTTAAATAACGCCATGTTTAATTAAATTAATTAATGAGTAAACCTTTTTTAAAATTATAGCACATCACTTTGTGCTATTTGCAACCATGTTCGCACGATTCCTGTTGAATTGTGATCGTTGCTTCGAACGTGCTTCTTCTCTTTGTTCTGAAGAACGTGGATTGACCTTATTCCGAACCACAAGATACATTCGCATAATCCATGTATCTGAATCATCAGGTGAATGACCCAACGCATCTTTAATATCCGGCTTTTGCGTACATTGTCGCTTCTGATCCGGCACAGTCGTGTCTTTGTACTGTGCTAACTCTTCAATAATTATATCGTGAAGATTCTCTTCCACTGTTGATGCAATCAAATGATTGTTCACATGGTCAGCAAGGGTGAAAACACACTGACAACGAAGGTTTTTATAGTCAGAAACCAACACCGGTGCTTTCTTTAATACGCCGGCATTTGGCAATTGCACAATATTTTCATCAGTCTTAATTGGTGCATACGATGATTTGAAACCAACAATACCTTTAAGCAACGATGATGATGCAACCCCCGCCCCAACACCAATTGCATCAACCACAATATTCTTGAAAGGAATGTGTTCAGTATTCGCAAGGTCACGGATATCATCAATAATGTTTTCAGTGGTCTGACCATGCTTCTTGATACGCTTGTATTCAGTCAAACCATCCCACAATGAATAAACAGTGGCATCTTCCCCATCATCAGAGATATCCACAATGAGTGATTTTGTACCATCAGAATCAACTGTGTTGGTGAACACATCAATCAAAGCTTCCTGATCGAACAAGATTGTTGGGTCATTATCAAACTCCCAATCACCATCTTTCAAACGCTTACGAGTTTTAACATCTGAAATTTCATTCAGGTTTTCTTCATACTCTTCAGCGGTGTGTGGATTGTCTGAATACAATGATTGAAGGAAACGATAGTTATCAGGAAGAGTCTTCTTCTTCCACCGGATATAAAACACACGATACAGCCAACCTTTGTTTGGGTTACAAGTAAGAAGCAACTTTGACTTGATGCCATAGTCTTTATTCATGTGTCGCCCAATACGAGATTTCAAAACATCAAATGCTTTGAAGGTTGTTTCACCAGCTTCTTCAATCCAACCGCCGGTGTATTCAGTCGAACCAAAGCGTTCAAAATCAGGGTCACGAGGTATTTCATCAATATCCAAAAGGTCAATACGAGATCCATTCTTAAACTCAATATAGTTGTACTGACCATTTAACTTCCAATCACTATCAGGAATCTTATGATACTTACAAACCTTTTTGAATGTGATGAATGATGAAGCCATTAATCGCTTCAACTCTTTACGAGCAATAAACCATTTCGTGTTCGGATAGAAATAACATTGAGTGATCAACCATTCACAACCAAGCCATGACTTACCACCACCCGCCCCACCACCAAAAAGCAAATACTTGGTTGTTGTGTCTTTCAAATACTGCCACGCAAAATGCTGTTTCAGGGTTGGTTTAATCGTTGGCTTCATCAGGCTGTATGTAGTTAAAACCTTTGATTGGTTCACCACCTGATGTGATATCGGTTTCAGTCTTCTCAACCATTCCATGATTAGCTGAAAGAATCAGCTTCGCAATCGTTGGATTGTAGTGACCACCCAATGCCCCATCAACCAATCGTCTTCGCTGTTCGACAATTATTTTTCCCAAAGACTTGGAAAATTCAGGATATTTATCCTTCCATTCATAGATTGTAGATTCATTAACACCAATAAAATCAGCAAACTTATCGATAGTCGGTAAATTAACATGAACCAATCGTTCATAAGTATCAGACTTCAAGCCTTGTGTTTTGTGATAGTCCTCAATCGTATCCTTACACCCCTGAAGATACTCATCAACCTTTCCACACATTGCTTCAGTGTATTTAGTTGGTCTTCCAACTTTGTTCTTAGTAGTTGCCATTGAAAAAATTATAACACACACTTCCCCACTACAATTCCGATAAGAAGGAAGCCAATTGTTGACAATCCATCATTTTAATTTCAGGGTGTGGACAATTCATTGACAAAACCGTTAGCAAGAGATAAACTGGCTCTAGCAGTCATGCTTTAGGGGTATAAAACTTATACCCCATAGGCATAAGCTAAAAGCGAAGCCAAAACTAATTTTTTTTTGAAATGGCGTTGCTAAGGAAACTATTCAATAATAGGTGAATTATGTCAAAATACGATCACGAAAAAATGACTAAAATCCGACTCGATGGATTGATGTCTGAAGAAGATGAAGAAGCTTTGGCACTCGCCATTGCTTCTTGGAATACAAAAAAACAAGAAGAAATTTATTTAAAATACGCTGACAAATTCAAAGAAGAAGAACCGGAAGATAATGAAGAAGTAACTGAAGATGGTAACGAACCAAAGAAAATAAATAAGAAAAATCTTCTTGTTTATAATCAATTCCGCAAAACACTTAAAGTTTCAATGATAAAAGAAGAGGTGATTGAAGAACACAACTTCACCTGTTTCATGTGCAAGCATCAATACCCCAACAGGGATGATTTCAAACGAAAACATCCCAAAACCACCTATCCTTTATATATCCGGTCACTCATCGACATTCCCCGATATATTGAAGTCAACAAAATTCTTACTGTGCAAGGATGCCTTGATTCCCCTGATCTTCGCAATAAGATGTACTACCTACCCATTTGCCTTGACTGCAAGCCGTCACGCTTCGCTAAATAATATGATTTGGAACAGATTAAAGAGTTATAAATGTCCTAAAGACAACGCACCATTAAAAGATGTGGGGCAATATCACTCTTGTACCAAGTGCATATTCAGTATTAATAAAGTAAAATTTGATGAAATCGTAAGTGACAAGTACAAACCAAAAAGAGAACAGACGGAAGAAGAAAGATTGTTTGAACTAAATAATTTTGATAGAAAAGAAATTAGTGAAAGCTTTTTAGACTAACCAACTAAAACACCACAATCATTGAATCGTGCATCCCTTTTCCTTTGGTGGTGTATTCACCTTTAGTGTTATATCCTAAGAATGAAACACGCCCACGCAAAAACCTGATTTCTTTTTTGTTTGGCAAAATCACATCGTGAAAGATTTTGGTACTTGTGCTGACTGGTAACAACATCACACATGTCTTCCCTTTTTTACTCTCTTCAACAGCTTTAAGAATAAAAGCTTCTTTCAATTTACGACTGTATGGCGGGTTGATGTAGTTGCACCCCCCCCCATTCAATAAGCAAACCGTCTTTATCTGGTGGAATTTCACCTTCAAAAAGTGGGCAGGGATCAAAATCAAAATGAAATTCATCATCAAGTTGTTTATATAATTCAGGCGGTGTCGCCCATTGGTCACTATGGTCTAAGTTTCTATTTTTCATATCTTAAAAATCCTCATCATTACCTGTTGTTTCAGCCCCTTCTTCAACAGTGATGGTTCGATCCTTCAAGTTTACACTTTCTTTAATTTCAGAAATCCTTCGAAGCACCTTCCAGTCACTTTCTTTGGCTAGTGACCACATCAAACTGTTTCCACTTTGATCAGCATCACGAGTGAGAATCCCCACCGCACTTAGGTTCTGAAGAATGTTCTTGGTGACATTGGTATCAAGCCCCACTTCATCAGCCACAACCGATGTTCGGATCTGAAGCCCGAAGTCATGCTTTGCAATGATATCAAGGCACGCCCGCTTTTCTTCATTCGCAAGGCTATATGCACACCAATCAAGGATGTGCAGAAATTCATCAGTCAGTTCAGTTGTTTTGTTCTCATGATATGAAATAGCCATCAGTCCTTTGGCGATGTTACTCAACTGTAAAGCCACACGCATTGGCATCGCCGGCACAGGAATATTGGTGATTACTTCCCCTTTCCAGTCTTTCTTTGCCACTGTGCGGATGCGTTCAGCAAGCATAGCAACTTCAATAATTCTGTTCTTAACGGCATCGGACAGCGTGAAGTCCACTTCATTTTCTTCAAGCGTTTCCCCAACACTCATCATATAATCCCGATACAAACCGCTAAGAAGATCATCAAGATCAGAACCAAAGACGGTTCGGTTCAAGGCAATTCTTGTTGCTTTTTCGGGGTCATATTCCTTCATTCGATAGTATAAAAAGCGTTCACCCATATCAGCCACTTCTTCAAACTTCGCATAAATGGATGGCGTACTGCCTGAAAGGATGCCGATCTTCCCTTTCCATGTGTTCGCTTTGTTGCTATTACCTGACATCTTGGTCATTTCCCCATCGTAAATCATGCGGAACTGTGACAAGATAGCGTTTCTGCTTTCAGCGTTTTTCGAGAACAGCACAGTCAAATCTGAAATAGCGATGATGCCCCGCTTACCGATGCGGTGAAGCAATGAGTTTTTTTCATCACCTTGTTTAGCCGAAAGGAAGGTGTTTTCAGTGAGATCATCAACACGATGGATAAACTTTTCATTCGTTAGCGATAGCGGTCTTAGAATCTGTGACTTACCGCCTGAAGAAGCACCGATGATTACAATCCAAATGGGATCACCCACCTGTTGCTGTGTGGCAATTAATGAAGCCAGTGTTAAATCAATCACTGAAGTGTCTTCAAAGTATTGATACTTTTGTATTTCTTTTTTAAGGTTTTTTAGCTTCATGTAGTTGTTTTGTTTTGCAACGCCTGAACAGCCTGAATGCGATTTGTGAAGAAGTTGCCTTTAGTGATGCGTTCATTGTGACTCTTTGATCTTCCATAAGTTGCGATCTGCACCGCTTTCTGGTCATTAATGAACCAATACTGCATACCCGCCGGATGCTTCATTTCAACAGTGTCCTTCCGTACTCGTGGCGGTCTTTTTTCAGCCAACAGGGTCTTTTGCTCATGCTTTAGGGCTTGCCGAACGATTAACCATTTATTCAAAGACACAACCGGTGAGCCTGTCCAAAATTGCTTTGATGCCTGTGTTAGTTTTTGGCTATCATCAAAAGTCCATTCACTGTGTCGTTCACCAATAACACGCACCTTTGAGTGTTTGAATCCTTTTATGTTAAGGAAGACGGCTTCATCAAGGTTTTGTGTTTTCATGATTAAAATGGTTGGCTGTTATCTCGATGATAAATATTTTCAGCATGGTCAACCCATTCAAGGTTATCAATACTGTTGCACAATCGATTCTTGTTTTTATGATTCACAAAATCTTTTCCTTCAACCTTTTCAATGAAGTGGAAGGCAACTAGTCGATGAACATAAAACTTCTGATACAGTGATGGCTTACGAAGCCAAATGACTTGATATCCGTTGGTGTGAACTATCAGGGTCATTATTCTTTCTTCCCAACAATAGTTATTGTGTGGGTTGCACTTACGCAATGATTTCACATTACCCAAGTTACTAACTTGATATAGACCTTCGAAACCAATAACGTCTTTCCAAATTTCAGACATATTATAAATTTCTCAATTCCTTCACCGCATCTTTGAAAGACACATTGAATTTCTTCTGATAAATATCAACCGCATCGTAAGACTTCCCACACCCACCGAAACAGTAAGTGGTGTTGGTTGCTTCATAGTAGTGCAATGATGGGGTCTTCTCATTATGAAAAGGACACATCGCTTTTTTCTCACGATTAAATTCCAAGATTTGCGGGATCGGGTAAGCTTTAGCGATTTCAATATCAGACCCAAACTCCTTATCGGTTCTGATTACCTTTTTTCTTCGTTCCACTTCTTCAGCCTGATTAATAATCGCATCATGAAACCATGTTGACTTCCACATGCTGATTCGCTCATTGCGATCATCTTCCACATCATCAATTACTTTTGCTGTACGAATGAGTTTGTGCAGATCCCCGCCACTCATTACATAGTCACTAATGTCTTTCACACCGGTGCGTTCCGGTAAGAACATCATCTTGCATTTGCCTTCAAACATTTTGAAGACCTTCGCCATTCCTTCACCGCCGGCTTTGTCGTTATCGAAACAGACAATGACAGTTTTCCCTTCAAGCATTTGCACCCACTCTTCTTGAAAGCTCATTGCCCCACCGGTGGAAGTCACCGCCGGAATATTGTGTGACCATGCAACCAAACAATCCTTTTCACCTTCAGTGATTAAAATAGTATCTTCATCCTTTGCTAAGTGCCATCCATAAAGTGTGATCTTCCCGCCCTTGTCGTATGTATATTTTGCCCCGTTGGTTTGTTCAGGGCTTCGCCGGTATTTGTTGAATATAAAATTGCCCTGTTCATCAGAAACAGGGAAGGCAATCATGCCATCATCGCTAGTGTAAATGCCAAAAGTTTCAAGGACTTTTTCTGTGATTTTCTGACCAGTCAACCAGTCACGATGCAATATATTCAAATTCATAAAAAAAGTATATCACATGAGTTTTGGATGAAGCTTTGTTGTGGTGGGGATAACGTACACAACGCTAAAAAATATGCTATGATTTATGCACAATATGTTAAGAGAACGCCATGTTAATTACCCGAAGCTTTACGCTGAACAGATAAAAGAACTTGCAAGGCAAGGGATGGATCATCAACTGATTATTGAAACATATCAGGTGGTAATGCGTGCGGAAGATGTTAAGTTAATCTTGAATGAAAAAATATCCATTTCCGAATAAGAATCTGAAGACTCTTCCTGAAGTCAAAGAACACTTTGTTGAACTCGTTTCGAACGCAATGAATTGGTTAATGGTGGATGGGTACACATGGTTTGTGTTGATGCCTGATGATGAGAACCATCATAAAGACGACACCGCCGGTGCGTGCATTGTGGTTGAATACCCTTATAAGAAGTTTCATATTTCTATCCAACAAAGCGAAATTGATAAATGTTTGGCACAGAAAAAAGATTCACCTTTTTGGAAGAACCTTGAACTAATGATGGTGCATGAAGTGATTCACATTATATTGTGGCGATTAGAACACCTTGCTTACAAGCGACACGTTACAGAACAGGACATCAGGGATGAGAATGAAGCAGTGGTTGATCACCTTGCTAACATTGTTCACACAGCGATGATGGAAGTAAGAAAAAACAAATCATGATGAAAGCATTCCTTTGGTACTCCATCGCCTTCTTGATCCTTGCCGGCTGTGCATCGCTTGCCTTAAATTGAGTTATCCCCAACTTACGAACAGAACGCTATTTGCGAAATAGTAAAAGTGGAATATACTACTTATAAGACGGTAACAGCAACCTCAAAAATCAAATCTGTTAATTTTGAAAAATCCGTCTTGTTATATATACCGATCAAGAAGATGCTAACAGCAATTAAAAATCTCTCTTTGGAAGAGGTGGCACAGGTTCGAATCCTGTCATGCACTCCGGTGCATGTAGTGTAGTGGTTAGCACGCTTAAAATGCATCTTGATAAAACCCCCGATTTTCCCAAATGGTATAGGGATCGGTCTTGCTTAAAGACCTGAACGGCAAATCAAAAAAATTCTTGGTTCGAGTCCAAGTCGGGGGACATTATAAAAATAGGTAACATAAGACACTAACAGCGATATAAAAATATCTTAAACAGGCGGTCACAGGTTCGAGTCCTGTCATGTGAAACTTAGTTTCATGTGTAGCTCAGTTGGTAGAGCATCTGAAAATTAAAATGTGTCTTGATAAAAAATATGGAACACTTAAATAAAATAAAGGTTACAAAGTCAGTTAAGAATTCAGGTCTTTTTATAGATAAGCTTCACGCAAATACATCAAAAGGATTGACTGAAAATGGGGCGGTGACTTTCACTGATTCCGGTTCAGCCCTTCTTAACTTTTATGCACAAGCCGGTGCGATGCGGAAGAATCCTGATAAGGCTTTGGCACTTTTCCAAAAAGCTTTTGGTGAAGACCGATTGAAGGCAATAAAGGTTCTCTTTTACTTGCGTGATGTGCGTGGTGGTCAAGGTGAGCGTGATCTATTCCGCACCTGTCTTGAATGGTTGGGCGGTAATCATCGTGATGTATTTGAAAACATCCTTCAGTTTATTTCTGAATATGGGCGTTGGGATGATATGTTCTTTGACAATGAAATTGTTATTGAACACATCCGAATGCAATTGGAAGTGGATAAGAATTCTGAAACACCTTCATTGCTTGCCAAGTGGATGCCGACAATAAACGCATCAAGTCAGAAGACACGAGCAAAGGCACGATGGTTTGCTGAAAATCTTGGAATGGGTGATATCGAATATCGCCGGATCATTCGTGGTATTCGTAAGCAGATTAAGACTGTTGAAGAGCAGATGTCAGCAAGGAAGTGGGAAGGTATTGAATACAGCCACGTTCCTTCACAGGCTTCACGAATTTACCGGAATGCGTTTCGCAAGCATGATGAAGCCCGCTATAATTCTTTCATTGAAAAGGCTGAAAAGGGTGAAGTGAAGATCAATGCTTCAACACTGTACCCATATCAGATCTATGATTCAGTACAACGTGACTACTCAAAGACACTTGAAGCCCTTTGGAATCAGCTTCCTGATTACACAATGGGAAAGAATGCCCTTGTAGTTGCGGATGTGTCCGGTTCAATGAGTGGTCAGCCAATGTCAGTATCAGTATCACTTGCCTTGTACTTTTCCGAACGAAATCAGGGGTACTTTGAAGACTGCTTCATCACCTTTTGCGGTAATCCAAAGCTTCAGAAGATTCGTGGTGCTTCCCTTCGTGAACGCATGAATAACCTAGAACAAGCTGATTGGGAAATGAACACCAATCTTCAGGCGGTCTTTGACCTTGTACTTGATACAGCGGTTGATAACAACATTGAAGAAAGCGAACTTCCTGAAACGATTTATATCATTTCAGATATGGAATTCGATCAAGCTTGTGAAGATCACACCAACATGGAAGTGATTAAGGCGAAGTACCTTGAAGCCGGTTATAAGTGTCCAAACCTTGTGTTTTGGAACGTAAATGCAAGCGGTGAGAACTTGCCCGCCCGCCACAATGATCAAGGGGTTGCCCTTGTATCAGGTCTTTCACCGGTTATCTTTAAGATGGCTGTTGAGAATAAGTCACCAGTCGAAGTGATGGAAGACACAATTAATTCAGAACGCTATGAGCGAATCACCATCTAAATTTCGTACAATCAAAATCCTTGAAGAGGACTATTTGCGAATTCGTAAGTGGTCAGCCCTTCAAGATAAAAAAATGTATGAGGTGGTGCATGATCGTTGTAAGCGAAGAAAGAATTGCAGTTGTTTAATCGGTAATAAATAAATCTATGGGTGAAACAGTAAGACTACAACCATACTTAGTCATTACAGACAAAGTTAGAACATGGGGGTATCGGGTATCAAGCACATATCCAAAGCTTGAATCAAATGAAATCGTCATTCGTCTTTCACTAGAAATACCTAGAAAGTATTTTGAGAAACCAACGCTTCAAGCAAACATCACGCTTCCTGAAGGAAAGGCACAAGTAATTGAAGCTGAAACTATCAGCCAAGTGGAAGAGATGATTAAACAAGGTTTAGGTATCACAGTGAACCTGAATGTTGTTGAGCCGGAATCTGAATAAGATATGTCACAAAGAATCCTTTTAGGACTTGAAGAGTTTGACCAGTTGACTTCAGGAAAGATAATTGAAGTTGATGGTGTACAAATTGCCCTTCAGGACATCGGCTATAACACCATGCTTCAACTTATCAACGATAAAAAGAAAGCACTTTATGTCAACAACTGATGGAATGAATTTCCCAAAATTCATGGAAGATGCGGTGAAGGCTCAAATTGAAAAAGAAGCTGAATCCTTAATAAAGGAAGCTTCAGAAAAGTTAATTGAAAGAATGCCTGAAATCGTTGCACGAACAACCATAGAAGTGATGAAGTTTGCTGAATTCCAAACCATGCAAGATCGTGTGGTATTCACAATTAAAAATAATCAATAATGAACCTATACGCACATCAACAAAAGATTGTGGGTGAAAACCCAATGAGAACCGGTCTTTGGTTGGGTACAGGTTCAGGTAAAACTAGAACCGCCCTCGCATTAGCTGAAGGGCGGGTTTTAGTAATATGTCCAAAGACTCAAAGGGATGATGGTAATTGGCAAAGGGAAGCTGAAAAGATGGGTCTTGATATTGAATTGACAGTAATGTCTAAAGAAGAGTTTCGAAGGGATGTTGATAAGCTTGTGGATATGGGGACAACTTTTGACACGATCATTGTTGATGAAGCTCACACCTGTCTTGGTGTCACCCCCAACACCCACCAAAAGAACCGCATGCAACGCCCTAAAGCTTCACAACTGTTTTATGCCTTGAAGGGGTATGTGCAGTTTTGTCAGCCGAAAAGACTATATTTAGTGACCGCAACAGTGGTGAAGTCACCAATGACAGTGTGGGGTGCGGGCGTTATTTTGGGAAAGTATTCAATGGATTCCTTTTATAAGTTCCGCAATATCTATTACACCAAATTGCCAATGGCGGGGCGTGAAGTGTATGTGCCGAAGCACAATCTTGAAACCAAAGAACGCCTTGCACGAGCCGTTAATAGTTTGGGATATGTAGGTCAGCTATCTGATTATTTCGATGTGCCGGATCAGACCTTTAAGAATGAATTTGTTGATTTAACGGCTGAACAGGTGAAAGCCATTAAGGAATCAAAGACTGATTACCCCGATCCATTGGTACAGATCGGAAAGATCCATCAGATTGAAAACGGCGTGTTAGCCGGTGATGAATACAATGATCCGCAAGCTTTCAAGGAAAACAAAACCGCCCGCTTGCTTGAATATGCGATTGAGTTTCCCCGCATGATTGTCTTTGCGAAGTACACCCAACAGATCAATCTGCTTGCGAAGGCATTCCAAAAGGAAGGCAAAAAGGTTTTTCTTCTTACCGGCAAGACAAACAACCGGAAGGAACTATTTGAAGAAGTGAACGCTTGTGAAGATTATGTGCTGATAGCACAGGCACAGGTTTCAGCCGGATGGGAAGTGCCGGATTGTCCGGTGATGATTTTTGCATCCCGCACTTACAGCTTTGTTGATTACGATCAAGCACAGGGGCGTATTCTTAGAGCAAACCGGCTGAAGAAGAATCTTTATATCAATCTGATTGCTAAAGGTGGGGTTGATAAAGCTGTTCATGATGCGTTGGTTAATAAGAAGGATTTCAGTGAAAAGGTTTATGCTGAAGGTAATAATCTCGGATAGACGAGTTGCCCGCCCCTGTCCCCCTTCCCCACCGATGGATCACTTAAAAGTGCCAAAATAGCCTTGTTTAGAAGGGTAAGGGGGTGGGGAAGTGGATAACCGAACTTTACTGATTGCGTACATAACGCTATAATTTAGAGACTATGAAAGATGTAATGATAGATATTGAAACAATGGGGACTCGTGCAACGTCAGCTATTGTTCAAATTGGGGCATGTTATTTTGACCGCAAGACAGGTGAAATTGGTGATGTATTCACCATCAATATTGAACACTTGGATGATACTTTTACAGTGGATCACTCAACAATTAATTGGTGGTTGAATCAATCTGAAGAAGCACGAAAATCAATTTCAGTGTTTGGTGTCAGTATTGATAATGCAATGCGACAATTAAGAGAATTTTTGAAAGATGGTGAATTTCTTTGGTCACATGCGACATTCGATGTGCCGATAATTCAGAACTCTTTTGAGAAATGCAGGATGAAGAACCCAATTCCTTATCGTGGAATGCGTGACATTAGAACCTTGATGGATCTAGCAGATCATCGAAGTGAAACTGAACGTGAAGGGACTCACCACGATGCCCTTGATGATTGTAAGTTCCAAGTGGTGTACTGTGTCGAAGCGTTAAATAAATTACATGGAATTTCTTGATGAACAAATAAAAGCACATCTTGCTGTTGGTAGAAACATGAAGCCGGAAGCAATGATTGAAATATTGGAAAATAAAGCCAAAGATATTTGTGCTGAATTTGCTGATTTCACTGATGGTTATCGGGTGATTCAATTAATTCTTAGAAAGTCTGATGGCGGGGGTACGAATAATGACAAAGTGCGAAAGTATATTTCAACCAATCCACAAGAATTTTACGAGAATATTTTGAAGTGTTTAAAGTATGATTTCTGTTCTGAAAAGAAGTTCCGTATTTACTCAACAGTGAATGTCCGTAATGTTGATAAAGCTATTCGTGAGTTTAAAACACTTCAGTTGAATGCTGATTATGATCCTAATCATATTCGAAATGACTTTTACAATGATACCCGCAATCGGTGGATTAGTGCTTTGATGAAACCATCATGCAAAGCCACTTCTTTCTTTTTGATTGATGTTGACCATGACAGCCCTAGTGAAGCCGGTGAAAAGCTTCAGGCATTGGGTATCGCTACACACAAAGTGTACCGGACAAAGAATGGTTGGCACTTCATCACTGATCCCTTCGATCCATCTTTAATGGCGGGGTTGAAAGATACAGGTGTGCAAAAGGATAGTCTTTTATTACTTCACTTTTAAAATATGAGTACCCAAGATTTATTAAACGAACGAGATAAAACACATGGTTCTTTTATCGTGAACAGTCGGGTGTCGCAAGCACTCAAAGATGTGATTCGTGCTGAAGCCGGATATCAGCAATTGGATATCATTCATCGGGAAGCTTTTGATCACATCTTTGGGAAGATTGGCAGAATTATGGCGGGACAACCGGAATTTGATGATCATTGGGATGATATCGCCGGCTATGCACAGCTTCCTAAGAAATTTAATCATGGCAAAGGCGAAAACTAAGGCTGATTTTCCGCCGGACAAAGCCCTGTCACAGTGTGAAAAATGTTTAAAAATCAAAGTGCGGTCTTTCTATAAGAAGCGGGACTTCATCAAAGAAAGCATTTGTGAACTTCCATCATTACCAAAAATAATTTGTTACGCTTGTAAACAACATGATTAAGTATATTTTAGCCGTTTTAGTTTTTGTTCAGGTACTTAATTTTGTACTACCTGACAAAGAAGTTATCACCCTTCGTGAAGAAGTTGAGAAGTTTAAATTCGCTGATCGCTTTCAGGTGTACGACAATAAAGTTGTGCCGGAATATTATAAAGACAATCGCCGGATAGTTTGGATATACGATAAGGAAGAAGTGGATGCTGAATTTGAAGCATACGAGAAAAGAACCAGCACTAAGGTCAAAGGGCTTTCAAGCATGAATGATGAAGCGTGCGTGATTCACGCTTATGAACCTGAATTCATTGGCGATGATTACATGGACACTTTGGGTCATGAATTTTATCACTGTATGCGGGGTAAGTTCCATTATCAGCAATCGTATGATTAAGAAAGAAGCGAAGTTTGCAATTCTTTTCCGGCATTGGCTGAAGGCGAATCCGATAAGAATATCTTGCACGCTTGAAATCAAAGATACTCGTGGAAGAAAATCACTTCCCTTTTGTGAATTAAAGGAAGATCAGATTAATTGGGGCATGGCTATCAAAAGTAAGAAGGGGGTTTTGATGCGAAATCAGGGCGGGCATGGTGAGCCTGACTATACTTATCACTTCAATGAGCCGGCTTTTGTGGTCATTAACTATACCGGTCTTGGTTTTGTGATCATTGATATTGAAACATTTGTGATGGAACGTGACCGGAACACCAAAGTGAAATCACTCACATGGCAACGTGCTTGTGATATCGCCATTATTGAAGAGCATTATTAACCTTCACATGAGGTGCAAACACCTTCATCACCGGCTTTGCGATGGATGCGGGGCTTTGGTGTTTCCTGACCTTCAAAAAAATCATCCATTGAGTTTTCTTCTTTTTCCATATTAAATAGTTAGTTAATAAAGGGCGTGTGTTAAACGCCCTTGCGGTCTGTTCCCGCCGTCAAGATTTAGATCACCCCCTTTCAGCGTGGATTGCATTTCGGACAGTAGCAGTAGCCGAGATTTCCACAAAGCTTCACTTCATCCGGTGTGACCGGTTGTGGTTGTGCCGACAACGGAAAATCGAACGCATATTGTTCAGCTTTCCGAAACCTTTCATCCAGCGGTAATTCGGGTTGATTAGGAACATCGTTCATTACCTTTCTCCCATGTTGGTTGAACTTCCTATTATTCTATCATGTAGCGGGTGAAAGAATTGAACTTTCTTGCAATGTTTATGAGACATCACATCAAACCATTTGACCCGCCATAACCCCGAAGGGTTATTGATGATTAAAAATCATCACCTTTCTTCCCACCTTCACTTTTTTCAGCGAATTTTGGAAGGATATTTTCTTTGGTGTATTCGATTAGAAAATCTTCAACTTCGCCAAAGTATGCCTTCCACTTATTCTTAGTGTACTTTTCAGTATCACCTTTTGGTGTAGGGAAACCATTGATATCTTTCTTTCCATCCCAAAAGAAGTTTGTCACCTTTGGTGCTTCTTTATCCTGTTCGATACCTTCAGAAATTGAAACACCCTTGATCGCTTTGCCCTTATCACCCTCGAATGAGAATGGTGAAAGCCGGTAATCCTTTGAAAAATCCATCGCCGGAAGTTTCTTCATCAAATCAATACCGAAGTTGTTTGATGCGTTGGTTGAGATTGTTAAATCTCCTTCTTCATCAGTGATTGTGATCTGAAGCAAAGTTCCAAACTTTGTATCAGCGAAAGAAACATTGCTGACCTTTCCTGAAAGTGCCTTGAAGACAATTTCATTCTTAGTCTTAGTGGTTTCTTCCTTCGTCTTTTCGTCTGTCACTGTGTACTCACGCTTTACTGCACCTTCAGTCCCTTCAGGAACGGTCAACCGAAGTGAACCGTCACTTGAAAGAATTGATACAAACTCTTTTGAGTTATCTTTTTCTCGTGCCATATTTATTTTTGTACTTATTTATAATTTCTTCAGAAATTATCGCTAATCCCTAAAGCTGTTATTCACAGTTCCATAATAATATCAATTGTGCGTTATGTACGCAAATGGTAAACTGTTGATACAGCCGGTGAGGAACATTGAAGAATTAATTCAATCACTCCTTATGTATATACGCACCACCACTTATTGCTTCACCGGCTGTATATGGGCTTGCAAGGCTTCGACAGTCTTTGGAAACTCATCATTCAAGGGGAAACGCATCAATTCCTTAAAAGGTGCAAAGCATAATTGCAAAAGCAATTCCAAGTCCTTACAGTCAATTTCTCGGTTTACCGGTAATGGTGTAAGTGTCCGGTGGTCTTTCCCACATTGGGATCACAAGGGCATTATATAAATGTGGTGATGGCAATTAAAAATTGCAACGAACGCAAGAACACCAATCAACCTTGTATAAGATGATGTGCGAAAGAAGACTGGACTGGGATTCAATTTCCCACAAGTCCACTAACAATCTATGGCTGAATTTGATCCTAAAAAAAGTATATATGGTTGGAATAAAGATTCACTTTCGTGGTCTGCTTTCTCAACATGGTTATCTAGCAAAGACCAATATCGGTTACGATATTATTTTGAAGACCGCCCAAGTTTTCAAACTGCTGAAACGATGTTCGGAAACCACATCGGGAAATACCTTGAAGATGGTCATGCTGATGTGGCACATATCGAACAGTATTCACACCCTGAACACCGAATTTCAGTGACTATTGAAGGGGTGAAACTGATTGGATATCTTGATAGTTTTGATCCAAAGAAAAACCGATTCTTGGAATACAAGACATCACACAAAAATAAAAAAGGTGAGCATTATTGGAATGCTGTTAAAGTTGCAAAACATAAACAACTTGATTTCTACTCATTACTAATTCAGAAGAAATACGGATCAGTTCAAGAAGAGTGCAAATTGATTTATATGGAAACTGAAGAAACTCCTTTGCTGTATAAGGGAAGGAAGCTTGAAGCGATGAACAAGGGGCTTCGCCTTACCGGTGAGGTCAAAGAGTTCAAACGCAAGATTGAGCAGTGGGAACGAAATTTCATGCAACAGGAAATTAAGAAGATTGCTAAGGCAATAAAATTAGACTATGAAAGACACCGACAAAATAATTAGTGAGCATTACAGCAAGATGTCGAAAAAGCGACACAAGGTGAATCCACCATCAAAGGATCACTTCAAGTTGATGCAAAAGAAATCTGTTGAAGCTCGCCGAAAAAAGAAAAATGAAAACAAGTCAAAAGAAAAAAATAAAGAAGCGTAAAGAATGGGTGAAGATGCGGAATGTTATGAAGAATAATATTTCCAAAGTACCCCGCCCAATTCGCATGATTGGTACTCACGAAAGTGATGATGATATTACTGTTATAAAATCATGAGGTGGGTAAACATTTCAAAAGAAAAACCGCCACAATGGATTCTCGATGCCGTTAAAGAGAAGTGGGGCGTGGTTTGGGAATCTACTGTGATCTTTACTTATGGCGACATCATTTCCACTTCTTCCGGCTCAATGACTGAAGATCTGATTGCTCATGAGCAAACCCATGTTCGCCAACAGAAAGCGATGGGGGCTGATTTGTGGTGGAAGCGATATCTTGAAGACGATGAATTTCGGTATAGCCAAGAACTTGAAGCTTATCGGAATCAGTATCAGTGGTTGGTGAAAAACATCAAGGATCGCAATGAGGTATTTAAATATTTAGAGCATTACGCACGATCACTTTCCGGTGCGATGTATGGAAATATGGTGCAATATAGTGTGGCTTTTAAGCTTATCAAGGGTGTGTATAAGTAGTGTTGTGGTTTGCGTACTGTACGTTATAATAATCATGTTACAAATAATTCATATCGAATATGAAAAAAATATATGAGCAGTACGCCGATTTAAAAGCACAAGCCAAAGAGATTGATTTGAAGATTAAAGCAATCAATCCATTGATCCTTGAAGACATGAAAGAAAAGGGGAATGACAAACTTGAAACACCTTTTGGAAAATTCATTGTCAAAGAATTGGTTTCATGGGAATACAGCGATGCAGTTGATAACGCAAAAGCAAAGCTAGTGAACCTTCAAGAAAAGGAACAGAAGACCGGCATCGCAAAATCATCAATGAAGCCATCATTAACATTTAATGTTCCTAAAAATGATAAGTAAAATCATATTTGTGGGGATCGCACTTGCAATTGGTGCATTCGCACTTTGGCATGCTGAAGCAAGTACACAAGAATTGTTTCGATACGATGATTGCGTTCAGGAACGAATGGAAGCAGAAGGTTCAAGAATGACTTTGGAAGAAGGGTGGAAAGCTTATCAGGAAATTTGTAATTACGGTGAATAATTATGGCAACTCAAATTGAAGTAGCACCGGAAGAAATCACAGTGGCATTTTTAGAAGTTTTAATCATGCCAAACGGTGAAATAATCCATGAAGGACAATCATTAGGTTGGTTTGAACAAAAGAAGAAGTATCTTTTTAAGAAAGAATAATCATGTTTAAAAAATATCCAAAGATTCACCGGTTAGGAAAGGAAGAAACTGATTTCATCCTTAATGGTACATGTGTGATTCAAGAAAAGATTGATGGTGCAAACGTATCAATTTGGTTGGGTGAAGATGGCACACTTCAGTGTGGAACACGCACCCGACACCTGACTGATCCAACAGAATCGTTTAATGGCTTCAGGGAATATGTAAACGCCCATGAGGGAATGAAGACGTTCTTTGAACATAATCCAACACTTCGATTGTGTGGTGAGTGGCTTGTAAAGCACACCATCGCATACGATGAAACCAAGATGCGGAAGTTTTATCTGTTCGACATCACCACTAGAACTGAAGGAATTAAGTGTGAAAGCTGTCATGGTAATGGATGGGTTGAAGGTGGTCAGCATCCTGTCACCAGTGAACAAGAAACCCTTGATTGTCCAAACTGTGAAAAGGGAACTTATTACCCACCTGAACCTTACTTCGATCAGGACTTTGTGCAGAAAATAGCGTTCCAGTATGAGATGGAATACCCGCAAGTGTTTGGTGTCTTTGAGAATCCAACAGAAGAAGACCTGAAGCAGTTTGTAGGGAAGTCAGCACTTGGTCAGAATGGTGAAGGTATCGTGATCAAAAATTACGCTCACAAAGATAAGTGGGGTAATCACTGCCATGCAAAGATGATCACCGAAGCCTTTCTTGAAGATAATGGTGTGGCTTTTGGTGGGAACAACAAGCATTCAGACACCTATTGGGAAATGTACATCACCAATAAATACATGACCCTTTCACGCATCCAAAAGCAGATGAATAAACTTCAGCCTGAAATTGATCGCCGGTTAAGTGAAATTGAAATTCCACGCATTGCTTCAATGGCGTATCACGACATGTTGACTGAAGAGATTTGGGAAATCAGCAAGAAGGTTCAGATGGTGAACTTCCAAACATTGAAGCGGGTTGCGACTAAGAAGGCAATTCAGATTTATAAGGATGTGTTGAACGACACTGTTAATGTTAATGATCAAAATGGCTAAAATTGAAATTACCCAAGAAGAATGGGATCGAATAGCTGATGATTTTTCAGCAAGGCAAGCGGGTCATACACGTTCAATGAAAGAAGCAATGGACAACATTACTAGGCACATGAATCAATATAAAGTTGTAAAGAAAAAGAAACATGGCTAAATTACTAATGATGAAAGGTTTGCCGGCTTCCGGTAAGTCAACAGAAGCAGAAAACCTTGTGCGACAAGGGAATTGGGTTCGCTTGAATCGGGATCTACTTCGCACGATGCTTCACTTCGATAAGTGGAGTGGAAGGAACGAGGGTCACACTGTTGATGCCGAAAAAGCATTGGCAAAGATGTTTCTTGAAAAGGGAATCAGCGTGATCATTGACGATACGAATCTTAGTCAAAAGCACAAAGATATGTGGCTTGAAATCGCCAAAGAAACCGGCTGTGAAATGGCGACACTAGAGAAGAATCCGTCTTTTGATGAACTTCTGATTCGGGAAGCAAAGCGTGACAAAGTAGGGCTTCATGTTATTTACCGGATGGGCTTCCAGTTCGGGAAAGTACCGCAACCGGCAAAGCCATTCGTGCTGTGTGACATTGATGGAACAATCGCTGATTGCGAACATCGCCGGATGTGGGTTCAGGGTGAAGGCAAAAAGGATTGGAAGAACTTCTTTGCTCACATGGATGAAGATACCCCAATAGCATCAACCATTAAAATGGTGATGGAATACAAAGCCAAAGGGCATGACATCATCCTTTTGACTGCCCGCCCTGATGATTATCGGGAAATGACTGAAGAATGGGTTGCAAAGCATACTGATATTGATCCAATCACCATCATCATGCGTGCTAGTGGCGACACACGCCCTGATATTGAAGTGAAGAAGCAGATGTTTGAAACCTATTTCAAGGATAAATATCCGATTGAAACCATGATTGATGATCGCCCTTGTGTGATCAGAATGTGGCAAGAAATAGGTGTGCCGGTAATTGATGTTGGCAATGGGGAAGAGTTCTAAAAAAGTTAATTGTGCTGTGTGCGGTGTTGAGGTTGAAAGAGCATCACACATAACAGTGAAGTTCAGTTGTTTCGATTGCAAAAAGAAACGCAAGAACGAATACACAAAAGCATACAAAAAGAAGCTTGACCGGAATAGTCATTAAACTATTAATTAGTTAATCAAAAAATAGTTATATGGATTCTTATGAAGAAAGGCGAATGGAACAGATCAAGAAGAACTTAAAAATTCTTTTCTTTGGTTTCATTGCCCTTATTGGATTGATGGTTGTATTCTCATCATTCTATGTGATTGATGCGGGTGAACGTGGGTTGGTACTTCGTTTTGGTGAAGTAAAGAGTGTTGAATCACAAGGACTTCATTTCAAAACCCCACTGTTAGATTCAGTGAAGAAGTTTGATATTCGTGAAGACAAAGTTGAGCGTGAAGCTAGTGCATCATCAAAGGATTTGCAAATTGTTTCCACACAGCTTGCAATCAACTATGAAGTTGAACTTAATTCTGTTGAATTGATCTATACCAAATACAAGACACGAGAAATTGCAGTGGCTAAGATCATTGATCCTATTATTCAGGATGTCGTGAAGGCAACCACTGCCAAATTCACCGCTGAAGAGTTGATCACCAAGCGTTCTGAAGTGAAAGATCTAATGGAAAACACCCTTCGTGAAAAAGTTAATGGAACAGGTATCACTGTCACAAGAATGAACATTGTGAACTTTGATTTCTCAAAATCATTCAATCAAGCCATTGAAGATAAGGTGACAGCGGAACAGCAAGCGTTAAAGGCTGAAAATGACCTTGCCCGCATCGAATTTGAATCACAGCAAAGAATCACACAAGCTGAAGGTGAAGCGGAAGCCATTAGGATTCAGGCTGAAGCGGTGAACTCACAAGGTGGTGCAGACTATGTTGAACTGCAACGAATTCAGAAGTGGAATGGTCAAGCGTGTACATCTTATTGTGGGTTGGAAACTTCAACCGGACTCTTAATCAATCGTTAATATGTTCGGTAACACTATAAAAAAGCGGGTACTTGCTAGAGTGAACGCCATGATTGCCGAAAAGGAAAAAGAATTTCTTACCGGCAAAAAGCAACTAGCGGATGAAGCCTTTGAAAAGATTGAAGCTGTTAGAACAGAACACGAGCAGAAGGAACGTGAGCTTGAAGACAAGTGTGTCAATGACATATTAGGTAAAATAATATGAAAAAAGGATTCACATTAATTGAATTGCTTGTGATCATTGCAATCACAGGAATACTGACTTCAATAGTAATCGCATCACTCGGTGAGTCACCAGATGAGGATGATAATTATAGGATTTGTGGCAGTGGTGAGTGTTATAATGTCGAAAGTTACACTAAAGAATCTAACTGTGTCTTTATGGCTGAAAATGAGGTTCGGGTGTGCGGGGATTATACTATTACCAAGCTTAACATTGAAGAATAATGTCACAAAAAATCATTACCCTTGCACAGTTTAAAAAGCTGTATCACGAAGATGTAAACAAGAAAAAGATGGATCGAGCTGACCGGCAGAAACATTTTGATGAAATGTGGAAAGCCCTTCCTGATTACATTGAAGGTGAAACCACCGGCATTGTAAAATCAACAAAGAAGGAACAAGATAAAACTAAATAATATAAAAACCGCCCATGTTGTTTAACAGGGCGGTTTTTATTATGCATGTAGTGTTCCACAAGGATATTGCCATGATCCAAGATGTGACCGGTTATATAACCACATCCCGAATTCCATTTGAATGAATGGGTCATTCTTTAATGACCAATCAACCGGTGTATCACGAGTTTCTTTCCATACCCATGCGAACGTGCCATTCAAGAATTGCAGAATTCCTGTTGCGGTAGAATAAGGATTTTTGGCTTCAGGGTTTGGTATTCCATCACCATCAATATCACTTTCGCATAAAGCAGTCCTTTGTAAATCAGCCGGTAAAGTAGCAAAGACTTCTTGCCACGTTGGTTCTGATACTTCTTCTGTAAGAATCACCTCTTCTTTTGTTTCGCTCACAACAGATGGTTCTGCTATGGCTTGCATTGGCAATAAAAGAGCCAATGCCAAAATAAGATATTTGATAAGTTTGATCTTAAATGTAATAGCGTGATGCAACCGGTTCTGAACACACCGACACAAAGTGTCATACCACCATTGGTGGTCATTACATTATATCATCAGCTTAT
>Ga0100403_1000538_pt1 | contig 37592 bp, 32 predicted proteins | sample CryGeymet201501t_FD_83663 | JGI IMG/M metagenome (GOLD analysis project Ga0100403, IMG submission 83663) | Groundwater microbial communities from Crystal Geyser aquifers in Utah, USA - Crystal Geyser metaG 2015-01t | ecosystem: Environmental > Aquatic > Deep subsurface > Groundwater | place... | reverse complement strand
TGCCGTGCCCCCGGTACTTGAAATTCATTTCAGCAGCACTTAACTCAAACACTCCCCGCCCCGCCGACCAAAACCGGACCGACTTCACCACATCTTCGTATGAGCCCCAACGAGTTCCGGCATTCATATAGATACCTCCGCCCAGGCTACCGGGGATCCCCGATGAGAACTCTAAACCTTCATAGCCATTCTCGAGAGACCAATCCAGAAGGTGCGCTTTCAGGACAAAGGAGGGAACTCGAATGACAGCACGGTCTGCCTCTTCAGCTATAACTCGAATTTGCTTCTTAGCTGCCTGAGACGCGACGTGGACTACCAGAGCACGGAATCCGCCATCTTGAACTAATAGGTTGGTTCCGCTGCCAATGAGAAAACGAGGAAGAGAATTCTTATGGCAATAATCTAAGACTGAAATCAGTTCGGCCTCATCAACAGGCTCTACGAACAAATCCGCAGGCCCCCCAATTTGAAAAGAAACCTTCTCCCTAAGAAGTTGCCCCTTTATCAGTCCATTTTCTAACTTTGGAAAATGACCCAAACTATTTCTCCAAAAGAGGCTCTATGACCTTTGACACATTTCCTGCACCTAAAACCAACAAAGGCCTGAGATCGTCTTGAGGCAAGGACTTCACCCGTTCGATTACCCTGTCAAAATCTTCAAGATACTCAGCCTCGACATGCTTGATGTGTCTTGCAAAATTTTGCTTGTCGACTTCATCTGCCCAGATCTCCCGGACCTCAGAGGCCGCATAAATTGGCAGAACAAAAACTTTCTCCGCCCCCTTAAAACACTCACCAAACTCCTCCCACAACTCTCTCGTGCGAGAAAATCGATGTGGTTGAAAAATAACATAAGGCTTTTTGGAATAAGCCACAGAACACGCCTGTAAAGTGGCAACGATTTCTGTGGGGTGATGTGCATAGTCTTCAATAAGCACTCCCCCCTTCCACTGGCCGCGTTTCTCAAAACGTCTTCTTACTCCAGAAAACCCGAGCAGAGCCTTAGCTATAGACTCTTCTTCCACACCAAGCTCAAGAGCCATAATGGCCGCAGCGCTGGAGTTTAAGATATTATGCCTACCCGGAACAGATAACTGAATTTCAAAAACAGAAGAGCTATCCAAAACTTTTCCATCTAAATATTCTTTTTTATGAACCTTAAAAGAAGGCGTTGCAGAGTCTTCAAGAAGCTCAACCCAGTAGTCGGGCTTTTGCGTGACATCAAAACCATAGGTCACAAAAGGCTTGTTAACCGTCTTTAAAACTTCTCGAACATTGGGACAGTCGCTACACAAAACGGCCTTTCCGTAGAACGGAAGGCGATCAAGAAATTCCTCAAAAGCTCGAAGAGTCGCCTCGAAACTTCCGTAATGGTTTAGGTGTTCTTTATCAATATTGGTAACGATCGCGAGTTCGGGAGCCAAGCGATTAAAGGACCCATCACTCTCATCAGCCTCTGCGACAAGCCACTGTCCCTCACCCCAAGTCGCATTAGAACCAATCGCATCGAATTTTCCGCCAATGATGACCGCCGGATCGAGACCAGCTTCTCTAAGAATCAAAGAAAGAAGTCCCGTGGTTGTCGTTTTACCATGGCTTCCCGCCACGGCAATACCGCGACGAAGCCTCATCAACTCAGCTAACATTTCAGCTCTTCGAATAAGGGGTATTTTGTTCTTGCGAGCAAACAGAAGTTCTGGATTTTCCCAATTTACAGCGGTGGAATAAACAACAACATCAGGTCTAGAATCCTTTAAGATCTTGTCGTCGTGCCCCTTTTGAATGATCGCGCCAAGAGACAAAAGCTTCTCAGTCGTTTCACTTTCATTGAGATCACTCCCGCTAACCGAGTGCCCTGAAAGGCACAAAATCTCGGCAAGCCCGGACATCCCGACCCCACCAATACCTACAAAATGAACTTTACGGCTCTTGTCTATTATCGACATAAACTACTGATGTACTCCAGTTAGGAGAGACTCTCAAATTAGGTTTTTTGCCATAGAATGAAGGCTTTCGGCAGCCTCCGGTCGTGCCCATTTAGAGAATTCGACTGACATGGACCTACGGTGTTCAGAGGCATCCGCGACTTGAGTCAAAGTCAGAATTTTATCCGCCAATTGTGCCTCAAAATCTGCAGCCATTTGATCCACCAGATCAGCAGCACCCGAATCACGGAGCATCTGAGCATTTACCATTTGGTGATTGTCCGCAGCATGGGGGAACGGCACAAAAATCGTAGGCATCCCAACAGCAGCTAGTTCCGCAACGGTAAGAGCTCCTGCTCTTGCCACAACGAGATCGGCTGATTGATAGGCTGCCGCCATGTCATCTATGAAGGACACAAGCTCTACTTCGTCTCCTAAACCCAAGTTCTTTTTTAGAACTTTAGCATACTCCATATGGGCAGCCCCAACCTGGATCTTTACCATCAGACCAAGAGAGGCAAAGTCATGGTGTTTAGCAACTTTCAGCATGGCTTCGGTCAATGGTTTTGCCCCCTGAGAACCACCCAGCACTAGAATGAATTGTCCTCGATCGCGAACCGTCACGGCGGACATGCTCTTTCTCACCGGCACTCCCGACTCGAAAACTTTGCACTTAAATTTTACGCTTGCGTCTGATCCTGGAGTAGCCACCGCAAACCGGGCCCATCTTGAGGCAACTCGATTTGCCAATCCAGCTCGAATGTTTGGTTCCATCAATACGATCGGCACCTTGCGCAAAGCCGCCGTAATCACGACAGGCAACGACACATACCCTCCAACACTAATGAGCAAATCCGCCCTTGGAGAAAAGAATGATGTCACAAAAAACTTGAGGGTTCCAAACGCTAGAAAGATGAGACCAAAAAGCTTCGATACAGCCCCCCCGCCCTTCCACTTGCCAGAACTCACATAACTAAGTGGAAAGCCATGGGCCGGAATCAGCTTCGATTCGAGTCGATCTCGACTTCCAAAAAATTCGAATTCATAGTCCCCAGATTTTTGAAAGTATTCCGCGACACTCAAGCCCGGAAAAATATGTCCGCCAGTTCCGGCAGCCACAATCCAAATCTTCTTTGATGTCATAACTAAGACACTTCCTTCGACTGCCTAGCCACTGCGAGAATCAACCCGCAAGCAAAGAAAGTCATAATCAAAGAAGAACCGCCATGAGAAATAAAGGGCAAAGGCAATCCTTTTGTGGGGAGTAGCCCCATTACAACTCCAAGATTAAGAGAGGCCTGAAGACCTATTAACGTCGTACACCCAGCCGCCAACAAATAGCCTGAACGATCCGGCGCTTTGAGAGCAACGCGGTACCCGCGCAAAGTTAGAACAAAAAAAGCTCCGATTAACAAAGTGACCGCAAAGAAACCCAGCTCTTCTCCCACGACAGCAGCAATGAAATCTGTGTGTACCTCTGGGAGATAATGCAACTTTTCTTGACCGTTGCCCAGACCTTGCCCCCAAGCCCCACCCGAGAAAAACGCGGTAAAAGACTGGACGATCTGGTAGCTGGTGTTTTGAGGGTCAGCCCAAGGATCTAGGAATGCCAGCAAGCGACGTTTTCTGTAGCTAGCTCCCATCACCAAACTCAATGCGACCGGCGCAAGCACCAACACACTTCCAATAAGATATGCGATTCGACCACCCGCAAGGAAAATCATCACTCCGCAAATCGTAACTAAAACTACAGCGTTTCCAAAATCGGGCTGCATCATAAGCAAGCCCGCAAGGACTCCAGCCACAATCCCCATAGGAAGAAGGCCATAAGCAAAACTTTTCACGTTGTCGCCCTTTCTCACCAACGCCCATGCCATGTAAATGATACATGCTAGTTTTGCGAACTCTGCGGGCTGAAAACGAAACCCAGCAAGCCCAATCCACCTAGTGGCGCCGCCGACCTTCATTCCAATGCCGGGCACTTGGACCAAAACCAAACTCAAAATAGCAAAACCAAGCAGGTATCCACCCGAGCGAATCCATCGATGATAATCCGTAGCGACGGCGACGCCCATGCAGAAGAAACCCGCGACGACAAACGCTAACTGACGGCGAAAGTAAAACCAAGAGTCTTGATATTTGTCGAAGGAAATAATACTTGAGGCCGAATAGACCATCACAAGCCCAAAAAGAGACAACGCAACGACAATCGCAAAGAAGAGCCTGTCGTTGATTACAAATTTTCCCGTCATATCCTTTACTTAGTATATCGCTAATTGGTCTTTTTCCTAGATATAGCAAATCAAAAAACCGGCAAGTCGCCACCATAATAAGCTCAAAATACAGTGAGGTTCCGTATACAGCTAAGTTAAACTGTTATTCATCATTTTTCAGAAATGATTCGATTTGATCATAAAAGAATTTCAAATCCATCGCAGGGACCCTGTCCTTATAGAACTTCCGGTCCTCTTCCTTGTCTGAAGAAGCCATCATGCCAAGAGCACCACCAGACAACCCCACAATCCAAAACCGCCAAGTCCCGGCATAGTGTCTTCTCATCAACTGTCCGAGCCTGAATTGATGCGCAGGCATCACCTCTCGAAGAAACTGATCTTTGGGCAGGTGTGCATTCTCCAATGCCGCAATCGTCGCGTCTCTCACCAAGTTATGAACTCGCGCCGTTCGCCGAGGGCCGTAATTCTGAGGGTTCATTTTCTCCAAGGCACTTGCGTTTGCCAGAGCCTCGTTTGCAGCATCTGCTTCGGGCTTGAGTTTAGCCAGCAATTTCTGTCTCTCCACTAGAGGCATTCGACTAGCGGCTTCCCACTGCGCCCCCATAGCACGAGCCTCCATATTGAACTTACCTAGTGGAGTGGCCGGTGTTGGTAAAGCCATTAGCGCTTCTTTACTGCGAAGAAAAGTCCATGCCATCGAAGCAGGTTTAGTATTTCGTTGAATTGCCTGTTCCAACAATCGAAGCGATACGAACGATTCACTGGTTTCATCTAGTTCGCCGCTAGCTTTTCCTATTCGGTTTAGAAAAGGAGTGTAATGTGGCCCTGCATATTTAGCCAACAAAGCCCCGGCGGTTCTCGAATAAAGCGAATCTCCACCCCCTTCATCAAACTGAGTTTTCAAAACACGCGTTCTCTGTTTTTCAGTAATCATATTCAGCCGTGCATCCGCCATCAGAGCGAAAAACTGAATTTGCTTTTCCTGGTCGCTCATATCTTTTGCATCAAAAATGGCCCGAGCATCTTCTTCCAGCGACTCCGACAAATCCCACTCTTTTCGTGCCTCCCGGCTTAGTCGTAGCTCTACAGGCGTTAGCTCTTTTGCCTTGAGATGTGATTCAGCATCGGGAAGGAGGAAGCTATTCGTGTCGGAATCGTATACAAATTCAAGCTGTTTCATGAGCTCGTCACAAGTTCTAGCGGCCCAACTAATAGGACTCCAAAGCAATAGAACTAGCAGCAAGAATGACATTATGTTCTTTTCGGCCAACACTCTGTATGCTGTGAGCCCTTAACACGAAGTTCACAAAAAACCCCACCTTCATTTCTGAGGGCGGGGTTTCATTCATATATTTTTAAAAAAAGCTAAGGCAAAAACAAAACTACAATACGTTTGCACGGCGAGGCATGGCAATTTGCTCGATCAGACCTCGGTAGTATTCACCTTTTTCATGGTGATCCGTAAACTGATCTTCAGGAGAACACGCGGGACTCAAAAGCACCACATCACCGCCGCGAGACTTTTGGTAAGCCACGATCACAGCTTCTTCGATAGTTCCCACAAGGAAAGTCTCTGTGAAATCGCCAATCGCGCGGTTGATTTTCTCCTTGGCTTCACCAACCAAAATCAAGTTTTTCACGCGCTGACGAATGTGAGGAATCAAAGAAGAATAATCAACATTCTTATCACGGCCACCAGCAATCATAATCACAGGCTCGTTAAATGCCTGCAAACTTCTCATGGTCGCATTAGGACTAGAAGCACAAGAATCATCATAAAACGCAACGGAGTTTAATTTCTTCACAAACTCTAAGCGGTGCGGAAGTCCACGAAGGTCCACAAGCACTTCCTGAATCATGCGAGGCTCAACACCGAGCTGAATCGCGGCCAATGTTGCAGCAAGAGCGTTCTCTTTATTTTGAGTTCCACGCATGCGGAAGTTTTTCAAATCAAAAGTGATTACAGGGGCATCAAGCTCAGGCAAACGGCGAATGTTCATTTCATTGCGCGCCACCCATCCACCAGCCATGTGATCAGGGAACCCTTGAGATGAGTAATAAAGAATTTTTCCAGGAACGTTAGTGATCATCTGCTGAACAGCCGTATCAAGACCATTCAAAATCAAAATCGTTTCATCGGTCGCATTCTTGAAAACTTCGCGATTTGCAGAGAAATAAGTTTCGATGTTTGGATACTTATCTAAGTGATCTTCAGAAAAGTTTGTGAAGAGAATCATCTTCGGAGCAAAAGAGCTTGTTCCTTCTAATTGGAAAGAAGTTGAAACAGCGATCAAATGATCGGCCTGCTCTTGGCTATTCAAGTATTTTGCCATTGGCTGAGACACGTTTGAAAAAACTTTCTTACCGGCTTTTTTGAGCATGTTCTCAAGCAAATGGGCTGTTGTAGATTTTCCGTTAGTTCCAGCAACCGCAATCACAGGGACTTCAGAGTAAAGAGAAACAAATTCGATTTCAGTAACAACACGAGCGCCAGACGTTCTTGCAAGTTCAAGCACAGGGAGGTCCAAAGGAATTCCCGAAGCCACGATGACATAAGTCGCATTCTCAAAAGTTTTAGGGTTGTAATCACCACACTCGAGGTTGAATTTGGATACATCCAATTCTGCATCGATTAATGCGCGTGCTTTTTCACAAGCGACGGCGTCTGCCAAGGTCACTTCTGCACCTTGATTGACTAAATAACGAACGAGTTCGATCCCACTTGGATTGATTCCGATGACGACGGCTCTATTGCCCTTTAAACCTAATGATGCTGACATGCTTATTCTGTACTCCTATTCTCAGTAAAAATTCTGAGGTGGTTTTCTTAGCGGAGTTTTAGAGTGCTTAGCGCTACCAGCGCAAGCAAAAACGACACGATCCAGAAGCGAACGATCACTTTTGGCTCAGGCCACCCCAAAAGTTCGAAGTGGTGATGCAAAGGAGCCATTTTAAAGACGCGCCGCCCCGTAAGTTTGAACGATAAAACTTGGATAATCACCGAAAGAGTTTCCATAACAAAAACCCCTCCCAAGATCACAAGAAGGATCTCATGTTTAGTAGCAACCGCCAGCGCGCCAATTGCGCCACCTAGAGCCAAAGCTCCCACATCCCCCATAAAAATCTGCGCGGGATAAGTATTAAACCAGAGAAAACCAACACCCGCCGCCATTAACGCGGCGCAAAAAACAGCTAGCTCTCCAGTTCGAGGGATATGTGGAACCTGAAGGTATTCGGCAAAAACAGCATTTCCACCCAAATACGCCAAAACAAAAAAAGTTCCCACGCTGACAATACTGGGGCCGATCGCGAGCCCATCCAAACCATCAGTAAGATTCACAGCATTTGAAGTTCCGACCATCACAAGAACAGAAAGAGCCAAATACCAAGGCCCCAGCTCGACGGAGAAGTTTTTGAAAAAAGGAAAAAATAATTGCCCAGAAATTGGACTGCTAAACTGCACAACATAGAACCCCCACGCCACAAATAGCGCAGACAAAACCTGCAAACGCATCTTCCAACGAGAGGCCAAACCTTTGGGATCTTTGTAGAGAACTTTTTTGGCATCGTCGAGCAAACCAATGGCTCCATAGGCCCAAGTAATACCTAGCAATAACCAAATATAAGGATTGGAAAGATCCGCCCAAAGCAAGCAGCCGAGTGAAAGCCCCATCAAAATAAGAACTCCGCCCATTGTAGGAGTTCCCTGCTTCTTTAGGTGAGTTTCTGGGCCGTCGTCGCGAACAGCCTGCCCGTATTGCTTGCGCTGGATATAACGAATGAAGGGCTTGCCCATAAGCAAAACAAAAAGCAACGCCGTTAATGCGGCCATTCCGGAACGGAACGTGATGTATCGGAAAACGTTAAAGGCAGAAAGGGAGTCTTGGAATGAAATCAATAACCAATAAAGCATAGGGGGTAACCTACACGAATCTTAGCTGAGCCCACCCGTTAACTCAAATTTCTAGAGACTTTCACATGGAATGGTTTCAGTCTTGGAGGCTTCTTCAGCCTCAGCCCAACCCTGTTCAAAGGCTGCCTTAAGTGCTGGCTGTTCAGCTGGGTCCTGCTGATCCATCATGTCTTCGATGTCCTGCTCCCAGCTAACATCACCACAAAACTTCTGAACGAAAGAAGCTCCACCCAAAGTTTTGAAGAGCTCACGATTAGCCTCTCCAGCCAACTGGATACCTTCTTCAGCCAACTCCTCCCCAAGAACGCCTGGATCTCCATCCTCATCCGAAAAGGAATCACTAGAATAACTATAACCCTCGCCATCTTCGATGGCCTCTAGTTCAGCCGAAAGATCTTCTGTCGCAAGTCCCGCATCTTTGCTTGCATTGAATCGCCCCCAAAACCCAGCAACAGCTAACAAAATAAATATAGCAACAGCAATTTTTGTTTTCATTTCTTATCTCCTAAAAATTTAGAACGGTAAGCGACCCAAGGCACGCCAATCAACATTCCCCATGAATTCAAAAGCAAACAAGTGAACAACACAAAACTGGTGACCCACCACCACTTCAATCCAACGTTCTCACGTGATTTAGCTCGAAATTGCACAAGCCTATAAACAACCAAAAAAAGAAGCCCCAGACTAGGACCCAAAATCCAGGCCCAAGAAGGCAAAACACCAAACAAAAAGCGAATGAACGATTCCCACAACTGGAAACAAAACACTGCCGAAAGAGCGAAGATCAATGCCGAATATCGCTTGTTGGGTGTATTCTTCTTCTGACCCCAGCGAATGAACTCCCTAACACTGCCCGGCTGCATGCCCAACTTCGCCCGATACTGAAGCTCAACCAGAAAAGCCACTAGAGCAAAAAGTAGAGCTAAATAAATATGAAGGGCATCTAACATAATTTTAAGATCTCCAAGCAGCTTGCTGGACTCTTCCTACAAATTGAAGGCTCTCTTCAATTCATCAACTTTATCTATAGCCTCCCAAGTAAAGTCCACATCTTCCCTGCCAAAATGGCCGTAGCAAGTAGTCTTTGAATAAATAGGCCTCTTAAGCTTCAGAGCATCTACTAGTTGCCCCGGCCTCGTTGGAAACAGTTCTTTTACGACGGCTTCCAACTTTTCCAAATCTACCTTTGCCGTTCCAAAGTCCTCAACCAACAAACTAACAGGTTCGGAAACTCCAATGGCATAAGCCAATTGAACCTGCATTCGATCCGCCAACCCTGCCGCAACAATATTTTTCGCTATATACCGCGCAAGATAAGCCGCAGAACGATCCACCTTAGAGGGATCTTTACCACTAAAAGCACCTCCACCATGAGGAGCCATTCCACCGTAAGTATCAACAATAATTTTTCTTCCCGTTAAACCACAATCACCATGCGGGCCGCCAATCACGAATCGGCCAGTGGGGTTGATGTACATTCTCGGAGCTTCAGTCATCCACTCTTGGGGAATGATCTTAGCGAACAACTTTTCTTTTACATCAGCAACAATCTGTTCTTGCGAAACCTCAGGCGTATGCTGAGTGGAAAGCACCAACGTATGCACTCGCTTCGGTTGTTGATCTTCATATTCTAAAGTGATCTGAGCTTTTGCGTCTGGCCTAGCCCACGGGAGCTCCCCACTCTTTCGAAGACGCGCAATCTCTCTTGTTAACTTGTGAGAGTAGGCAATAGGGGCCGGCATCAACTCTGGCGTTTCACGACAAGCATAACCGAACATCATGCCTTGATCTCCAGCACCTAGCTCATCCGCCCTCTCCACACCCTGCCGAATATCAGAGCTTTGCTCATGAAGATGGTTTTCAATTCGACAAGTTTTGGCGTTGAAGCCAAGGTCGGCATGATTGTATCCAATCTCAGCGACCGTTTTTCTAACGATGCCGTCAACGTCGATGGTTTTTGTGGAATTTGTTTTAATTTCGCCAGCCACAACAACAAGATCTGTCGTGACCAAGGTTTCACAGGCGACTTTTGAATCAGGATCCTCCGAGAGGTACGCATCCAATACGGCGTCGCTGATGGAATCAGCCACTTTGTCGGGGTGCCCCTCCGTTACAGATTCAGAGCTAAAAAAATAATTTCTAGATAGACGAGTGATTTCGCTCATTTGAAAAACTTATAGATCTCATTGCCCACAATGGCAATGAGATCTACGTCTGTAAACACCGGATTCTGCAGCTTTAAAAGCCCTATTCTTCGATTTCTTCGACGATTTCGTTAGTCCCGCCATGATGCGGTTTTGCCGAATGATCTGTCATTCGCTCTTTATGTCGACGAGTCTGACGGACAAGCTTGTCCGTCAGATCGTCGATAGCGGCATACATACTGGAGTTACGCGCCTCAGCCTTGGCTTCAAAGTCCCCGGAAACCACGTGCGCCTGAGCGATATGATCGTTTTTTTCTGTTTCAAACACAAAATCAACATGGGTCATGACGTGCAAGTGCTTCGCCAACTTATTCGCCCTCTTCTCAGCATATTCTCTAACGGCATCTGACGAATCCATACCCTTAAACGCAACTCTAGACTCAATTTTTGAATTATCGATCATTTTTTCTTTCTCCCCTTATCTAAAAGTATTTCTTCCGCTTGCTAGACGGGAGAATACCTAAAGCTTCCCTATATTTTGCGACTGTTCTTCGAGCAATATTGATATTGCTCTCTTTGAGCGCCGCCGTGATCGCTTGATCGCTCAAAGGCTTCTTCGTATTTTCAGATGAGATCAATTCCTTGATTTTCTGTTTCACGGATTCACTCGCTAAGTCGCTCTCACCATCACCACGAGAGATCGCTGAGTTGAAGAAGTATTTGAGCTCGTAAATTCCGTGTGGTGTGTGAACAAACTTGTTCGTTGTTACCCTCGAAATTGTAGATTCGTGCAATTCTAACTCTTCGGCGATGTCTCTCAGAACCATTGGCTTTAAGTGTTGAGGTCCTTTTTCAAAGAAATCCATTTGGCGGTGCAAAATGGATTCCGTCACTCGATAAATCGTCCGCTGTCTCTGGTAGATACTTCGCATCAGCCAGACAGCCCCCTTGAGCTTCTCTCGAACATAAGCCTTTGCCTCGCCCTTCAAGGCGCCACTGTTTAACTGATCCTGATAAGTCTTAGAAACTTTTAATCTCGGGATCCCATCCTCGTTCAAAACAACGGAAAACTTCCCTCCCGAATGTACGATATAGATGTCCGGAACCACGTAACTAGGCTCGGCATTGTTAAACACCCGGCCAGGCTTGGGTTCCATCTGGTGGACGATCTTGCACATCTCAATGACATCTTCCAGTTCCATCTCCATCTTCTTGGCAATGGCATTGTAGTTTTTAGTTTCCAGCTCACCAAGATGATTTTCGATCAAATCCACAATATCATCGTGATATTCAAGCTGTTCAGCTTGAATCATCAAACATTCTTTTAGATTTCTAGCCGCAACCCCCGGAGGATCAAAACGCTGAATTCTATAAAGCACAGCTTCAATTTCAGCTCGGTCTACTTTACATTTCTGCTCAAGCTCTTCCACCAACACAACGAGATAACCATCTTCATTTAAGTTACCAATAATCTCTTCGGCAATTTCAAATTCTTTTTCATCGTTTACAACTAATCTAAGCTGCCACAAAAGATGATCATACAAAGTTCCTGGTCTTGATAAAATTTGCTCGAAATTCGGGAGCTCGTCTGGGTTGAAATTCTTTGTAGTGGGTAGATACTCTCTGTTTCCACTGCTTTGTTCAATATAAGACTGCCAATCAAAGTCGTCTCCCCCCTCGGTAATCTGATCTTTCGGGCTTGTATTCTCTCCTGGGTTCTTTGAGTCTTCGCCCTCTCCAGCTGCACCAATGTTACTAACACTGGAATCTGTCTCCATCTGATCGGGGCCTTCTTCTAACGTGGGATTATCGACCAAGGCATCCGTCACTTCTTGCTGAAGTTCCGTCACGGACATCTGCAATATTTTTATCGCCTGCTGAAGCTGGGGAGTCATTGTCATCCCCAGCGTTTGTTTCATTTGTTGCTTCAAGCCCATTTTGTTTTTCTCACCTCAATATTCACGATCAATTCAACCGGAATGATTCTCCTAAATAAAATTTCTTCGCCTCGCTATTGTCTGATATTTCCGCGGGCGTGCCGTCGAGAAAAATGCGACCCTCTTTCATTAGATACGCCTGGTCACAAGTTCCCAAAGTCTCTCTGACGTTGTGATCTGTAATTAAAATTCCAATGTTCTGTTCACGAAGCTCCCGTACGAAATTTTGAATTTCACCAACAGCAATAGGGTCAATCCCCGCAAACGGCTCATCTAGAAGCAAATAGCTAGGTTCAATAGCCAGACATCTTGCGATCTCACAACGACGTTTCTCACCTCCCGAAAGTGTAGCCGCTGAACTTTTCGCCAAACGCAACAAACCAAAGCGTTTCATCAACACCTCACATCGTCCATCGAGTTCACTTCCGAGGTAGCCTTTAGCCTCCAAGGCCATCGCGATATTTTCGTACACACTCAACTTCTGAAACAAACTGCTTTCCTGTGGAAGATACGCAATTCCTCGCTGAGCCCTTAAGGGAAGTGGAAGTTGAGTCACATCTGAACCGTCTAATTTTATTTCACCCTTAGATGGAAACACGAGTCCAACCATCATGTAAAAGCTCGTCGTTTTTCCTGCCCCATTAGGCCCAAGCAAGCCGACGATCTCCCCCCTACTAAGTTTTATTGAAACCTCAGAAACGACTTCTCTATCCCCGTAGGTTTTGGACAAGGCAGAAGCGATCAAACCACTTTCATCAGACATATATCTCTATTCTATGGTGTTAATGCGAAGAGCATCAACTTAAGAGTTAATAAAGGCGAGGATATGGCGCAGATCAGTGTAAAGTTTTTGACCCTTTTGACCTAGTGCCCTTAGCAGCGGATGCCTTAGCCGTAGAGCTTCGACTCTTCCTGCCTCGCTTCTTGGCGCGCTCCATAAGCAAAATGGTCTCGACATGTGCCGTCTGAGGGAACATATCAAAGGGCTCAATAGCCTTGATCACATATCCCTGCTCCGACAGAATTTTAGCATCTCTTGCAAGAGTCTTTGGATTACAGGAGACATATACAATTTTTTTGGCCGGTTTTTGCGCTAGGAGTGTAAACACCTCTGCATCACAGCCTTTTCGAGGTGGATTTAAAACCACCCAGTCAGGAATTCCCCATTCCTTGTGAAAAGTCTTAATCCCATCAGCGGAGTCCGCACAAAGGTGCAAAACGTTGTTGATCTTATTTCTTCGAGCTGCAGTGACACCCTCAAGAGCTGCAGGCCCCACCTCTTCAACCGACAAAACATTTTCAGTCTTACCAGCCAAATGCATCCCCATCAGACCAACACCACCATACAAATCCAGCCCCTGGAGAAAAGGTCCTTTTCCAACAATCTCTTTCACACGAAGATAAAGCTTGCTGGCCTGGACACTATTCACCTGGAGGAATGATAACGGGCCCACAGAAACGCGAAGCGAGCCCATCTGCTCAGTCAGCTCCGAATTTTTCAGAAGATAGCGATTGGCCTCACCAAGAAGCGCATTGCCCGGCTCATCATTAATATTTTGAACGATCGCGACAATGCGTTTTCCGAATTCGGCCTTTAAAGCTTCTACGACTTTTGGGATGCCAGGAACCGTCTTCCTAGTAGTCACAAAAACACACATCACCTTTTTATCCCGAAAAGAATATCGAACAATCAAATACCGCATAGCCGCACCGGAGAAATCTTCGTTGGCCAAGGGAACTTTATACTTCACAATAGACTCTTTAATATAATGAGAAACTTCATTAATGAATGGCGCGTGGACAGAACAGTCCGGAATATCGACAACCTCATGTGTGCCAGCACGATAGATCCCCATCTTTAACTCATCCATAGACTGACTAGAGCCCTGAAGAATCCATTTCGCCTTATTTCTGTAACCTAGGGTTTTGGGGGAGGAAACGCATTTTTTCATCTTCTGCTTGATCTGTGATTCAGAAAATCCCGCCCCGAGAAAAGCATCGAGAACCATATTTTCTTTTTCAGCCAGTTGAGCTTGATACGTCAGTGTAATCAAAGGACATCCGCTACACTCTTCCCAATGTGGACACGGAATAATTTTGTTGTTGTTCATAGAATCTTTCTCTAATTCAACGGATTAACTGCCTGCTGCTGGAGCAGCTCCGCCTCCGTCACTCTCGGATTCTCCACCACCTGCCGGTGCAAAGGGGTCGCCCCCCTCAGAATCTCCTCGAGAGCATTTCAAATCCTGCAAATAAACGGGCGGAGTTTGTCCTGTATAATAGATCACAAAAGTGGATTGCCCCGTAAAGCCCGGCCTGAATTCTGCACGATTGCCATTTTCGGCATAAAAAATCATGGTGGCTCGGTCGATCAGATTGATAAAATTTTCAACCTGGACAATTTTTCTTACACTACCGGAATCGATATAACGATTGTAATGATTTTCTTTAGCAACTATCGATTCCACTCTTCCATCCGCCAAAGTCCTTCTAAAAATGAAAGAGATATAACCTTCACTATCCATAACTTGATGAATTTCCCAGGTCGAAAAAGTCTTATGAATGTTAAGGCGCATTTTATCGCGAGCTAATAGCCGAGATTTTCGATTGGTCTTTCGGGAGATCCACGGAATCTGATCGATCACGAGACAAGACGCGATTTGATCTAGACTTAACCCAGTTTTAAAGATCGGCTTGTTGACAACTTTTTCTCGAACAGCCGTTGAACTTCCAACGTCTTCATAAAAAGAAGCCCCTGTCGGAGTATCACTTTTGGGAGAGGTTACGGGTGCGCCCGCCCCAGTCTTGCTAGACTTCTTCTGGGGAGTTTGCGCATGGACAATCCCCACGACGAAGCACACCACAATAAATACTCGGATTCCAACCCTCATAGGCTAAATTGTATCAGAACAAATCACGAAGAACACGGTTGCGAGCCATGAGCCTTTGACGGGCCTTATATTCGCGGTGACGACTTCGACCACCGATAGCATCAACGTAAGACTCTTTATCTAGAATTTGAATCTCGAACGGGTAATAGAAGGTTCTTTTTTCCCTCAAAGTAATAGGAACTTGCTTCAACACTTCGGCCACCCCTTTTTCTTGAATGATCTGAGACTTCAAATCATTCCAAAAAACAAAAGTGGGGTCAGGAGCGACAATTAACTGACGGCATGTGAACTGAATGGCGCGATACCACGAGGAAGAAAATCGATTCTTAATACTCTTCAAAGAGACCTCGGTCTCTTGCTCCATCTTTTTAAGAGACCTCTGAAACAGAGCCTCATCCATCCGATTTTGATCAATTTGGTGGTTGGTATCTTCCACGAAGTTTCTGAAAACCTCCGTAGGAATCAAAGTGTTCATGGACCGTTGAGGGTGAATATTAGTCGCCGACACAAGCCCTGTCTCAAACATGACACGCGTGAGCTGAAAAGCTTCCCACCTAGTATCCGTAACAAAACGAAAACCAATACGATCATAAATGGCTTCAACCATGGTTTTCGGTTTCGACAAAAGCTTAATGAGCGTCGAGTTTCGGTCTTTACGCTCTTTCTTGAGGTAACGAACAAGTTTTACAGATTTTTTTCCGGTGCCGATCGTCCAGCGTCTTTCACCCTCAACAGCTTGAACCAAGGAATCAAACCTATCAAAAATCTGCTCGCGCGCGTATCGGAAATTTTCAAATCTGACGTCGTTATCCAAATGAGAAATGATATGCATCACCCTCAAAATTGCACAGCTCCATCGGCTATTTTCATCCGGCGTTGCCTTAGATGCTTCTTGTAAAAGTTTTAAGATGTCACTTTGATTACAACGAGTGAGAAACGGTTCAGGAATCTGCTCACCAGCATCTAGCAATGCCTCTCTCAGGAAAGAAATGGCTTCAAAATAAATCTTCCAAATCTCTTCTCGCTCCAAAGGCGACTCTGAGTCGTAGCCGTATGATTTGAGAAACTGAGTTGCCTCCTGTTTGGTGCGAACGTTGAGTTTTTGAACGTCGACATATGAGCGACCCTCGGTCGCAGCATTCAAAGCATCCCAATCAAAATTTAATTTATCCAAAATTACCGTTATCCAAAAACTAAAGCGCGACCTGCCACCGAACTACAAAGCTATAGATTACCACGCATCTCCATCATCCGAACCGCGTTTTGAAGACCAATCTTCGTCGTCTTCACTCCACTCATCAGAGTCGTCAAAACTGGTATCACTGTCTTCTTCATCCTCAGGAGCTTCAATTCCAGTGGGATCATCCTTCCACCAAGACGGTGGCCCTTCAGCTTCAATCTCATCATCATCATCGTCGTCTAGATCAAGGCGACCATCATCTTCGACATCATCCTCGTCTTCTTCTACATAACTTTCGAACTCACTGTCGCCGAAAGCTTCATCATCATCATCATCGTCATCCCCGTAGCCCTCACCCTTTGAAGATCCAAAAAGTGACTCTCCATCGTCGTCATCCGAATCATCAAACTTACTCGGCAGAATGTCAGAATCTTCAAGATCTTCTAATTCGACATCAGCGACAGAAGGTTTTGCTTTTTTAGCTGGAACCTTCGAGGTCTTCTTTCCAGCACTCTTTTTTGCTGGAGTGTTTTTAGCAGGCGCCTTAGACTTTGTGCTAACAGCTTTCTTCACAGTTTTTTTCGAAGCAGAAGCAGCCGACGACTTAGAGGCTTTAGCCGAAGCGTTAGAGGCTTTAGCCGAAGCATTAGAGGCTTTAGCCGAAGCATTAGAGGCTTTAGCCGAAGCATTAGAGGCTTTAGCCGAAGCATTAGAGGCTTTAGCCGAAGTTTTAGAGGCTTTAGCCGAAGCTTTAGTGGTCTTCTTTGCTGTTTTGCTCATTTTTTTAGCAGCTTTCGATGCTGGTTTTTTCTTTGTAGCCATTACAGGTCCTTTCACCTATTTTGTTCCTCTTAAGTCAAAAATCAAGACCCCATTTAGGGAACAGACTCGGGTTAAAAGGACCTCTTCGGAGTGTCAAGCAAGGAGATGAGCCCTTGGAAAGAAAAATGAACTTCATATTGGCCCAGACCCACAACATGGCGATAGTTAACAAACCCGCCAAATGTCACAGCGATGAATGGGCAGCGGCCCTTAATCTCGAGAAACATGGGGGCAGTGCGTCAGAAGTCCTCACATGGGTTCCCGCCCATCGCCTAGACTATGAGACTAGCGGCTGCCTACTGGTCTGTCCTCCGGATTTTGTCGACTCCCAGATTCAAGTCTTTCGAAGCCACGACCCTCGAATCGAAAAAATCTACTTAGCGGAGCCCAACTACCCGCTCAAAGCTCCGCTCTTTGGAGAGCACCGCGGTCATATTGTCGGAAGATACCGCAGGTCTAAAACTGTGCAGTACCTTGAAGAAGGTGACCCGCGAGCGCGCAAGAAATGGCATTCCATACAAAATGTCATCCATGAAATATTGCCATGCCCCGTAAATGGGAATGAGCTTGCGCAACTTGGCCTCGGTGAGAACACAATCGGGGTTCGATTGCTAAGCGGTGCTCGCCATCAGATCAGGGCTTTTTTTGCGAGTCTTGATACTCCTCTGGTAGGTGATCCACTTTATCGCGACCAATTCTCGGGCGAAGTCGTAGGCGAAGAACTCCTAGGACTTCACGCCTGGAAGTTGAGCTTGCCAGAAATTCAGGCGACCGCGACACATCGCCTCACTGCAGTTTTATAATTTTTTAGTCACGATACGTCACAGCATTTTTCATACAAGAACTTCCGTTGCCTTAACGCGCGTCGATCACCACATTAGTCACTTACAAGTTCTTACAATAGCATCTTCGCCTTAGGTGAAAGCGAGTCAGTCCCGATAGAGATCTTATGAAAAAAGATCTCTATGAAAGAACTCGCAATGTTTTCGTGTTGGCAATCGCCTGCCTTTTCCACTCTCAAGCGAGTGCCATGGGATCTCCGGCGAAGCACTGCAACGTCTCCATCTCACAATCAAAAATTGATGGCTGGATGAGGGACTACGTTCCACGTGGTGCCAACGGCCGAAGCTCTGCTGCCGCCATCTACAAAATCAACAAACAAGGCTATGTGCAACACAACATCTTTCAGAAAAATGCTCACACACCACAGGCGGTGGCTTCCACTCAAAAAATGTTAACAGCCTATACAGCCTACCGACTAGGAAGCTTGGATAATAGAGTCGTCTGGAATTCAGACGACACGATCTACGACGTTCAAGGAGGTAGAGCGATTCTGCACCCCTCCGGAAGACGGCCTGCCAATGGCGATGCCATGCAAGCAAAAGCACTGATCAAAACTCTCATCACGCAAAGTTCGAATGGTGCAGCCTTAGCCATTTCGAGATCAGGATCCCCCCAATCTTCTCGCTCATTTATGAGCTCACTCAATCAATATGCTGAAGAGCTTCTCAGAGGTGAAACCAACTTCAAAAGCTATTTTCAAAATCCAGCGGGCCTAACAGACAATAGCTCCGCCTATCGCTTCGGAGATCCCAACAAAACTCAATTATCTACGGCTGACAACATGGCAAGGTTTATGGGTAAATTTGGAAGAGATGAAGGCTTCAAAAAATCCATGAGTGAGAATGGTCTGAGCTACTACCGAAACGGCCAACTCACGAAAGCTGGATCCACTCAAGCAGCTGGAAAAACCATCGTCGTTTACATTCCACTTCCTCGCTGCGGAGAACAAGGTGTCGCTGTCGCCCTATTTGGAGAAAGCAGCTCCACCCAATTCAACCGCATGAATACTTTTCTGAGTAAGCTGCGGCAAGAACTCGGCTACAGCAATTAAGCCATAGCCCTAGTTTTTAACACTAGGGTCTCAGGCCCACCGGCGAGAGAGCCCACGTCTACATCAATCTTATCGCCGTCGTGAAATTCTCCCGACAATAGCCGCTTCGATAGAGGCACTTGCAATTGCTTGTAGACCACCCTCTTGAGAGGCCTCGCTCCAAAGATCGGATCAAAGCCCGCGGAGGCCAAAAGATCCTTCGCTTGATTTGTAAGCTCCACACTTAAATCACGGTCCTTAAGGATCTTGTTCAAGTCTTGAACTTGGATGTCCACAATCTTACGAATGAGTTCTTGATTCAGAGACCTAAAGACAATCACATCATCGATACGGTTGATGAATTCTGGGCGCATGTGCTGCCTGAGTCGCTCAATGAGCTTAGCTTGAAGGGCAGAATCCCCCTCAAGAGCTGAGCCGGCAGTCGCCGACGCGCTTTCCAAAATCAAATCAGAACCAATATTGCTCGTCATGATGATCACAGCATTTCTAAAGTCAACGAGACGACCCTGTCCATCCGTTAGTCGTCCATCGTCTAGAATCTGCAGCAATACGTTGAGAACATCCGGATGAGCCTTCTCGACTTCATCGAGTAAAATCACAGAATAAGGACGCCTTCTAACCGCCTCGGTCAATTGACCACCTTCTTCAAAGCCAACGTATCCCGGAGGCGCTCCGATGAATCTTGATACGGAGTGCTTCTCCATATACTCACTCATGTCCATTCGCACGAGACTCTGCTCATCATCAAATAGGAACTCCGCAAGCGCTTTAGCCGTTTCCGTTTTTCCAACGCCCGTCGGCCCAAGGAATAGAAACGATCCAATCGGCTTCGTCGGATCCTTCAGCCCACTTCTCGCGAGTCGAACCGCATCAGCTACAGAAGAAAGAGCTTCTTCTTGCCCGATCACTCGCTCACGAAGCTTGTCCTCGAGGTGAAGGAGCTTTTCATTTTCACTACTAATAAGTTTGGAGACTGGAACCCCTGTCCACCTCGCCACCACTTCGGCAATGTCTTCCGCCTCAACCTCTTCTTTAAGAACTCTTTGGTTAGCCTGTACCTCTTTGAGATGTTCCTGAGCTAGGGCAATAGCCTTTTTATTCTCTGGCAGCTTTCCGTATTTTATTTCGGCCGCATGCTGGAGGTCGGCGTTTCGCTCTGAGCGCTCCAATTCAGCGCTAAGCCTTTCAGACTCTTCTTTGAGCTTTCTAATGTTTAGAATCTGCTCTTTTTCTTTGAGCCAATGAGACTTCAGAACTTCAACCTCAGCTTTTTGAGTCTCGATTCGGCCTTCAATTTCTTTTAGACGCTTCAAGCTATCGGCATCCGTTTCCTTTTTGAGAGCTTCTTGCTCCACTTCGAGCTGCATAAGCTCACGCACTTTCTCATCAATCTCGGTCGGCATGGAGTCGATTTCTATTCTTAACTTCGCGGCTGCTTCATCCATAAGATCAATCGCCTTGTCTGGAAGAAAGCGATCACTAATATAACGGTTCGACAACTCTGCCGCTGCCACAATCGCAGCATCTTGAACGCGCACACCGTGATGCACTTCGTATTTTTCTTTGAGTCCACGCAAGATGGAGATCGTATCCTCAACACTTGGCTCACCAACAAATACTTGTTGGAAGCGGCGCTCAAGCGCAGGATCTTTTTCTACATATTTTTTGTATTCGTCTAGCGTCGTGGCTCCGACACATCTTAGCTCACCACGAGCAAGCGCCGGCTTAAGCAAGTTGCCCGCATCCATCGCGCCGTCAGTTTTACCCGCACCAATCAGAGTGTGCAGTTCATCAATAAAGAGAATGATCTCCCCACCAGATCCCTGAACTTCTTTCAGGAATGATTTTAAACGTTCTTCAAATTCACCACGATATTTAGCACCTGCAACCATAGCCCCGAGATCCAAAGACAAGAGTCTTCGATGCTTCAAACTTTCAGGCACGTCTCCATTAATAATTCGCTGTGCAAGACCTTCCGCAATTGCCGTTTTACCAACTCCCGGCTCGCCAATGAGGACAGGGTTGTTCTTAGTTCTCCTAGATAAAACTTGAATGACCCTGCGAATTTCTTCGTCTCGGCCAATCACAGGATCTAGCTTCCCGTCAGCTGCAAGTTTGGTCAGATCTTGAGAGAATTTTTCTAGCGCGCCAAAGCCTTCTTCGGCCTGGGCACTATCTACCTTACCAGCAGCGCCGCGCGCTTTAACGAAATCGCCACGGAGCTTTTCCAAACTCCAACGTGGTCCTTTAAGTTCTGATGAGACAGCATTACTTTCAGATAATATACCGAGCAAAAGATGCTCCGCAGTCACAAAGGAATCACCCATTTCAGTCGCAACATTTTCTGCGGCCTGCAGAGTTCGTTGCAGCTCTGGCGAAATACCCACTCCACCGCGCTGCCCACTGACTGTTGGTAATTTTTTCTGCGCCTTGTCTGCAGCTGATCGAAACTCCTGAATCAACCCCTGCTTTGTCAGCACACCCACCACGGGAGAAGCTGCATCTTCCGCCAAAGCGACAGCGACGTGCGCCGCCTCTAAAACGGGGTTATTCTTCGACTCAGCAAGCTTCTGAGAAGCGGCCAAAGTCTTTTGGGATAGTTCTGTGTATTTATCAAAGTTCATACTTTAAACATGGGACCCTTTTTCAAAAGGTCAAGGACGCCATGTTTAAGATCACATTAAGCGGATAAAAAATAAGGACTTAGAAAAATTAATCTTCGTCTTCTTCTTCGTCGGAGATTTCTTCGAGATTTGCCGCTACAAACGTTTCTGCTTCACGCTCAGCAACAATATCGCCGTCTTCAGAAATACTGTCTTTTAGAGCTTCGACCTTGTCTTCGTTCTCTAATTTTTGATACGCCATAATGGCGTAGCGAATCTTTCCCGCTTTTTCAGCATTTTCACCACAGCGCTCAATGTCATGATCTTCCACCAAGTGAGGTTGGTGATGAAGAACCTTTAAAAGAAGAAAGGTATCACCTTCTTCAATAAATTTTTTGGATAAGCTGCGTAGTTCATCAACGGCCTCAGCCTTGCCATAGAAGTCGATGGCATCACTAAACTGCTCAGCAGCGATGTAGTTTTTGGCGTGAGTCAAATAAGTGGCGCTATCAGCCGCCTTGGCTCCATGCAGTATGTCTCTTTTTGCTATCGAATCAGGTAATGCCATTAAGGTTTTTCGCTCCTCTTTCCGATTAATACAACACAGTCTTTGACCGTTCTCAAGGAGGGGAGCCATGACAATGAAAAACGAAACACTATTCACGAAAATTCCACACAGACAATCCGTAAAGATTCTTTACCAAAACCTTGGTGGAAAATGGTATGCATTTGCCGACGTCAATGGAGAGGCCTACTTTGCCCCCCTCGACTTCATCACCCCAGTTCACTCTCGCAGCATTTCTTTCAAAGAAGAAGAGACGCTTTCCGCCAAAGAAACCCACTCAAAACTGCAAGAAGCTTAAGTCCTATCTTGCAGGATGCACCAATAGATGGGTTAATAAGCAGCTATGACAGCCGAGAATCAAAATGACAGCTTAGGAGGCATCAACCGACGCCTCAAACCACGTTATGCCGTGGACATCAAAGTTGAGATGCTCACCAAGGGTCTTGATCACTATGTGGTTGAGCGTTGCGCCAACGTTTCACTCGGTGGAATATTTGTCTGCACTGACTACTCCGCAGAAATGGATGAGCGCGTTCACGTTCGAATCATCCTCTCCGATAAAGACGCCTACTTTGACCTCAAGACTAAAGTGGCTTGGATTTGTGACGACAGTGGTTCTCACCCCAAAGGCTTAGGGCTACAGTTCGTTGAAATCAGCACAGAACAGCAGATCATCATTGATAAAATCCTAAGAGACTACGTCAATGTCCAAAGCGATTAAGACGCTCAAAAAATTTTTTCGTCTCTATAAAAACTCGCAGATTTCTTTCCTCGCTGCCGGCTTGGCTTTTCACACCCTCTTGTCAATGGTTCCACTACTGACACTTGGTTTTTGGTATTTGTCTTCTGCGGGCATTACGGATTTTTGGATCGAACAAGCCCGATCTTATCTGCTCTCACACCTTAACGTAGGCAGTGGCGAGCAAGTTATAAATCTCTTAAACACGGTGACGCAAAAAACTCAGGAGTCTTCGTGGGGATGGGTTGGTCTTGGAGTTTTTCTATACACCTGCTTCAACCTGCTATTGAGCGTAGGTAATGCCCTCGACAACATCTTACAGACCAAGGAAGTAGAGCTTGATCTAAGTCGCGGTGCCATTCAGACTTGGATTCGAAGAATTATTTTTTTAATTGTTCTGCCAAGTTTCCTGGGCACATCGACGGCCCTAATGGCGTGGCTTCGTAAAGATTCCTGGTTGAAACAAGTTTTCGAAATCGACTTTGTGGGATCATGGCTAGCGCAACCCTTACCGTGGACCATTGACTTCTTTGCCTTTTTCCTTCTTTACTATTACGTTCCAAATACAAAAATTACTCCGAAGCAGGCCGCTCGCGCTGCACTATTCACTACGCCACTATTTATTCTTGGAAAAACTGGAATGTCTTATTACAGCAGTTATGCGCTTACGACACAGAAAATTTACGGCGCGTTTGCAATCGCGCCTATCGTAATGCTGTGGGTGTATTGGGCCTGGACCATCGTTTTAACGGGTGTTCTCTTGATCAAACGAGACCCTACGGATGAACTGAAGCTAGACCAAACTTAATGAACAAGCTCTTTGAGCTTTGGTCAATCTTCCGATTCACTCTTGGTCGAGCTATCTTTTTTGCGATTCCACGGAAACGTCCACAATATGACCGGCAACCAAATATTCATCTTCTATCCCCCATATTTAAGACCTTCATAGGAGCTATTTCGGTTAAACCATTGGCTAACTTGAAAACAATTATGTGTGTCCAAAGATTAGACAGTGTCGAGCCGCAAAAGGGCAATTCGAGCTTATAACCGATTAGAATTCCTTTTAATATCAAAATCTTGCAGTGTGCCAATTGTGGTCCTTCACTTGCTCTTAACATAGGTAGGATGAAGAAGCTTAGTTTCAATAATGTCTACTTTATGGCCATACTGGGCCTATTGCAGGCGTGCGGAAACCCCTTCAACATCAAAGACAGTTGCGACAATGGTTTCTACGAAACCAACACAGGCACGAGAATGAGCTGGCCTGATGGCTCGCACGTAGACTTCGATATGCATCAAAGCGTTCCTGCAGAATTCCGGGACGCCATTAAAGGCGCTAGCGAACAATACAACAGTCTATTCTCTGCGACAGAAATCAGCATGTATGAAGGCCAGAAGATCAAAGACTTCCGAGGTCTCCCAGTTGAAGTCACTGGCGATCACGTCAACGGAATCTACTGGGTTAGAGAAGACATCTGGCCATGGGCTGAAAGTGATCCAAATGCGATTGCAATGACTGTCACAACTTTTTCACGCGACAACATTACAGAGTCCGACATTTTCTACAGAGAAAAAGCCTATACAAAACCTAACGACAACGTGGAAGCAACGACGTCCTCCATTAAGCTTCCATCAATTGGCGGCATCAACGGCCTAATGAAAGCTAGCCAAGTCTTATTTCCAAAACTAGGCATCAACTCGAATCAAATGATTCAAGCTGCCTACAGCCCCCTCGAAACCAACAACAACAGAATTGAACACCGAGTCTACATGGTGAGCGTCCACGAGCTAGGCCATTCCATGGGACGTTGTCATAGCGAAGAACCAGCTTCTATCATGTGGCCACAAGTTGGTCCTGGAAACGAAGAGATGCGCCAAGCTCCATTCAGCGATGGCGATATCAGCACTTTCGAAAGTGCCTACAGCCTCAAATAATCGGTATCGTCCCTCGCCAAGTTTTGAACTAAAATCCAAACTTCTTCAGAAGCTCTTTGCCCTTCTTCTGAACTTCTTCTTTTACCTTTGGAGCCACTTTTTCGACCTGCTGTTGAACGGCTTTCTTAGCAGCTCCTTTCGCTAAACGCTCAAGAAGAATTTTACTGGTGTAGCCAACATCTGGCTTGGGTTCGTCCATAGTGCCCTTGAGCTTGAAGGGCAGCTCGACCAAGCCGCTTGGGCCTTTCCACTCTGCCACTTTCACAATTCTCTCTTCCACAAAAACTGTAGCATTCATATCAATTGCTTTATCGAAATTCACGGTTCCATTTGAATTGAATCTCATATCACCAAGATTTCCTTTTTGAGTGTCATAGACCACATCCAATGTCTTGAGACTCACTTGGCGCCCTTTAATTTCTGCATCAACTTTCGCCGTCTTAAAGGCCCCATTGAAATTCTGCTCAAGTCGGCCACCAGCCTTATTCTTCACTGCTTCTGGCAAACTACCAATGAACTCATTGATGATTTTTGTTACTGGGATATTTAGCGTACCGTTACTAAGGTCCCCCTTTAGAGAACCCTTCAAGTTTTTCTCTAAATCTCTTTTTGTCAGACCTATTCCGCCAATTTTGAAAGTTCCCCTCAACTTCCCTGTCACATCTTTCTGCCACTTAGGAGCGTGTGTAGCCAACGCTTGCTCAACCAATATATTATCAAGGGCCGCATCAATTCCATAACTGAAGGCTTTGGGCTTAAGACCCAAGTTCATAGTCGCGTCCATCTTCCCTCCGTAAGCCTTCATTCCAGAGGACTTAACGCTGAGATTTCGATTCAAGAGTGCCATAGTCGCACCCGCGTTTTTAAAGGACGCCCCCATCAAGCGAAGCTCTTGAAAAACAACCTTTCCGTCGACTTGAATTTGATCAAGCATAGGATTGGCCAAAGTTTCTTCAATTAATGGAGCCATATCGGTCAAACTTTGATCCAAGCTCGCATTTGCAGCGGCGGGGGCAGAAGCTCCGACTCCCGTCGAAGATCCACCAGAAGTAGACGTTGCAGAGACTTCTGATCCTGGAATCATAAGTTCGTCCAAATCGAGGAGTTTCGAATCCAAGTCGAAGCTCATCTTGATCTTTTCAATTCCAGAAACCTTGGCATTGAAGGCCATATCAGACTTACCAAGATTGATCGAAAAATCTTTCATCTGAATGATGGGATTAGACAATGACCCCGCAAGGATGACTGTTCCTTTTCCATTCTCAATCGGTTTCGCAAGCTCTGGGGTTGACCCTGTCAAAGCGGAAAGTTGCGCCCCACCAGAAAATGCAGGATCTTCAAAACCACCGTTGACCCCAATATCAAAGCTCAAGCTTCCACCGAATGAATACTCTTTCAGCATTGGAAGCAAATCAGCAAAGCTTTTAAGTTCGATGCTTTTACCGCTTAACTTGAAGGCAATATTTTCTTTGCCCTCATCAGGCATATCAACCTTCAAGCTTCCCATTGTCTTAATGTCGGCGATCACAAATCCCATCTCAGTGAAATCTGCAAAAACTCCCTTTCCGTAAGAAACGCTACCTTTGGCATAGGCACCCAATGGAGCCCCTTTTTTCTTGTGCATTAGGCTCATGGCTTGAATCTCAAGATCCTTAAAGTCTTTTTTTACATCTAGCTTAGCAGTCACAATACCCGTGCTCTCAGCGACAGACACATTCACTTTTCCACCGCCGGCTACTCGGCCTTTCATGACGATGTCCATCGCGCTCATATCAACTTCAGCTGACCCGCTCAAAATCACATCACTATTCAAACCAAAATCACTCAGTTCAAAATCCATATCCGTCATGGTTTCTTTGAGGTGAAGACCGTCTTTCATTTTAAGGTCTGATCTCACAGCTCCATTTACAAGCTCAAAAGAAAACTTCGCGTTAAGGATTCTTTCACGGACAAAACCGGGAACACCAGCAAGAACTTCAGCCAAGCCTTTGGGCGCGTTCTCAGCAACGTCTCCCTCTGTAACAGCTTTATCTTTCCTTGAGTCATCCCCGCTCTTAGCCGAGGGATCGGGGAGAAACGCTATTAGATTGTCAACGCCTTTCGCCTCATCTTTGATCCAGTTCAACTCAAGTCGATCAATCGTTAAAATCGCACTCGGTGACGCGAGAAGAGAGAACAAAGACATTCTAACCTCTACAGATGCAATCTTCCCTAGATCATCCTTTGAGCCTTTAGGTGCTTTCAGTTCCAAATCTTGGATACCCACAACAACGGAGGGGAATAGCGAGAAAGACAAATGTCCAATCTTCACTTCTCCTCGTACATTCTTGTTGATCGCCTCTTCTACATTTGGCTTTAGCTCGTCCAGCGAATAGAACATAGGCGCGACAAGTAACGCCACAATCAAAGTCACAATTAATGTTCCAATAATTTTTAAAAGTTTTTTCATATGCAGTTTTTCTCCAAGTTGATTCTTTACGATCAATAAATTCTGTGTGCCCTGGGATGGGTGGACAAGTTAGCCCGGCGGCCACGAAAGCGAGCGGCCGCCTAAAATGTGAAAATGCAGATGGGGGACTTCCTGCCCTCCATCATTTCCAATATTTGTGACAACACGGTAGCCACCAGCGAGCCCAAGAAGCTTCGCAACCTCAGTAATCTTTAACATCATATGCCCCATGAGTTCAGCATGCTTTGAAGTGAGCTCAGCCATGCTTTTGATTTCAATTTTTGGAATCATTAGGACGTGGGTAGGGGCCTGTGGATGGATATCTCTAAAAGCGAGACACAAATCATCCTCGTAAACGATAGTTGCAGGAATTTCCTTATCAATGATCTTTTTAAAAATCGTCATATAACCACACTAACAATTCGGCCTTTCACGTAGACAAACTTCTTTAGCGGCTTTCCGTCGATCCACTTTTGCACATTTTCAATCGCTAGAACTTTTTCTTTAAGTTCATCTTCCGCAATATCCACTGGCACTGTGATCTTCGCACGAATTTTTCCGTTCACCTGAATTCCAAGTTCCGCCTCATCTTGAGCGGCTTTCTTCGGATCAAAAACCGGCCACGGCACTAATGTCACAGAATTTTGATGCCCTAGTAGCTGCCACACCTCTTCAGCCGTATGAGGTGCGAATGGCGCGAGGAGCTGAACATAAGTTTCAAGCCAAGCTTTCGGCACGCTACCCATTTTCTCGAACTCTTTCTGAGATTCGTTAGAGAGAACCATCAAAGCGGAAATCGCCGTGTTGAAGCTAAGCTTTTCAATGGCCTCACCAATTTGCTTGATCGCCATATGTAGTGACTTCGTGAGAGCCTCAGGCCATTCAGCTTCTGGAAGATCCTTCACACGGTCTTGTAAGGTTCCATCAGCATTCAACACAGCCCTGCAAAATTTATTCAAATAACGATAAGTTCCCTCAAGGCCGCCTGTCTGCCAAGGCTTAGTTTTCTCCAAAGGCCCCATAAACATTTCATAGAGTCTAAAGGAATCGGAACCATATTGTTCCACCACATCATCGGGATTCACAACATTGCCGCGAGACTTAGACATTTTTTCATTGTCCTCGCCGAGCATCATTCCCTGGTGGATCAAACGCTTGAAAGGTTCCTTCGTTGAGACAAGGCCCATATCAAAAAACACTTTGTGCCAGAATCTCGAATAGAGAAGATGACCAACAGCGTGTTCTTGTCCCCCCAAATAGAAGTCGACTTCTTTCCAATAATCAGCCGCCTCTTTAGACCAAGCTTCTTTATCGTTGTTCGGATCCATATATCGCAAGAAATACCAAGAAGACCCAGCAGATCCAGGCATAGTATTGGATTCCCTTACAAAACTTTCTTCGCCGATCTTGTAGCTCATCCAATCAGCTTGAGTCGCCAAAGGACTTTCTCCAGAGCCAGACGGTTTATAGTCTTCAACAACAGGAAGTTCTAAAGGAAGCTCTGCCTCGGGAAGAAGTTTTACCTCACCCGACATCGCCCCACCTTCTGGATGGAGAACAGGAATGGGCTCGCCCCAGTATCTCTGCCTAGAAAAGACCCAGTCACGAAGCTTGTAAGTGATTTGCTTCTTCCCAATGCCTTTGGACTGTAAGTAATCCAAAATTTTTGTCGCGCCTTCCTGAAACGGAAGACCATTAACCTTCATGTCTTGAAAGTCGGAATTAATGAGCTTGCCTTCATCGTCAATGACCTGAACGATGTCGAGACCATGAACTTTTGCGAATTCCTCGTCTCGCTCGTCATGAGCTGGAACGGCCATGATCGCGCCAGTTCCATAATTCATAAGCACATAGTCAGCGACCCAGACAGGAACTTTTTTTCCAGTAAGAGGGTGAAGTGCGTAGCCTCCTGTGAACACACCACTCTTGTCCTTGTTCAAATCAGTTCTTGCCAGGTCACTTTTGTTGGCTGCTTCGCCACAATACTTTTCAACTATTGCTTTTTGCGAATCACTGACCAATGTAGCAACCAATGGATGTTCCGGCGCGAGCACCATAAATGTCACCCCCATCAAAGTATCAGGGCGTGTAGTGAATATCTCAAAATGCTTAGAAGAATCGGACTCCAGGGCGAATTGAATTTGACCACCTTCAGAGCGCCCAATCCAATTGCGCTGGTGTTCTTTCGTGGATTCCGGCCAATCAAGATCGTCTAGGTCCTCCACAAGACGATCTGCATATTCGGTAATCTTAAGCATCCATTGACGCATAGGACGCTTTTCAACCGGATGCCCACCACGTTCACTCTTCCCATCGATGACTTCGTCGTTAGCCAACACCGTGCCGAGCGCAGGACACCAATTCACGGGAAACTCTGCCTGGTAGGCGAGGCCCCTTTCAAAAAGTTTTTGAAAAATCCACTGCGTCCATCGGTAATACTTTGGATCAGCTGTAGAAACTTCACGCGACCAATCATAGCTAAGCGCAATGTTGTTGAGTTGTTTCTTATAGGTAATAATATTTTTTGCTGTCGTCTCTGCAGGGTGAATCCCCGTTTGAATCGCATACTGTTCTGCCGGCAGCCCAAAAGCATCCCAGCCCATCGGGTGCAACACATTGAAGCCCTTCATGCGCTTGTAGCGGCAAAGAATGTCGGTCGCAATGTAGCCAAGTGGGTGCCCCACATGGAGCCCCGTTCCAGAGGGATACGGAAACATATCTAAGCAATAAAATTTTGGTTTTTCGCTACCAGCCTCTCCAGGATTAGCCGCCTTATAGACTTTTTTATCCTGCCAAAACTTCTGCCACTTGGGCTCAATTTTGTGGGCAAATTCTTTAAAATTAAATTCAACTTGAGACATAAGCTTTATGTTTTAAAGCTCATCCCCCTAATACTCAACAACTTAAGAAATCAAATCAGAACTTATAGCTTGAAGCGATAACCATCCCGTAAAAGTAGTTGCTCCTAGGTTCTTTCGCTGTGACCGCGGGGTTGATGGATCGAGAGTAGCCTTGTCCGCCCTGCACCCAGCCCCCCAGGACGACTTCGCCCATTGTAGAGGCCAAGACTATGGCGCCCGTCCCACCAAACATATGCACTTTGTCATGTACCGCACTAACATCAGCAGGAACCTCTTTCGCTGCTGAAAGATTGGTAAAAAATCCAAGTCTGTAACCCAGCGAGTCTTTTAAGAAGTGCTCCCAGCCAAAGTGTAGACTCGGAATCGCACGAAGTTCGACATCGTAGTAAGAATCGTTGTTGGGGTCGAGGTTCTTTTTGAATGGCAAATACAAATGCAAGTCCGCCACAAAGCTTCGGCGATTATCGAATTGTTGATGGAAACCCCAGCTGAGTCTCGCAGGGATTGGCACAGCCGTTGGTTTAAATTCAGACGAATTGATCTCAGAATCACCACTCGTGAGCGTCGAACTACGACCAAGCCCGCCCCAAGCCCAAACGGGCGTGCGAAAACTTGCCGCCCACATGAAGGTGTCGCTAGATTTATGGGTATAGCCCACTATCGCATTAAGGCCATTCCCCTCGTAAAGCTTCTCATCGAATGAAATCGCAAGAGAGCCTGAACCCACATCAAAATAGGAAAACTTTTCATTAATTTCCCTCGAGACATAGAAAACGCCCAACCCCAGAGAGGATCTTTCAGAGAGCTTCTTGGATCCAAAGAAGTTAATCCAAATATCTTCAATATTACTCTCATAGCTAGCGACGGAGGTTTCTGAAAGATCAACCGAGCTCTTACTCTCAAAAGCATTCGGAACGAAGACCGCCCCACCCCACGTCCAATCGCCCTTGGCGAGAAAGCCTCCGATGTTTGTCGGGATAGACATAAAACCCCCGCGGGTAACATTGTCAGCTGCAGACTTAAAGAGACTCACAAATTCGCCGGTGCGGGTGTCGATGCGAGTATAAGCAGAAACACTGGCAGAGACTTGGTTTCCATCTGCAAACGACAGTATCGACGGGTTCAGAAAAGCCATACCGGCATCGTTGACCAAGGCCATTCCAGTATTTCCTAACCCGATAGCTCTTGTGCCAACGGGCATATCTTCATAGTTGTAGAGCCTCGCCTGCGCTCCCGAACTCAAAATCAAACTCAGAACTGCAATGGAACCCTTTAAACTAACTTTCATCTCAACCTAATTTCTCTTTTAACAAATCGGAGACCAACTGAGGATTAGCCTTCCCCGATGATTTTTTCATAATTTGTCCCACAAAAAAGGCAAACAATTTTTCTTTTCCGCCGCGATATTCTTCTAGCTGAGAAGGGTTCTCTTGTATCGCTTCATCGATCCAAGCCTGAAGCTGCGAATCGTCGCTGATTTGCTCTAGCCCCTTCTGCTTTACATACTTCGCAGGATCAAAAGACTCATCGTCGATGGCCTCGCCCAAAAGGGACTTTCCAATACTTCGAGATATTGTTCCCGAGGAGACCAACTTGATGATCGAAGCCAAAGTCACAATCGGCATGCGGAACTCTTCCACGTCAACAACACCACGCCTTTTGAGCTCGCCCATAAGATCTGTAATAACCCACGATGCGGCTGTCGGAGCATCAATACCATTTTCGATAAGAGTACTTACCGCATCGAAAACCGCTCGATTAGAAATGAGTTGTCCCACGTCGTATTCACTAAGGCCCCACTCATCTTTTAAGCGCATCGCCTTGTCATCTGGAGACTCAGGCATCTCTCTCTTGATGCGGGCGATCTCTTCTTGGGAGAGCTTCAATAGCGGCTGATCGGGGTCAGGAAAATAACGGTAATCATCCGCATCTTCCTTGAGCCTCATCGAAAAAGTCTTCTGGCCAGCAGCATCCCAGTCACGAGTTTCCTGGACAACCTTGTCCCCAGATTCAATCACGGCGATTTGACGAGAGATTTCATATTCAATAGCAAGCTCGGCATTCCTGAATGAATTGACGTTTTTGACCTCGGCTCTTGTGCCAAGTTCTGGGTCACCAACCCTGCGCACACTCACGTTGGCATCACAGCGAAAGTTTCCAGCCTCTAGGTTGCCATCGCTCACCTCCGCGTGAACAAGCAAAGAATGCAATCTTTTTAAGTATTCCTTCGCCTCAGCAGGAGTGCGGAGGTCGGGTGCACTTACAATTTCAATTAGTGCCGTTCCCGCGCGGTTGAGATTCACCAAAGTGCTTTTCGCAACATGAAAAAGCTGCCCTGCATCTTCTTCAAGCTGTATACGATCCAAACGAATCCGGCGCTTCTTTCCGATCTCACCAATCTCAACATATCCCCCCTTACAGATGGCCTCTGATAATTGAGTGATCTGATAGCCTTTCGGCAAATCCGCATAAAAATAATGCTTACGCTCGAAACGACTTCTCGGATTGATTTCGCAGTGACAAGCCAAGCCTGCCCTTACCGCAAGCTCTACAGCGCGCTCATTGAGCAAAGGCAAAGCCCCTGGCAAACCAGCTGATACCACATCTACATGAGAGTTCATTTCTTGGCTGTCATTTTCAACGGCGGCCGTGCAAAATAGTTTTGATTTCGTAAGTAACTGGGCGTGAACCTCTAGGCCAATGACTGCCTCATAACTAGCCATGCTTCACCTCCGCACTGTTGGAATTCATCAGCGTGGCAATCTGAGGACGATACCCATCCGAAGCCTCCTGGAAATTATCCACAGCTTGCAAGAGCTTTAAGTCTTCCATGTACGGAGCCACTAGCTGCATTCCTACAGGCATTCCTGTGGTTTTCACTGGAAACGAAATCGCAGGAAGCCCTGCAAGGCTTGGACCGATAGTGCAGATATCAGAATTGTACATTTTAATAGGGTCTTTCGCCCTGTCGCCAAGGGCAAAAGCTGTCTCTAAAGAGGTTGGAGTCAAAACAAAATCATAAGATTCAAAAGTTGCCTCGTAAGATTCCTTCAAAAGCCTGCGCACCTTTGCAGCTTTATTAAAAAAAGCATCACGGTATCCAGCCGACAAGGCAAAGGTCCCAAGCAAAATCCTACGTTTCACCTCATCCCCAAAGCCTTGTGACCTCGCAGACTGAATGACTCTATTGAGGGAGATATTTTTCTCTCCGCCGAAGCCGAGGTGAACACCATCATAGCGAGAAAGATTGCTCGAAGCTTCTGAGGTGCAAATCAAATAATAAACTGCCAAACTGTACTCGAGTAGCGGCATAGAGACCGAGCTCACAACAGCTCCATTAGAACAGAGCCAATTTTGGAAATCTTCAAAAGCAGCTTTCACCGGCGCATCCATCTCGGCGCCAACTAGAAAATCAGGAACAGCTACTTTCTTTCCTCTCCAAAATTCTTTTTCTGATTCATGGAAAGCAAATGGAGGAATGCGAGAAGTGGTCGGATCTCGATGATCCTCGCCGGAAATATTTTCGAGTAACCTGGCACAGCCATAGGCATCCATTGCAAAAGTGCCGACCTGATCGAGACTACTCGCAAATGAAATCACCCCGAATCGACTCACCCTCCCGTAACTGGGCTTAAACCCGGTGATGCCGCAGAAGGATGCGGGCTGACGAACCGATCCACCCGTGTCAGTCCCTAGGGCAAAAGGCACCGCGCCCGAAGCTACAGCCGCCGCTGATCCGCCAGACGATCCTCCAGGGGCTTTCGTCAGATCCCATGGGTTACGAACCGGTCCTCGAACAGAATTTTCATTCGATGAACCCATCCCGAATTCATCCATGCTTGTCCTGCCCACGAGGCTCGCTCCACCCTTTAGTAGTCGAGCAACGCAAGTCGCATTATATGGCGCGACGAATTTTTCGAGCATGGCCGATCCAGCCGAGCATTCTTTGTCTTTTATAAAAATGAAATCCTTAACGGCAACGGGCGCGCCCATCAATGGCGCGGCACAAGAAGAGGAGCTAGCGCCAGGACTTCCTTCGAGGTCAAAAACCTCATAAAAGGCTTGGGTTTGATCTTGAACGAGCCGGGATTGCTCGAGGCAGTGTTTTTGCAAATCCGCGGAGGATATCGCACCACCTTGGAGATCAGAGAGCAATTTCTTAGTTCCGCTTTTCCAAAGTCCATCAGTCATAAATCACCCTACTCTTTTCCAACCACTCGGTTGATGCGGTAGCAGTCATCTGATCTCTGAGGGGCCGAACGGAGCACCTCATCTCTCGTTACAATTCTCTCGACCTCGTCCTTACGAATGATGGACGACTCTTCGTTGATATTAAATAGCGGCTCAACAGAGTTGGTGTCGACAGTCTGGAGCTTTTCAAAAAATTTAAGGATCTCATTCAGGGAATTTTCAAGAGAAGCTTTCTCGTCATCCTGAAGTTCGAGCATAGCTAGCTTGGAGAGAATATCAATGTCGAATTCTTGCGCCATATGAAGCTTCCTATTTTACAGGACTTTTTCCAGGGGTGCGTACTTCGCCAAAAACTTTTTCGTACCCACTCTCTGGAATTGAATCGACAACTTCAACGAATCACGAGCGCCCTGCCTCTTCACGACCACACCTTCTCCATAGTCTGGATGTTTCACCTTCACACCAACCTCAAAGCCATCGTCTTCGCCTGAGGACTCAAAGAACTCCGCGAAATCATCACTCTTCGGGGCGGCATACGAACGCGACGAAGCACCGCCGAAAGAGTCGAAGCCGTTATAGGTGGTATCACTAAAATCCGAATTGTAGTCGCCAAACCTGGCGGCTCTGTCAGGAGCATGATCATCAATCAAAATTTCATTCTGCGGAAGCTCCGATATAAACCGCGACTGTCTACGCACTTTTCGAAGTCCGAAGACCCTACGCATGTGAGCCGCCGTCAAAAACAGCTTTTCCCTAGCTCTCGTCATACCAACGTAGCAAAGTCTTCGCTCTTCCTCAATTTCGTCGGGGTCTGCTGCAAAGGCATCACCACGAATACTTGGGAACAGCTCTTCTTCAAGTCCCACCAAGAATACAATCGGATATTCCAACCCTTTCGCGGAGTGGATAGTCATCATTGTTACGGCACTTTCGTTCTCACCAGAACGATCTTGATCCGTATAAAGAGCAACTTCTTCCAAGAAGCCCTCCAAAGTCGGAGCCTCAGTGCGAGACTCATAATCAGCAATGGCAGAGGCCAATTCTTGTAAGTTTTCGAGCTTCGTTGCTGACTCAATATCTTCTTGTTTTTCTAAAGCCTTGATATAGCCACTAGACTCAAGGACCAGAGAATAGAAATCTCTTAAGTCCATATCTGCCTTATCTTTTTCAAGCGAAGCCAAAAGTTTAGCAAATGGAGCAAGCTTTTTCTTGACCGCAGGAGTAGCTCCAAGTTGCCCCTCTGCCATTTGGAAAACAGCGTCATACATGGAAATGCCCGCGTCCCACGCCGTATCTCTAATTTTCTCAATGGTTGTTTTACCTATGCCACGAGCAGGAACGTTGATGATTCGAGACATGGCAACGTTGTCTTTGGTGTTTGCTAACAGCTTCAAATAAGCGATCGCATCTTTGATTTCGGCGCGATCATAGAATTTTAATCCGCCAAAAATCTGGTAGTTGATTCTTTGAGCGCGAAACATATCCTCGAACAAACGAGATTGAGCGTGCGTTCGATAAAACAGAGCAAACTGATCTGGCGATGCCCCGTGAGCAATCAATTCACTCATTTTCTTTACGACCCACTTACTTTCTTCAAAATCACTCTCGAGAATGTGAACCTCAACAGGATCACCCTTAGGATTGTTGGTGAAGAGCTTCTTTTCCTTGCGCTGGGTGTTGTTAGAAATCACTTGATTAGAGGCCGAGATGATTGCCGAAGTTGAGCGATAATTTTCTTCTAATTTTACGAGCTTGGCTTCTTCGTAATCTTTTTCAAAATCTAAAATGTTTCGAATGTCAGCGCCGCGCCACTTATAGATGCTCTGGTCCTCATCACCGACGACACACAAGTTGCGATATTTTTGAGCGAGTAGCTTTAGTAGCTCATACTGAACACCATTCGTATCTTGATACTCGTCAACCAGGAAATAACGATATTGGTCTTGAAATCGATCCAAGAGTTTAGCGTCTGAGCGAAACAGCTGCAGCACCTTGAGTAGTAAATCCGAAAAATCTACAGCGTTGTTACGCCTCAAGCCTCGCTCATAGGCGTGAATCACAGGCTCAAGCTTGCGATCCATATAATCCGCTGGGCCCGCCTTGAACTGTGAAGGATCCTGCCCCTCGTTCTTCATGCCCTGAATTTTATAATGAACTGACTTGGGAGAGACGACCTTGTCGCTAATTCCAAGTTCAGCCAAACACTGCTTAATCAAAGTTTTTGAGTCGGAATCATCGAAGATACTAAAGCCCGGTTGCAACCCAACGCGATCACCATACATTCGCATCAATCGTGCGCCGGTGGAGTGGAAAGTCGAAACCCAAATGTCATCGGGATTGACGCCCGCACTTGTGACCAGCGCAGCTACGCGATGTCTCATCTCCCTGGCTGCCTTGTTTGTGAAAGTTAGAGCCATGATCTCGCCAGGAAATGCGCGCCCCGTGGCCATCAAATTTGCAATGCGGTAAGTGAGAATTCGTGTCTTCCCTGAACCGGCGCCTGCAAGCACAAGCAATGGCCCATCCAATGTGTTCACCGCCTCGCGCTGAGAAGGATTTAAACTAGCTAGATCTTTTTCACTCAACATAACAGAACTTAAACTTTTGCCTTATCAAATTGCGGCCTCAAACCCGACCAACATTCCACATATTCTTTTTGGTTAAGGGGACTGCTGACGGCTGATTGTCCCGGGAACATCGGCAGCTGTGTTTCAAACATAAACGCCATAGTATCTTTGATGAAGTGAGGCTCCAAAGTTGCTTCGCTAGCTTTTTTGAACGTTGCCTCATCCGGACCATGACCTGACATACAATTATGAAGACTCGCACCGCCCGGCGCGAAACCCTCTTCTTTGGCATCATACACACCCTCAATAAGCCCCATGTATTCGCTCATGTAGTTGCGATGGAAATACGGAGGCCTAAAGGTGTGCTCAGCTACCATCCAGCGCGGAGGAAAAATTACAAAATCCATGTGTGCCGTTCCGGGCTTATACGACGGTGATGTCAACACAGTGAAGATCGAGGGATCTGGATGATCAAAACTAACCGTATTGATCGTGTTGAAGTTTTTCAAGTTGTATTTGTAAGGGTGCACATTCCCATGCCAAGCCACAACATCCAAAGGACTGTGGTCGATATGCGCTTGCCACAAGCTTCCCATAAACTTGGCCTTCAACACGAAGGATCCTTGCACCTGTTCATAAGCAGCAACGGGAGTCTGAAAATCCCTAGGATTCGCGAGACCATTAGCGCCAATGGGACCCAGGTCCGGAAGACGAAGTGTGGCTCCGTAATTTTCACAAACAT
>Ga0100403_1000535_pt1 | contig 37801 bp, 44 predicted proteins | sample CryGeymet201501t_FD_83663 | JGI IMG/M metagenome (GOLD analysis project Ga0100403, IMG submission 83663) | Groundwater microbial communities from Crystal Geyser aquifers in Utah, USA - Crystal Geyser metaG 2015-01t | ecosystem: Environmental > Aquatic > Deep subsurface > Groundwater | place... | reverse complement strand
TCTAACCTCGTAATTCATCCCCTGAGTATAACGCACCCCTCCCCTTAAGATAAGGGGAGGCAAGGAGGGGTTATGTTGTAGCCCCATTCTCCCTTTGGAAAAGGGAGTACGGCAGAGCCGGGAGGGATTTCGGTAGCGCCTCCTTCCCTTACTGCGCCAGTCTGTCATAGTTTAAATCCAAAAATTAAAACCAAATCCCGAATTGTCCTTTAAATCTGCGGCCGCAGATTTAAAGGACAATTCCCATAAGCTGACGGCCGTCAGCTTATGGGAATTTAATTTAAAAATGGGCGGCCGCCCATTTTTTAATTAAATCTGGTTTTTGGGTCTAGTTTCCCGTTTTTCCGATTTCCCACCTACTCCGGTAGCAAGGCGGCTTTGGTGTAGTTGTTAGATGGGTCCCAGAGCATCCAGCCGTTTTGGAAGACTTCGGCGCGCAGATTTGGGTCGGAGAAGCTCGCGTCCTCTACTCCGCGGATTTGAGCGCGGACCATGTCGGCGGTGTAGGTCGCGCCCATGTCAAAGTCTTGTAGCCAGGGCCGGAAGGTCGTCCCGCCCGTTGCCTCTATGATAGTCTCTGTTGTTGGCACAAAGGGGGTTGAGCTCGCCGTCGCATCAGCATTTGAGCTTAGTAGTTTCCTGCTGTTTTCGTATCTTGCCGTTGTGTATTCAGCTAACTGATCCAGGGCCTGACTCATGGAGTAACGCAGGACTTCGTATGGTTGCTTAGCTGAGTTATCCATGCCGCGGAAGTTTGGGTGGTAGTGCGAGGGGTAAGTCATGGGGGCGATTACGTCAAAACTGCCAAGACTTTTGGAGAGATTTTGGCCAACGCCGGTTGGGCCGCGGACGTACGTAACTTCGCCAAACAGGTCGGCAGAGATGACCGCACCCGGTAACTGCTTGCGCAGGTAACGGAAGAACTGAGCGACAACATCGTCTTTGGGTGTTACGCCGTCGTACGCCGGCCAGGTTAGGTCGCTGATAGCGCCGTCTGATGGCCAGCGGATGTAGTCAAAATTTATCTCGTCAAAGCCTCGGTCAAGCGCATCGCGAGCGATGGAGATGTTGTAGTCCCAGACTGCGCGACTGGCGGTGTCAGCCCAGAGCAAGCCGTTGCGATCTTTCCAAGGAGTGCCGGTACTCTTGCTCGTGGCCGCCAACTCTGGCCGGGCGGCCGGTAGCTTACTGTCTTGAAAGGTGGAGATGCGGGCGACGACATATATATCGTTATCATGTAGGCGCTTAATCAGCGCGTTTATTTTGGGGATACGGCGCTCAAAGGCGCCAATTTCTTTAACAAGTGGCACGTCCGGCTCGTATGAAATGATACCGGTGTAGTCTTTGATATCAATGACGATTGCGTTTAGCTCGGTCGTAGTAAGCAGGTCCATCAGGTGGGCCATCTTTTTCTCACTGCTGGCAGACCAGGCCGTGGCGTAAATCGCCTTGATAACCTTGGGCGGATTGGCAAGGGGTTTTTGTTTGGCTATATCAGCGTCCGGGTCTATCGGCTCTTCCGGTTTCTCAACCACGGCTTCTTTGACTGTCTCAACTACTTCAGTTATTTTGTCACCTATTGTTATCTGGTGGTTTGTGCGGGTAAACAAAAAAAATCCGCCGCCCAGGACGATGATAATAAAGAGAACAGTGAGAGTTTTTGCCCGAGTCATGGGATTTATTGTACCATGTAATGCTTGTGATTTACCGCCTTTTAATTTACGGGTATACTAGTTAGGAAATCAGGGCCAAGAAAATTTGAAAATTGGGGAGCGTCCAATTTCCCAATCTCCTAATTTTCCAATTTCCACGTTTCAACCTACACGATGTCCAAATCTTTCTATCGCAAATATCGCCCCCGGACCATGTCCGACCTGCTGGGCCAGGAGCATATCACGAGCGTCATCCAGAACGCGGCGGCGGCGGACAAGCTGGCGCATGCTTATCTTTTTTATGGTCCGCGTGGTACTGGCAAGACGACTTTGTCGCGACTGATTGCCAAGCTGGCCAACTGTCAGACGCGGCAGGATGACGCGAAGTTTAAGGCCAAAGGTGAGCCGTGTAATATCTGCACGCGCTGCACGGAGATAGACGCCGGTCGAGGAATTGATGTGATAGAGATAGACGCGGCAAGCAACCGCGGTATTGACGAGATCCGAAGCTTGCGCGAGGGAATCCGTTTGGCGCCGACAAGCTACCCATACAAAGTGTTTATTATAGATGAGACGCACATGCTCACCAAGGAGGCGTTTAACGCGCTGCTAAAAACCCTGGAAGAGCCACCGGCGCACGCCATCCTTATCTTGGCGACCACAGAGTATGAAAAAGTGCCGGCGACAATAACAAGCCGGACTCAGCGCTTTCACTTTCGAAAGCACTCTGTGGAGAATATTGCCAAGAAGCTGAAGTCTATTGCCGTGGAGGAGAAGCTGGACGTGACTGACGACGCCTTGGAATTTATCGCCGCGCTGGCAGAGGGCAGTTTTAGAGATGCGGAGAGCTTGCTACAACAAGTTTGCTCACTGGACGCGAAGGTAGATCTTGCAACGGTAGAAAGAAATATTGGCAAGGTTGGTTTTAGCCGGACCAGTGAGCTGGCCGCGCTTATTTTAAACAAAGACCTGAAGGGTTCGCTTGCGTATGTTAAAGAGATATCTGACGGCGGGTTTAATGTTGTGGACCTAACCAAAGAGCTCATCCACTATCTCCGCCGCGTTTTAACCCTACGTTTTAACCCGGACCTGGAAGCCGAACTATGCAAAGAGCTGACCGCGAAAGAACTGGAAACTCTAAAGGCACATGTCCAACTCGTCAACTCGTCAACTGACCAACTGATTAACCTACTAAAGGCCCTCCTCACCGCTTACAGCCAAATGCGTTATAGTCCTTTTGCCGCGATTCCGCTGGAAGTCACCCTCATTGAACACCTGCAATAAGCTTTCTCTTTTTTCTATTGCGACTCCCTCTCTTAAGTTAAGAGAGGGCTGGGGTGAGTTATGTTTTTTGTCATGGCGTTTCCTTGCTAAAACCCCCAAAAATCCCTAGAATGTAGGCACAGTAAATAATTGCCAGGTCGTCTAACGGTAGGACATGGGCCTTTGAAGCCCAGTATCGGGGTTCGATTCCCTGCCTGGCAACAGTGATATGTACCCCAAAAAGTGGACAAAATAAAAGTTCGGCCCGCTCTTGTAGATTTCTTCATCTTCAGTAGTATATAATGACTATATGGCCAAGCTCACTCTAAAGGACAAACAAGCATTGCGGCGCTTAAACGCCCAACTGCCTCAGCAAGTTTTAGTCTCTATTCGTCGCTCCACTGATGGTGGTTTTGTTGCAGAGATCGTTACCTTGCCCGGGGTTCGTACCCAAGGCGAGACTTTTTCGGAGCTCGTGGCCATGCTAAACGACGCGCTCTACACCTACTTCGAGATTCCGGAGCGCTACCACCCGTACGTACCAACTTATCTCCCCCGAACTGAACATGCAGCTAAACTTCTTGGTTTTCCAGTCGCCAATCACGGCGAGCGAAACGTAACCCTGCTCGCCATCGGTGAAAAAGCTTCGCGTTAAAAAGTCCGACGGCTCCCATGACAAACTGTGCCGCATCGCGGTGCGAGCCGGGTTTGTGCTCCACGAAGGCAAGCGACACACGAAGGTCAAAACCACGACTGGTGAGTTTGTGACCACAATCCCCCGGCACAATCATCTAAAGTCCGAACTAGTGGCAGGCGCAGTTGAAGCCATGCATGCTCATGGAGCGAATATTGAGCTGAGCTAATAAACATATGTTCTGCGTTTATATTTTAGAGTGTGCTGATTCGTCGTTGTATGTTGGGAGCACGAACAATTTGCAAAAGCGGCTCAAACAACATAACGAGTCCAAGCAAGGCGCGCACTATACAAAAATTCGGCGGCCGGTTGTGCTTAGGTACCAAGAAGAGTGCTCCAGCTTCGCGACGTCCAGAAGGCGCGAGGCCGAACTGAAAAAGTTGCCAAGGGATAAAAAGCTGAAACTGATCGCAGCTTGCCCTTTGCCCTATTTTGTAGAAGAATAGAGGAATGAAAAATCAGATTAAGATCGCCCTTTTTGATGTTGACGGCATTGTCATAGTCGGGCGGGAAAAATACTTTTCTCACGTTTTTGCGGATGAAAACAACCTTCCCAGAGAAGTGGTTGACGAGTTTTTTCTCAACGACTTTAAACTCTGCACCTTCGGCAGGGCCGACCTTAAAGAGAAAATTGCTCCATACCTTTCAAGGTGGAAGTGGCAAGGGGATGTTGATGGCTTTTTAGAAAAGTGGTTTAAAAGTGAGGCGCTAAAAGACGAGGCCGTCTTAGACATTGTAGGTGCTTTACGCTCTAAGGGCATAAAGTGCTACCTTGCTACCAGGCAGGAAAAGTATCGGTTGGCTTATATTTGGAATACAGTCGGGTTAAAGAATAACTTCGATGGCTTCTTTGGCACATGCGAGATAGGCTACGATAAGTGTCAGCCGGAGTTTTTTGAACGGGTTTTTGAAGAAACAAATTCAAAGGCAGACGAAATACTCTTCTTTGACGATGCCCAGAAAAATATAGATATGGCAAAGAGCCTTGGCATCCAGGCTCATTTTTATAGCGACATTGAAGTTTTGAAGACTGAAACAGCGTCGCTATTAAAGTAGCAATGTAAGTAAATACTTCCCCTGCCTCAACACTATTATGACCAAAGATGAAATTATCGACAAAACCAAAATACTGAATTTTCCAAAAGATTCTTATGTGGTTTTTGGTAGCTGTCCGCTGGCCGCCGCCGGTATTCGGGAAGCAAATGACATTGACTTCTTAGTATCAGAGGAACTTTTTGCGAAACTGCAAAAAGCAGGATGGGAAGAGCTAGATAAAGGCAAAAAAGATAAACCTCTTACCAAGGATATGTTTGAGGCTCATAAGAGCTGGGAGTTTAGCTCATATAATCCAACACTGGAACACCTGCTTTCAACTGCGCAGGTAATTGACGGTGTCCCCTTCGCTTCACTAGAGGAGGTTAGGAAATGGAAGGCGGCATCTGGACGCCCCAAAGATCTAATTGACATTGATCTCATTGATAAATATTGGGAGCTAAACTCTTAAATTTTTCCGCTAGCATCCCCTGCCCGGCAATATGAAATCCGAAATTGAAAAAATCCTGCGCGGCATTCGTCCGCTTCTCTTTTCGCAAAGCCTCACCCACGGCCAGGATGCCCTGTTTCCAATCCAAGAATAAGGCGTGCTATAATGGGCGTATATGAATAAAAAAACTATTATCACTCTAGTAGTGATCGTGGTGCTCGCCTTGGGCGCGTACCTGCTTTTTAGCAACAATGAACCCGTCACTCCGGATATAGCAACACCGGACGTGAATCAGCCGACGGACACTGACTCACCGGCGACGACTACGCCGGATACCGCCGAAGATGAAGGCGCGACTGTGGTTATTGGTAAGTCTGTTGAGGGTAGAGACATCGTCGCCTATAACTACGGCTCGGGCGCCCGGCGCGTGCTTTTTGTCGGCGGTATTCACGGCGGTTACTCTTGGAACACCAGCTTAGTCGCGTATGAAGCGATGGATTACTTTGAGAAAAATCTTAGTACTATCCCGGAAGGCATTACTGTAACCGTCATCCCAAATGCCAACCCGGACGGGTTGAGCAAGGTCGTCTCCGCGACTGGCGCGTTTAAGGCTTCAGACATTACCGCTTCTGCTGCTGTGCAGGTGACTGGGCGATTTAACGCCAACAATGTTGACTTGAACCGTAACTTTGACTGCCAGTGGCAGGCAACCGGTACTTGGCAGAATAAATCTGTTAGCGGTGGCACCACTGCTTTTTCTGAGCCGGAGGCCAAGGCAGTCCGAGACTACATTGATAGCCACAGCCCGGCTGGTGTCGTAGTCTGGTACAGCGCGGCTGGTGGCGTGTACGCTTCTAGCTGTGGAGCAGATGTCTTACCCGCGACCACCGCGATGATGAACGCCTATGCTCAGGCCTCTGGCTACCCAGCTCATAAAAGCTTTGACTTTTATGAGACAACCGGCGACATGGCCAACTGGCTCGCCAAAAAGAACATCCCGGCCATCAGCGTCTTGTTAACGGATCACACTTCTACTGAGTGGACTAAAAACCAAGCCGGCATTAAAGCCGTCCTGACTCACTTCTCCCAGTAGCGAAATGAAGCCTACTAAGTACTACTTACTAAGAACTAAGTACTGATAAAATGCTTTTCTCTAACAAACGGCTTCTTGTAGCCGCGATTATACTTGTAGTTCTTGGTATTGTTGCGCTTGTCGTATTTCAACCGGCTCCGGAGGAGCCGGTTGCTCCGGTTGTCGTAGAAGAAGCACCGGTCGTGAGGCAAGAAGTTCTTGGAAAATCGGTTGAAGGGCGAAGTATTGTGGCCTACACCTTTGGTACTGGCTCTACGACGCTACTTTTTGTGGGTGGCATTCACGGCGGGTATGAGTGGAACAGTGTCTTACTTGCTTATGAGTTCGTTGATCACTTCACCGCCAACCCCCAACTAATTTCAGACTCACTGGCGATAACCGTTATTCCGAGCGCCAACCCGGACGGCGTGTTTAAAATAATAGGCAAGGAGGGTCGTTTTTTGGCCACAGAGGTGCCGGATGTTGACCAAGCACCAGGGAGATTTAATGCTAGGGGCGTGGATCTAAACCGTAATTTTGATTGTAAGTGGCAGGCAGAGAGCACCTGGCGCGGCGCAACCGTTAGTGCGGGTTCGGCACCTTTTTCTGAACCGGAAGCTGCGGCTTTGCGAGACTTTGCTCTACGTGAAAAGCCGGTGGCGGTTGTCTTTTGGCACAGTCAGGCAAATGCCGTTTATGCTTCCGAATGTGAGGATGGGATCTTGCCCGAGACTCTTGAGGTTATGAACCGATACGCCGGTGCCGCCGGATATCCGTCTGTAGATTCCTTTGACGCCTATCCTGTCTCTGGAGATGCCGAGGGCTGGCTAGCTTCTATTGGAATTCCAGCCGTCACAGTGGAGTTGAAGACACACGAGTCTATTGAGTGGGAGAAAAATCTGCTCGGTGTTACCGCCTTGTTGGATTTGTATCGCTAGCGAGGCGGTCCCCTCTCTTACCGCGCCCGTCCGTAGTCTTGACGGAGGAGGGAGATAAGAGAGGGTTAGGGTGAGTTATGCCTTGCGTCCCTAGTCAAAAATTCCAAGCAGATACGAGTCTATCTCGCGCTGGTCAAGGTCGTAGAAGCTCATATCCTTACGGTTAAGGTCGCGGGCCAGCTCTTCGCCAACAAAGCGCCAGTGCCACGGCTCGTACTCGTAGTAGGCGTTTCCTTTTGGATACGACATCACAAAACCAAACCGGTGCGCGTTTTCTTCAAGCCATTTAAACTCTGCTGTTTTGTCAAAAGACGCAATCAAGGCGTTATTTATAGATGGTGCGCCAAAGTCCACAGTCGTGCCAAGCTGGTGTTCGGAGTAGCCTTGCTCTGCAGAGAAAGTGTTCGCGCCTGATCCATAAATAACTTTGTAGCCGCTCTTGATTGTGGTTTGCTCGTCAAATGAGCGATAGGCTGAAACTATTTTTAGTTCCACGTCGTCCTCTTCGGCGGCTCGCATCAGCTCCCGCAGATAAGTATCTACCTTCCAAAGAATCTGCGCCTCCTTTTTCGGGTCAGCCAAATAATCCTCCGGAATATCTCTTAGGTTCGGCGGTGAGTAGTTTTCGTTTAGGAAGTAAACCTTGGAGTACTTTTTTAGCAGTTCCGGGTCGAGCGTTCTTATTTTGTCCAACTCGTTCACTGTACCGCGAAGTTCGTTGATCTGATTCACAAACTCTTGGCTCTGGCGCTGTTCGCTCTCTATCTTGTTTTGCAGACCTTCGTTCTCGGTCTTAAGCTGAGCGAGTTGATTATCAAGGTCGGCCACTTCTTGTTCAAACGCTGTAGAGCGTAGCGCAAATTCTTTTCGCGCCTCACTTAACTGCAGTAAAACCACGACATAGTGGGCAAGAATGGCCACGGCAACCAGCACAATAATGCCGATGCCTATTTGCGACCGGCGTGTCCTCTGCTCAAATTTTTCAAAAAGTGGGCTCATATGACGTGCACCCATTCTACCACTCTATATAACTTCGGCAACTCTAAAAAGAAGACCCGCCGTGTTACCGACGAGCCCTCTTTCGGGGCCCGCCACGGCGGGTCTAGCTACTGATCGCCCGATTCAGAAGCGTCAGCTTCATCAGATCTAGCTCATCGAGCAGATCCTCGATGGTGCTACCCTCGCTGGCACTGGCTCGTCCCCCTCGAATAGAGACAGAGCCACGCTGGCTGAGTTGCCCTATCCGAGCGATCAGCAGAGGTCGCAGACTGTTCGCTCGAACAGCCTTTTCGCTGCCATCTGCCTCTTGCCACTGAGCGACGAGCTGTACGAGCTCAGCTTCCTCCTGTTCCAGCCGCTCCAGAGCTAGGCGCACCCTTTCTGCGTGCGCAAGCTCTTGGGCCAGGAGCTGAACATCTCTGAAATCCGGCTCGTTCGGGTTGGCGACCGGACTGCCAACGCTGGCGCGAATGGCCGCCCAATCTGCTCGCATGACCGCCTGACTTGGGTCGGCGAGCAGTTGCTCCCGAGCCTCGGCAAGGAAATCTCTTGAGCTCTTTGGCATCACCATCTCCTCCGGCCAACTGGCCACTGTCTCCACACCATGCGGAGTACTGCTTTTAGCATAGCAAATGCACAAAAAAATGTCTCTTATTGCCCTGTAAAGGAAAAAGAGCGATAATTTAAGGAATGAATGCAGTTAACCCCGACATTCTAAAATACCTCAAAACTCAGCGCGCGGGCGTGATTGCCTTGGAGATGACTGACGGCAGTCCCCACGCCGCTACTGTGCACTTTGCGCACACGGAAGACCCATTCATTTTTTATTTTGAGACGTATCGAGAGTATCGCAAGGCGGAGCCCATTTTGCGAAATGAGGTTACCCGGGCTTCTTTTGTTGTTGGTACAGCAGAAACAGATATGAAAACGCTCCAAATAGACGGGGTTGCCCGCCACTCTACAGACGAGAAGCTGATTACGGAAGTCTATTTAGCAAAGTTTCCAAACAAAAAGCCAAAGCGCGACGCCGACCCGGACAAGTTTATCTTTTTCTCTTTTACGCCACGCTGGTGGCGTTTTACAGACTGGACCCACCCGGACGGCAAGATTGTAATTAGCTCCGAATGACCCCCTAACAACACCCCAACCCCGCCACGGCGGGGTAAGGGTGTTGTTACAAACCATGATCGACCTACACCTTCACTCACACCACTCCGACGGGTTGCAATCCGTGGCGGAGCTTGTGGCCCAGGCAAAAGTTGCGGGGATAGCCACTTTCTCTCTCACTGACCACGACACAATCGCCGGGCTTGCAGAGGCGCGAGAGCTTGCGACTCAGGCTGGTCTCTCTTTTATTCCCGGCATTGAGCTGACAACCACCAAAAACGCTAAGACTCTACATATCCTGGCTCACGGCATTGATCCTGACAACAGCCAACTTGCAGAACTTCTGGATCATCTGCGCGAAGAACGAAAAAAAGGTGCTGTTAAAAAGTTAGAGCGCACTAATGAAAAATTCAAGGCGGCAGGAAAGCCGGAGGTTGATATTAAAGATGTGCTCGCACTTAACAAGCCGCTCGGAACAGGCGTTATTATTGAGTATCTTGTTGCTCATAACTTCGCCCAAACTAACGAAGAGGCTTATAGCTATATCGAGGGCATGAGCATCCGTCCGGATGTCAGCACCGAGGAGGTTATTCAAGTGGTGCACGTAGCCGGGGGCCGGGCTACCTTGGCTCATCCCCTGGCACCGAAAATCTCGCTGAGAAATCTAACAGCTGATTCCACTGAACTACGCGCTTTGTGCGCTGAGCTTAAGACGGCCGGCTTAGACGGCTTAGAGGTTTACACACCGGCACATACTGAAACAGACATCGATCTTGCTAGTGAGATTGCCCAAGAGCTAAATCTTTTTGTCACTATCGGCAGTGACTGGCATGGCCCACTTAGCGCAAAGGGCACAAGCATCCGCAAGTACATCCCCCGCTATGCTAAGAATTATTCAAACTCTTTCGCTGAAATTCCGGAAAAAGCCGTCAATGCCTGTCACTCGGCGTTCTCCTCAATCACCAGCACCTAAAAACAACACACTAACCCAGCCGTGGCGGGGTTAGTGTGTTGTATATACACTTGCACCTTACCTTGTTACGTAGCAGAATAAGGATATGCAAAAATACATTCGCAAAGTCACCCGAGTCGGCAAACGGAGTTTATCCCTTATCATCCCCGCTGATATCGCGAAGGAGCTTAAGCTCAAAGAGCGCCAGAAAATGGTGGTCACGCGCCGGGGTCAAAAAATCATTATCGAAGATTGGAAAAAGTAGGAAAATTAAGATGACCTCCCCTGTCCGTAACAATTTAGTTGTTGAGCTTCACGTGCCGGACTTCGCTCCGATTAGGGGCTTTTACGGAAAACTCGGTTTTGAGATAATCAGCGAAAAGCTAAAAACCGTAGAACATCCCGGCTATCTTGTAATGCAACTCAAGGGCGATATTGGAAACACTATCATCAACTTTTATGGCGACGATGAGAGAGTTTTCAATCAATCCTATTTCAAACAGTTCCCACGCGATACTATTCGCGGCTATGCCATAGAAATGACTATTCCGGTTGCCGATGTTGATGCCATTTACAAACTCGCCATAGAGAAACTAACAAAACACGTGGTCAAACCACTTCAGGAGACAAAGGATGAAAAGTGGACCTGGCGCGACTTCCGCATGGCAGATCCTTACGGCTACTATATCCGCATCACCGAATTATTAGACTGGGGCCAAGAGTAAAAATATGGTTAGTATTTCTTTTAAGAGAGCGACCCTCTCGGACATAGACGAATATCTTGATATTGAAAAAAGTGTTGCCGACTTAAAGACTTACTCGCCTATAACTACAGAAGAAGAGGCAGAGAACGAAATTAAAACAAATGTTGTTTACTTTATTAAAAACGAGGACCTTATAATAGGAAGCATCGCTTATGAATTAAAAAGTAGTGAACATGCATATTTTAGCGGCCTCGTAGTTAGGCCGGAATTCCAGGGACAAGGTATCGCCAAGCAGGCGATGAAGGACTTACTCGCCGGAGAACTAAAGGATATGAAAAAAATTGATCTTGTCACCCATCCGCATAACACTCCCGCTGTCATGCTATATCTGTCTCTCGGCTTTATCATCGAAGGTTGGAAAGACAACTATTTTGGCGACGGCGAGCCCAGGATTGTACTTGCACTGAATCGATAACAACACTACGACATTATTGCTAATGTCATACTGTTGTTACCGGGATTATTCTGTAATAAGATATGCATATGAAACACAAACACGTTCTCGCTCCCCTGGCCCACGCCTTGGGCGTGGTTGGGTATATCGGGTTGCTTGTCTTGGTTATCAACAAGGGTTCCGTGCTTTTTGAGCATCAAGAGGTAGAGACATTGTGGACGCCGATTATCATGCTGACCCTGTTTGTCATCTCCGCTGCCATCACCGGCGGGCTGGTAGTAGGCAAACCAATTCTCCTGTACGTCAGCAACCAGAAAAAAGAAGCTGTCCGCTTCTTCACCTACACCCTGGCCTGGCTGGTTGCCATTCTCCTGCTCATTATCCTCATCTTCCAACCCTGGCAGTAAAATATTCATGGCAGATTTTCTGCACAAAAAAATTAGAAGGCCGTGGCTGTTGCTTATTCTATGGCTTGGATATCCAGCTATAATGCTTTTCCTAGGAAAAGATGATCAACTGGTGCCATACGCCGTAACGCTTACGAGTATATTTTTAATCTACAACCTTATTGGAAATCAGATAGATATCTCAAAAAACAAAAGCATTGAAATATTAGGCGTTAGGATAAACAAGAACAGCCTGCTTTTGATTGCTGCTCTTGCTGTTTTTGGAGTGATATATGATAGCGATATTAGAGATATAGCTGACTTCTTTTTGTTAGCGTTGCTATTATTTTTCTGGTATCAATATATCAATTGGCGCATTGAGAGAGGCTAATAAAAGACCGAAACATACCAACATACTGGAGTATGTTGGTATGTTAATATGAGCAACATATGGATCAGCCCTTGCCCGCTACAACTACCAAAAACTCCACTTAACAATTTAGTTAAATTGTTAAGTGGTATGCCATGCTATACCACGTTGTCACACAAGCTTACGGGCGTGAGCTTGTGTGACACCCCCCCCCATTTCGCAATTTCGCGAATTTCGAAATGGATTATTTGTGATTCTTTGGGATGGTAACCGGAAAACTTCAGATGCGGTATACTAAAGACTGACCTACGATAACCCAGAGAAAAGGAGAATCTCGTGAACACAATCATCGCCCGACGCCTGGTAGACTGGCGCTCGTCAACGATGTGGGGGTTCGCGCTTCTTCACATCATCGCCCTTGCTGGCTTGGTGCTGGCGGTAACTGGCGCGCTGGATGTTACGGCAGGTGACTGGCTCTTGGCCGGCACCTTGTTCTACGGCCGCGCCTTCTTCGTGGCCATTGGGTATCACCGGTATTTTGCGCACCGTACATTCGAGTTTCAGCTCTGGTGTCGCCGAGCGGCGCGCTTCTTACTGGCGGTGGCCTCAAACACCGCGAACCAGGGTGGCGTCATCTGGTGGACAGAGACACACATGGACCACCACCGCTTTTCCGACCAAGAGGGAGATCATCACTCCCCTGTTACTAGCGGCTTCTGGTGGTCACACGTCGGCTGGTTGGTTGGTACGCAGAAAGAGCCCGTCTCAAAAGCAATCCACCTACGGCGTGCACCAGAACTAGTCTGGCTAGAGCGCCTTCACTGGCTGCCCGGACTTCTATTGGCAGCTGTCTGCCTCTGGTACGGCGGGCTGAGCGGGCTACTGGTTGGTTACTTTGTGTCGTCGGTCGCTCTGCTCCACGCCACCTTCACCATCAACTCGGTGGCGCACCTGATCGGGCCACAACGATACCAGACCGGCGACCAGAGCCGGAACTGTTGGGTCTTGCTTCCGATTGCCGTCGGCGAACAGTGGCACAACAACCATCACAACCGGCAGGCACGCACTCGGCAGGGCGAGCGCTGGTGGGAGATTGACCTGGCCTACTACCTGCTCTGGGGGTTGGAGAAGGTCGGCCTACTCAGCAGGCTGAACTGATCGCACCGCGGGGTGTCTGTCGCAAGATAGGCACCCCGCACGCACTTTCATTGAGAAGACTGTTAGAGTTTCTATAAGCTCTTGGCTCTTGATTCCCTCTGTTAATATTGACTAAAAGCGGTTATACTAGCCGAATGTCAAAAGGAGATGTAATAGTTCGCTTTAATAAGGTTTCGTTTGATTTCGGCCACAACAAGCCCATCTTGGAGGAGGCTGATTTTTCCGTGCGCCGCGGCGCCAAGATCACTTTGATGGGCCAGAACGGCGCCGGCAAAAGCACTCTTTTTCAGTTGATCACTGGTGAGTTAATTCCAGAAGAAGGACGGATAACGGTTGTGGATGGGATGACTGTGGCCACCGCTCGGCAGGTAATAGATCGGGATCAGTTGGAGCTTACAGTGCGTGAGTTTTTTGAATCTGTTTTTACAGAAAAGGTCTATGACATAGACCCGCGTATTGATAAGGTCTTAGACGTGGTTAACCTAACGGCTGACCACGAGCGCGTGCTGAAAACTTTTTCCGGCGGGCAACAAGCTCGCCTGCTGCTGGCTCAGGCTCTTATCCAGGACTCGGACATCTTGCTATTAGACGAGCCGACCAACAACTTAGATAAGGCGGGTATTGCTCACTTGACTAAGTTTCTCCAAGACTACGAAAAGACTTGCATCGTCATTAGCCACGATGCCGAATTTTTAAACTCTTTCACCGAGGGCGTGCTGTACCTGGATATCTTTACCCAGACCATTGAGCAGTACACCGGTAACTACTTTGACGTGGTCGCCGAGATTACGAAGCGGGTAGAGCGCGAACGCCGCGAGAATGCTCGGTTGGCTAAGGACATCGCCCACCGCAAGGAGCAGGCCGGTTTCTTTGCCCAGAAAGGTGGACACATGCGTGATGTTGCTCGGAAGATGCGTGAAAAAATAGAAGAGCTGGAAGAAGATATTGTAGACACCCGCCGTGAAGACAAGACTATTCGCAAGTTCCACATCCCGACTCAGGAAGAGATTAGTGGTGATATTTTAGAGCTGAAGAGTGTCAGCATCCTTAAGGGCAGTAAGCCGGTCAATAAAAAGGTAAATATCATTTTAAAGAAAAAAGATCGACTGCTACTTAAGGGCCCGAATGGTATTGGCAAGACCACATTGTTGGAGAGGCTGGCGAGTGGGCACGCCAAAGGTGAACACGTGCCGGCGAATGTTCGAATTGGTTACTATCGCCAAGATTTTTCTACACTGGACTTTGACCAGACTGTTTATAAGGCCTTAGCGAATGTAATAATGAGTGGCTCCGAGCAGGAGCTGCGCTCTCACGCCGCCGGTTTTTTACTGGACGATCAAATTTTGAAAACAAAAATAGGTTCGCTTTCCGAAGGCCAAAAAGGGCTGGTCGCCTTTGCACAGATAGTGTTACAGCGACCGGGCCTGCTTATCCTGGACGAGCCGACAAACCACATAAACTTCCGCCACATTCCGGTCATAGCGGCGGCTTTGGATCGCTTTGAAGGCGCGATGGTGCTAGTCAGTCACGTCCCCGACTTTGTTTCGCAGATAAAGATCACCCAGACTTTGGACATGGAAACGTTGTAGTGCTCATTCAATTATGCACGCAGCAGACATCGGCATCATTTTTGACATGGACGGGGTCTTGATTGACTCCATCCCTCATTTTGAAAAATCTTTTAACCATGTCTTCCAGGAGCATGGCGTCTCTGTCGCCGAGCTGAACCAACACCATGGCGATATCTTCTCCGGCCATTCACTCCGAGAGATCTTAGATCTCGCTTATCAGAGCCACGGACTTTCGCTGAATATCGAAGAGGTTTCTGCAAAAGCAAATGCGGTTTTCATGGACATCGTTGCGATGACAAATGTTGTTGCTGATCCGGCGCTTGTTAGACTCCTAAGCGAACTACAAGGCAACCAGGCCGGCCTGGCCGTGGCCTCAAACTCGCTGCGGCATCGCGTCCGCAAGATCGTGGAGTTTCTTAGACTTGATCCTTACTTTAAAGCCGTCCTTGGCGTAGAAGATGCCGCTCTGCCAAAGCCACACCCGGATCTTTTTCTAGCCGCGGCCGAGATGATAAAAGTGAAGCCGGAGCGGTGCATTGTTTTTGAAGACACTGCCGGGGGCATTGCCGCGGCTAAGGCTGCGGGCATGAAAGCCATCGGCTACACCCGCTTTTCCACGCAAACCGATCGCCTGACTGACGCTGACAGGCTTGCCGGCTCTTTTAGTGAACTCACCATTCATGACCTCTTTGCTCTTTTGAATACCTAAAGACATACCAACCCCGCCGCGGCGGGGTTGGTATGTCTTTATTCTCTACTTCTGCAGAAATAGAGAACCTTATTCCAATGTTCTCAAGAACATTGGAATAAGAAATTTAACCCTCCTTCGCTCTAGCTACGGAAGGGCAGGAAAAGCGAAGGGGCGGTCGCACGAGTTGTTCTCGTACGCCGCCCCTCGGATTGCTTCCCGCGCCTCCATCGCGGGGTTGGTTGCTTCTTGCGACAGGCATTGACCGGAAGGTCAGGCCTGTTTCGGCTGGCCGTACTGCTCCACGTACGCCCTGCCGTGGCCGAACTGTGTGTTGATCGGCACGCCTCGGAGGCACAGTGGGCAGTCGTCTGCCGAGTAGTTCGCCATGTTGACTTCGATGAGCGACAGCAGGCTCGGAACGCCCACCGCCTCGGCGGACACGTTGCCACGGTTGCAGATCAGCGCGACGCAGACGACGATGCCGCCAGCATCGCGGATTGCGTCCACGACCTCCTTGGCTGTGCTGCCGGTGGTAGTGATGTCTTCCACGACGAGCACGCGCCTGCCACGGACGATGTCGCCGTAGCCACGGCTGAGAACCGTCTTGCCGGTCTCGACGAAGGCCTTGCGGCCCTGACCGAGTGGATCCGGAATGGCGACCCTCTCCTTCTCCGCGAATACGGCTCGGATGGCCGGATTGTTGCGAAGCATCGCCTGAGCAACGAGTTGCCCGAGCGCGATTGCACCCGCCTCGATGCCGCAGACGACTTCGATGCCACTTTCGGCTGCGAGCGCCGCCATGTCGTCGGCCAGGAGAGCATAGCTACCTGGCCAGGTGTAGGCCACGTCCTTGGCAACGTAGCCTGGTCCATGACCGCCGGCCTTGTAGACAAAGTGCTGATCACTCAGCACCGCGCCAATGCCGGCGAGAATCTCCCCTGCTGGGTTCATCTGCGTTCTCCTCCTTCCTCCGCCGCGAGGGAGGCTCGCGCCGTGGTGATACCTTCGTTGACCGAGACGACCTCCGCCTCGGCCGCGTCCAGGTAGTGTCCGCCACGCTTCTTGTAGGCGTACAGCACGCTAGAACTACAGTTGATGATGAAGAAGTTGCCCCCGGCCGCAGCCACGGACGCATCCAAGTCACCGCCCTGCGTGCCGATGCCCGGGATGAGCAGTGGCATCTCTGGTCCGACCAGCTCGCGCACCTGCGCCAGCTCGGCCGGCGAGGTCGCGCCCGTGACCAACCCGAGGCTGGCCTTGGCTCGTTCTTGCCAGCTGGCAACGCGCCTGGCCACGTGTTGGTACAAGGGAATCTTGACCGACGAATTGGGATCGGGATGATGCATTGCGAAGTCCTGGAACTCGCCGGCGCCCGGGTTGGACGTCCGACAAAGGACGAACACGCCGAGCCCCTCCGAGTCCAGGATGGGCCGCAGGGCTTCCTCGCCCAGGTACGGGTGAACAGTCACGGCATCGAAGCCGGCATGCAGCCAGCTCTGGCGGTAGGCCTCGTTGGTCGCGCCGATATCCCCGCGCTTGACGTCGCCGATGATCGGCAGCTCAGGATAGTACGTACGGACGTAGGCGCAGAACTTCTCCAGCGCCACCATCCCATCCGAGCCGAAGGCCTCCCAGAAGGCCGAGTTCGGCTTGATGCAGGCGAGCTGCTCGTGCAGACGGTCCACCAGGCTCCGACAGAAGTCGTACACCCGACAAGCCTTCTGCTGTTGATTGTCCTTGTCCACGCCCTTGGTGATCTCCGGCGGCAGCTTGGACCACACCGGGTCAAAGCCCACGCACAGGTACTTGCCCTGTGCCCAGCGAGCCTCCAAGAGCTCGCGGAAGTTGCGTTGCGTATGCACTATCTCACCTCCTATTACGCACGAAATTGTGCTGGCTCAATTCTGCAATAAAAGATGGGGAATTGCAAATTTTTAGTTGTTTGGGTTACAGGATGCCCGGGTCTATCCGGATGAGCTTGTCGTCGCCGGGGGCGGGGTTGCCGCGGCCGTCGCGGTTGCTGGTGGTAAGATACAGGTAGCCATCTGGACCGATGCGAATGGTGCGGATGCGGCCGAGTTGGCCTTTGAAATGTTCGCGTACTTCAACTACTGTCTCTCCTTCTAACACAGCCTCGTACAGCGCCTCGCCACGTAGGCCGCCGAAGAAGAGGCTGGCGTCATAGTAAGCGGCGCTGGCCGGTGCCCAAGTGATGTCCGGGCCGGAGTGGGTGGCGGGCTTGACCATTCCTCGCCGCGCCTTATCTCCCTGGATCTGTGGCCAGCCATAGTTTTCTCCAGAGTGAATCAAATTTATCTCGTCTAGGCCGGAAGAGAGACCGGAGCGACCGTGCTCTGTAGACCACAGCCGTCCGTAGGCGTCCCAGGCGAGGCCCTGTGAGTTTCGGTGTCCATATGAGTAGATGGCCGTGCCAAACGGATTGTCTGCGGGGATAGAGCCGTCATCGCGTAGACGTAAAACTTTGCCGGCGAGCGAGCTTCTGTCTTGAGCTAGGTCTTCGGTGGTTGCGTCGCCAGTCGTAATATACAAATATCGATCCGGACCAAACTCAATGCGGCCACCATCATGGTATCGAGCGCCTGGAATTTTGCCGATTATCTCAAGCGGGCGGGTGAGCGCGGTGCCGGTAAAAGTGTAGCGAACAACTCGGTTGCGAAGTCCGTCCTCAGTTTCTTGGGTGTGATACAGATACACAAACTGATTGTTGCTGAAGTCGGGGTGCAGGGTGATGCCAAGCAGGCCGCTTTCGCCGTGCTGAGTTACGATTGTATCAGTAACCTGGATCTCTTGCTGGTTGTTGTCAGTAATTAGTAAAACGCGGCCGGGGCGTTCGGTTAGCAGAATTTCGCCGGTTGGTAGAAATGCAAAGTCCCAGGGAATTTCCAGGTCTTGAGCGATGACAGTTAGCGCCTCAGCTACCTCGGAGTTCACGCCTGTTGGCTTTTCCGGCTTCACGGTAAAAATAAGAACGGCGGCGATGCTCGCAATCAAGATGACCGAGATGGTGATTTTTTTAGTCATTGCAGAGTTGCTATTGTAAGGGCTACCCAACAAGCTGCTGATTTGTTAGCGATGTAAGAGCTGAGAGTGACTACAGGATGTCGGTTGAATACATGACAAAACCTAGCCAGAGGACCAGGATGAGGTAGTAGGTGGTCCAGCCTTTGGTGATGGGGAAGGCGCGCGAAAGGGTGCGGAAGTTTTTGCTGTACCACTTTTGTCCGCTGCCGTAGGCGATGAGATTTGCCGCGAGGCTGTCTAAAAGCAGAACTGCGAAGATGATGATAAAAATTGTGTTCACCGGGTAGTAGAAATGCGACCACTTGTGAGTGATACTGCCAGGCAGTAGTCGCATTTTCACTACCCGGCAGGTGCTTTTAGTATATACCAATCCTTAGAATTTTCCCTAGGGGAAACCCTAGGGTAATCTGCATACACTTTTACATGCACGTGCATGTAAAAGTGTATGCAGTTTTTGCGCTAGCGGGAACAGCTATTTGGAATCATCTTTTTTCGGGATCCCCCACTGCCAGCGGGGTTTTTCGCCTTTCCAGTAGCCGAAGGTGAAGACCAGGGCGAGCATGAGTAAGATGCCAAGGAGGGCGGCGCCAGGAGCGTCGTCAGTCTCGCCTACGTAAAAGCCGGCCGCGGCCAGGGCGAGGCCGATACCGATCACAAGCCAGCCCTGCCTACCGGCAGGCAGGCCCAGCCGCTTGAACCAGTAGCCTTGGGGATTGTCTTTTAGGTATTCTAGGTATTGCTTGAACATGTTTTTAATTTGTTACATTTTTGTGGCTGTCGCCACAAAAATGTAACATTGTTTTTTGGTTATTTTGATTTAGTTTTTTTACTTGGTTGTTTGCGGAGGATGAATTTCTGGGAAGCGCTCAGGGGCTTATCTTTGCGATGGGTGCAGCCGCTCCAGCAGCAAGGGCGGCGTTTGCCGGTAGCTAACTCCTCTATCGCCCGCTTTAGGTGCGCCAGGCAAGTTGCGGGCTTTTTCGGAGAGGTTATCCAGCATGTCCATTCGTTCCTGGCGAGTGGGGTGATATCTTTCCAGGCGGCTTTTGCCTTTGGTGCGGCGGTTAGGGCTTTTTGAAAGTCGGGGGGTAGATTATGCATTTTTGTAGTATAACAGTTTTCGAAATCCTTTTCTTTAATGAAAAAACGGACTCGAATACAGGTCTTCCTGTAAGCGAGTCCGTCCACCTTGCGGTGTGCTGCTGATCTCTCCTACCCCGGATCAGCGATGGGGGGGGTCGGTCTAGTGGTTCATCCACGTGTCCGACGAGTGAGCGCGGCGGACGGCCATCGAGCCACCCTTGCGAGACTCCGTACGCCATAGCGGTTTGCCCCGGTAGAGGTCACCGGTTGCCGTGCTGCCGACGATGTCGCAGGGCACGTGATAGCCATGCATTTCCATGTCTCTGTCGCCGCAGAGCCTGTGACACCTAACAGTGCCGAGGATACAGCCCTCGCGGTGATCGTTCTCTTCGGCGTCCACCGCGAAGATGTCAGCCTCGTTGGCCGCGAGCACCCTCTGCGAGAATCCCGCAGGAACGTAGACCTCGTCGAGGCTGGCGTTCGAATCGTTCCTCTCGCGGGTGTAGCCCGAGAGCTCATCGGGCTCGTGAATGTGTCCAATTGACAGATCTCCACGGTCCGTCTCGTATGGAATACCATACTGGATGGCGATGGCGTTGCGAGGCGCCGGAGTTCTGCTTGCGTTGATGCTGTCCGCAAGCTGGCCGTATCGACGAATGAGGTCTTGAGTCGTCGTCCCGAGAACGATGGCGAGCTCTATCAGCTTCACCCAGCCCCAGCCGGAGTGCTCGGGAGACAGATCGTCGTGCATGTTCGCGTAGACGGCGGGGCGGATCATCTGTCGAGCCGTTTCCGCCTCCGAGCGCCTCTCGCCGAAGCCCAGCTCCTCGATTTTCGCATCGCGAGAAGTCAAGTCGTTCAGGTACGCTGCCTTCTTTCTACTCTTACGCATGTGAGACACAACTCCGTAGCCCTTGATCGGGCTGGATTCGGGAGTTATCGGTTTCTGGCACCGACATAGCCAAGGTCGCTTATGCGACTTAATGTGTAGAATACTTTTATTTCCTTCTTCTGTCAATATCTTCTAAACCCAATAAAATGAGGCCTTTAGGGGGGCCTTCTCGTTTCCAATATTTTTGCCCCTTCTAGCTACTTAATAACGGGGAAGTTGGACTTTCCCGAGCGGGTGGCTTTATCAAATCCTAGGCGGAGGGGGTGGGACTCGAACCCACAAGCCCTTGCGGGCGGCGGTTTTCAAGACCGCTGCGTTACCAATTCCGCGCACCCCTCCTATTTTCGCCTTTGTTGGCGGCTCATTCTTTTAAAGCCACTACCATACGCGAATTGCTTTATTTTCTGAATTTTTAGCTTTTTTGTCAATTTTGAATTGCTGCTTCCAATTTCTTTTATGTACTTATCTATATCTTCTTTATTGCTAATGTAAATGTTCTTTTTTGATTTTCTGGTTGGTTGAAATCCATTTGCCAACAGAACACTCTCTACAAAGCTTAAAATATTTGGATTTATATTTGTTACTGTTAATTGTTTATAGAAATAGTTACCGTTTTTGCCCTTATAAAATTTGAAGCCGATGGTCCCCTCTGTGTCGAACAGTCCCCGAACAGTCGCAAGAGCAAATTGATTTGAGTTCTTTATCCAATCTGGAATTGATCGCTCCCTTGGATCAAACCCTATTTCGTTTAGGTAGTCGGAAACATCTTTAGATGATATCTGGACCTCAATCATCCCTCGCTCTGGACGCTCTGTAACGCTTATTGAGACTTCCTGAAAAAGCGTCGAAACAAGATTGTTTACAAATCGTGCGTATTCTTTTTCTACTTTCAGATTTAGATGTATTTTCGTGAAATATTTAGTTACCGAGCCGTCACCAAGCAAGATGCCGAATAATTCAGCTAATTCTACCGAGTACCTTTTTGGTAATTTAGCGTATCTTTTGTGGTTTAGATTAAACCGGTTAGAGCAAATTAGTGAGCAAAAAATCTGGGCTTTTGGGCGAGCGCGAAAATTTTTCTTGCATCTTTTACAATACCCTTCCTTCATGTATCTTTCGTTTTTATTATACCATACTTCTCATTAAACCACTCATCCTTTCCAGTGGCTGTATGATACCGAGATTTGAACCAAAAATCCAGCCCATTCGACAAGCTCAGGGTTGAGATTTTTGGGGATCCTTCGCTGCGCTCAGAATGACCGAGTTATTAGCGCTTGGGGTACAATTCCGGGTCGATGGTGCGGGTGAAGCACTGGCGGCCGGCGTCGTGGGTCCAAAAGTCGCCCATTTCGCTAACTGCCATGTCGCGCATGATGGGCTTTGGATAGCTTTGGGACTGTTCGGACGCAGGTAGGGCAAAGGTGGCGCAGAGTTCAAAACTTAGCCCCCCTGTTTTGGTGTATTCGTACGGCTCGCCTGTAACCGGATCTGCGGGTGCGCGAAAGCCCACGAGCGGATCTTCAAGCTCGGATAGAGTTTGAGGCAGCTCATCACTAACCTGCCAGCGATATAGCAGTTGGGACTGAATGACCTCTAGATGATTAACCCGGTCCTGGTCTTGAAGACGTAGTCGGGCCGTGGCCGGCGAACCAAAGACAAAGAAGGCGCCGATGACGATGATGGCGATAAAGACGGAGCTAGCCCAGATGATGGCTTTGCGCATCCCCTCGGCTGTGCCCGGCTCGCGACGCAGGTTGAAGTAGTAGTACTTGAATACAGCGCTGGCCACGATAAGCACGGCCAGGGCTTTGAGGGCGAAGGTAGTAGTAAAGTCGCCGCCTAGGTACTGGTAGACCACGGTCACCAGATCCCCCAGCACAGTAGCGCCGGTTATAAACAGGGTGATGTAGATGAGCCAGCGGCGTACGCTCCATTCGCGCTTTTCCGGGTGCTTGTCTAAATCTTTACCAAGCCAGCGCATCACATAGACGTAGACCGGGAAAACGATGATGAGGCTGGCGACGGCCCAGCGCATGGGGCCGGCGGTGATGTCAAAACTTCGGTAATAGTTGAGGTTTTGGTCTGGAAACCAGTAGTTAATATACTGCCACAGAAGCGTGATGGTGCTGATGGCGATGTAGTAGATAGCCGCGGTGCTAAAGAGATACAAGAAAAAGTCGCGTGGGGTATTTTGTGTTTTCATATGCTAGCTGTTTAGCTGATTAGCTGATTAGCTGATTAGCTTGTTAATATGGTGATTATAACATGATTTTGTTAACTTGCGCTTCTGCTTCATGCTATAATTTATTCATATGGAAAATGCAGATACATTAGAGAGTGAGATTAGCGCCTTAGAGGCGAAGCTCGCGGCAAAGCGGGCTGAGGCGGGTGGGCAGAATTCGGAGGCCCTGCCGACAAAGGAGCATTTTGACGAAGTTTTTAAGGAGCATGCCGGCTCTGCGGAGCAGGTTGGTGTTAGCTTCACTGCCCCGGCTGCGAATACTAACGCAGGTGGTCAGACAGGGCCGCGAGCCGTTACGCCGGCCGAGACTCAGAAGATAAACGACCTGATAACTGTTTCTTTTACCAAAGGCATTCAGGCCGCTATCAAGGAGGCGCAAAGAACAGGCGATGCTTTTTTTGTGGATCAGCTACATGATCGGCTGGCGGACGAGTATTACGAGCGGTTGATTGCCGCTAGGAAATTGGGAAATTAGTGGAAATTGGGGTTTGGACCTATTGACTAACGACTACTGACTATAAACTGTTCCCCATGGATCTTATACCATCTTCAATAATTGCTACCGCTTCTTTCGCACTGGGCTTGCTTTTTATTGGCTTTGTCGTGGCCATTGTGGTTCGGCGGCGGTTGAGGGCGAAGGGTAGCGTCAGTCACTCGCTTGGCCTGGGACTACTAAAGATCCAGATGCCAAAGGCGGTGCCGGAGGACAACAAGGGCGGGGTGAATGAGTTGTGAGAAAAAATCGCCGCCATGGAGCAGGTCTTTACTCAGCTTGGTGGTATTAAAGAGGGCGCTTGGCATACTTGGGTTTACGGAAAACCCTTTTTTGCGCTAGAGCTGACTGTCCCGCACGTGGGCCAGGAGGTGTTTTTTTACTTGGCCGTGCCGCGGCGTTACTTAGCCAGCGCGGAGAAGGTTGTCCATGGTGTTTACCCGGACGCGCACATAGAGCCGGTTACGGACTACACTATTTTCCACCCAAACGGTGCAGTTGCAGCGGCGGTGGCCAAGGGAAAAAGTAGATTCTTGCCCTTTAAGACTTACCAGGCTATTGAGTCTGACCCTCTTGGCAACGTTTTGAATGCATTTTCAAAAGTGTCCCATGAGGGTGAGGGGTTGGCTTTGCAAATTGTGTGTCAGCGAGCAGACGGTAGCTGGAATCAGCGTCTGACCAAGGTGGTTAAAGGGTTGCGACAAGGCAAGGACTTAAAAAAGGCCGTTCGGGAGGCTGGCGAAAGAGGCGTTGTAAAAATCTTTAAAGAGAATCAGCGCGCTCAGGACAAAAAGAAGAAGCGAGAGCAGGGCCTAGAGAAAGAAGCAAGTCCGGCGCAGGAGAAGGTTGCCGAGCGTTTTGAGAACAAGGCGACGCGGGCATTGTTTGCGACGAATATCCGCCTGATTGCTTCGGCACCGGACAAGGCGCGGGCAGAAGCCTTGTTGACCGAGCTGGCGATGCCGTTTGCTCAGTTTTCTAACGAGGAAGTAAACTCTTTTGTTTTCAAGACACAGGCGGACGCGCGAGCGCGGCAACGGCTTATCTACCACTACAGCTTCCGGATCCCGGAAAGTACGAACCAGATAATTTTGTCCGCGGAGGAGTTGTCCAGTATCGCCCACTTCCCAAACACGTTGCACGGCGCGACTAACGTTGCGGCTCTGAAGTCGGCCGCAGCCGCGCCACCGCCAAACATGCCCCGCCAGGGCCTGCTGCTTGGTATAAATTCATACCGCGGTCAGGAGTTGGAGGTGCGGATGACCGAGGCGGACAGAGCGCGACACTTGTATATCATTGGGCAGACAGGTACGGGTAAAACATACTTTATGCGGAATATGATCATCCAGGATATTGAGGATGGGCATGGGGTCTGCTTTATAGATCCGCATGGCGATATGGTGGAGGACATCCTTGGCTGTATTCCACCGGCGCGCATCAAGGACGTTATTTACTTCAACCCGGGCGAGGTAAGCCGGCCGATGGGGCTGAACATGCTGGAGTACGATCCTAGATTCCCGGAGCAGAAGACCTTTGTTATCAATGAACTGCTGGAGATATTTAACAAGCTCTTTGATATGAAGACGGCCGGTGGCCCGATGTTTGAGCAGTACTTCCGTAACGCGACCGCGCTGGTGATGGATGACCCGGAGAGCGGGAATACTTTGCTAGAGATAAACCGCGTGTTTGTGGATAAACCTTTTCGCGATTACAAGCTGTCTAAGACGCGTAACCCCTTGGTGAAGACCTTCTGGCGCGAGGTGGCGGAAAAGGCCGGCGGTGAGGCCAGCCTGCAGAACATCGTTCCCTACATTAGCTCTAAGTTTGACTCGTTCTTAAGCAACGAAATTATGCGTCCGATTGTAGCGCAAGAAAAATCTGCATTTAAGCTAAGGGACGTGATGGATGAACGGAAAATATTGCTTATTAACTTAAGCAAGGGGCGGCTGGGTGAGTTGAACTCCAGTCTTATTGGACTGATTATGGTTGGTAAGATATTGATGGCGGCCTTTAGTCGCGGAGACATGGCTGAAAGCGAGCGCAAGCCGTTTTATTTGTATGCGGATGAGTTTCAAAATGTTTCTACAAACTCTATTGAGACGATTCTTTCTGAGGCGCGTAAATATCGCCTGGGGCTGATTATCGCGCACCAGTTTATCGCTCAGTTAGATGATGAGATCCGAGACGCAGTGTTTGGTAACGTCGGCTCCATGGCTAGCTTCCGAATTGGCCCGGATGATGCGGAGTTTATGGAAAAGCAGTTTGCGCCGGTGTTCTCGGCTCGCGATCTTATAAATATTGATAATTACAACTGTTACGTGCGGATGTTGATAGACGGCCAGACTAGCGCGCCGTTTAATATGAAGACTGTTTTGGGCAAAGAAAGCCGAGCGGATGTGCGCGACGCCGCCAAGGAGTATTCCAAGCTTACTTATGGCCGCGACCGAACGATTGTTGAGGGTGAAATTCTAAAGAAGTTTGAGCAACTAGATGAGGTAAACAAAAAGCCGGCTCCTTCGGCCGGCTTTTGATTCTTTTTGTTGCCTAGGCGGCTTCGGAGAGTTCTTCTTGGTCGTTTTCGTTTTGCTCCTCACCTCCTTGCAGTACTCGGAGATCTGCCGGGCGGAATCCTTTAATTACTTCGTTTCGCGCAAGCCCAAGCTGAGCTGAGGTGTCTTGTAGGGCTTTTAGCATGCTTTCGTAATTTGGTTTAACTTTATGCTTTTGGGCGATTTGATCAACCTGCTGCTGGACCGGCTTATCTAGGCCGCTGAATTTTCTTTCCTTGGAAAAGAGAGCCTTTGCCCGCCTAAAGAAACCGCCTACTCCAGTTGTTTTGCGTAGTAGGTTCACTGCTTTAAGTAGGTCTGCACGGCGCTCCCCGAGCCGCTCAACACGGCCTTCACGCCTGTCTTGAGAAAACTCAAGGTATAGGTCACGAATCTTATCTTGGTCTTTGGGAATAGTTGGATCTAGTTGCCGTTCTTGTTTGCTAAGTACATCCAAGAAGTCTGGATCTTCAAAAATCTGCTCCATGTTTAGGAGGTCGGCTTCCTTTTGCGCCTCAGCGGCTTCTTCTTCGGTTCGTTCGCGTGCTGGATACAGCTCTGCGCGTAGCTCTTGGGCGTGCTTTTGCAACATCTGGTAGCGTACTTCGGTATCAGCTATTCTTTCCTGCCATGTGGCTCTTTCTTGGTCATTCTTGGCTAATTCTAGCTTTTGCTCAAGACGACTTAGGCGCTTGTTCTGAATAATAGCGGCCTCAATAAGCTTTTCTAGCTGTGCCTTTTCTTGCTCGCGGTTAAGTTCGTCTATGGCGGCGTTGTTTTGCTCTTGGGCAACTGCTTCCGGTGTATCAGACGGCGCTACGGTTTCCACGTCTGGAGAAGCATCAGCTTTTTCCGGGCTTTCCGGTGCCTTTTCTTTTATGGAAGATTCCTCGTTCTGCTTTTCGAGATGGTCCACTATGGTGTACTCCTGTTCAGCGGATTTTTCATCTGCCGGCTCATTTTGCTTCTCAAGGTGATCGACGATTGTATATTCCTGCTCTTCTGAGACCGGTTTTTCAGGTGTGCCGGGTTTGGCAACTGTCTTTGTTTCTTCTTCAGGGGTACCAATGTTGAATTGTGCTTCAAATTTCATATTGGGTAGTAGAAACTCGGCATTTTTTGCAGAATTTCTTTAGAACTAATTTGATTATTTATATACTAGCGTTTTTTCTCCAAGATACACTGCCCCAACCTTCCTCAGCCGAGTTTTCACTACCCGACATATAGCTTAACGATATACCATTTTACTGATATTTGGTATTTAAGTATATCATAAAACTGAATACTTGTCAATTTTATAGGCTGGGACCCCCCTTTTATGCGATCAGAGCTCTATTCCAGTAAGGGTGCGGAAAAGTACGCCGATGCCAAAGGCGATAACGGCCACCCCAAGACTGAAGAGGGCCATCTCACCAAAGTTTTTCCCAAAGTTCTCCTGGAAGACAGTTGAGGTATAAAAGGTCATGCCAGCGATTATCAGAAGAACTAGGCCGATCATCACGGCTAGGGCGAGCATAGTCTGACTAATTAAGAAGTACGGCGCGACTAAGATGATAACGACCAGGAAGTAGGAAACACTGGTATAGGTCGCTGCTTTTTTCGGGTTTTTTGTTTTCTCGTGCTTGGCCTGCATGTAGGCAGAGGCGGCCATGGATAGACTGGCGCTGATTCCGGTAATAGTACCGGCTAGGGCCACAACTAGGTGATTTTGAAGGGCGAACGAAAAACCGGCGAGCGCGCCCGTGAGCTCTATCAGCCCGTCGTTCATGCCGAGGACGATGCTAGAGACAAAGTCTACCTTTTCTTCTTTGATAAGGCTTAGGAACTGTTCTTCGTGGAAGCGCTCGTGCTCGATTATCTTCTTTAGCTCGGCGCGTTGTCCGGCATCTTCAATGGTCACCAAATAACGAGTGTACTTCTCAATCATGCCTCGCTCGCGCCCCTCAAGGAAGCGGGCCGTGAAGGTCAGGCCGAATACTGTGCGCAGTCCCCGGAAAAAGACTATTTTCCAGTGCGGAATCTGGATCTCTCGCGCGACCATTTTTTGCCAAAACTTATAGTCTGCCAGCTCGTGGTCAATGAGTTTTTCCAAGACGGCTTTTAGGTCTTTATCTTTTTCCCGGCTGGCTAAGTCTTTATAAACGAGCCAGTCTAGTTTTTGCTTGTAGGCGAAGTAGTAGGGAGTCATGGTTTAGTGCTTAGCACGGCGAAGCTCGTTGTACTTCAACGAGCGAAGCGGTGGACCATACCGGATTCGAACCGGTCGCCTTTCCCATGCCATGGGAACGCTCTACCAAATGAGCTAATGGCCCGTTTCTGATTTCCCTATTCTATCATTTCTAAAATAATGGTCAATCAGTATCTAAGACAACATTCCTTCGATGGATAATCTCCCTGGGTATTATTAGGGGCTGAATTCATCCGAGATGAAGACAGCCCCTTTTCACTCAACGATTCTCGTGCTACGCGTCCATTTCGGAACTTGTTTCACGCATCGCTTTTTGAATCTTCTCTTCTGGTGTCTTCTTCAGGCCCCCTGTAAGCCTGGCCCTCGCCAGCAACCAGATGGCCCACTTTCCAGGATCGTACTGCCACCATCGTATTCCGTTTCGGTAGTCTGCGCTAAAACGATGATGAAAGTTGTGGTAACCCTCGCCCCAGGTGAATAGAGCTGTGATCCAGCTGTCCCTTGCTGAGTCTCTCTTTGAAAAAGGCTGACTACCAATCGTATGTGCAAGCGAGTTGATACAAAACGTCATGTGGTACATGACTGTAAGGCGAAGTAGTCCCCCGATGACGAAGCCACCGAACAGATCACCCAGTGCTAGTCCAAGCATCGCCGGCAGAACAAGCCCTGCGAGCACAGCTGACGGCCTGTAGAGCCTGTGCTGGAGCATCACCAGGCGGTTAGTCGTCAAGTCCTTGTGCTTACCAGAAAAGACGTCTTCATCTCCTAGCTTATCAACATAGAACAGCCAGCCCATGTGAGCCCACCAAAAACCCTTTTTGATACTGTAGGGGTCTTCGTCTGTATCCACCTTTGAGTGATGTCGCCGATGATCTGAGGCCCACTTAAGCGCCGAGTTTTGGAACTGGCCGGCGCCAATAAAAAGAAGAGGTATCTGTACGACCGGGTGCGCTTGCAGACTCCTGTGAGCGTAGAGACGGTGATAGCCTACGGTGATACTTATTCCACCAGCTACCAAGAGCACAAGAAATATCGCAACGCTAGCCAATGTAAGCCCGTTCGTAGCGAGATATACCAGAACACCGACGAAGGTAGCAAGGTGTACTATTGCTAGAAAGCTGATGTTGACCCAGTCGAGCTTCGAACTGGGAAGCGCTGTTGTTTCCGAATTCATCGCTCGCACTCCTGATTCTCCGGTCTAGCCGGTGATCACTTGGAATTTTTTGAAGAAAGGATCTATTTTTAGTTTAGCATCGAAACAGAAATCAGTAGAGTATAAAATAGTTCGCCTAGGAGGAGCTGGCGATCCAGGGTAGCTGATTTTACAAAAGCTCGAGTTCGTAGAAGTTGGTTTCTTTGAGCTTGAAGCCTAGCTTTGGGTAAAGGGCGTTGGCGGCGGTGCGGGTGGGGCGGCTGGTAAGTGAGATCTTTTTTGCTCCGCTTTCCTTGGCTATGGCGATCAACTCGTTCATTATCGCCTTTCCCAGCCCTTGGCCTCTGTACGCTTCATCAACAACTACGTCTTCAATGCTCCCCTTTTTCGTGGTCAACTGATCTACTAAGACAAGCGAACCGGTGCCAACTATTTTTCCGGACTCAATGGCAACGATTATTTTCAGATTTTTATCAGAGACAAGCTCTCTTAGCCTGGCTGTGTCTATAGTTGGCCTAGATTCACTCAACTGCGCCAGGAGCGCGTTAAGCTGAATTATCACATCTTCGTTAACTTCGTTAAGAGTTTCTATCCGCATATTATCCGGTGTACTCTATGTCTTCGTCGTCCAAGCGGCGGTAGGGCTTTTCGTTGGTCATCTCTTCCAGGGCGTGGGCCATCATGCCGGGCAAACGTCCAAGGATGAAGAAGGCCTTGCCCAGGCGAGCATCAAAGCCGAGTTCACACAAGATGGCGGCGATGGCGCCATCAATATTTATTGGCAGCTTTTTGCCTTTTTGACTAGCCAGCTCAGCTTCAATGCCTTGGACCTTGGTAATGTAGGTCACGCCGAGCCCCAGTTCGCTGGCCTTGGTAAATAACGCTTGGGCGCGCGGGTCGGCGTCTGTGTATACTTTATGGCCGAAGCCGGAGAGGCGCTCACCTTTTTCAAGCGAGCTTTTCACGATCTCGGCGGGTTCGGCGTCTTGCTGGAGCGTATTCATGCAAGCCTCAATTGCGCCGCCGTGATACTTGCTGATGGTGAGAACTCCGGCAGCCAAGGAGGCGTTCATGTCGTTACCAGTGCTGGCCACAACGCGCGGTACAAAGGCAGACGGAGCGGCCACGCCATGCTCCACACAGGCAACTAGCAGAGCATTGACCATGGCGTCTTCCGCCTTGGTCGGAAGCTTGCCCTTGAGAAGTAAAAAAATCGCCTCGGTGAAGGAGTGGTCTTTAATAAGAGTTAGCAGCTGCTGACCGCGGATCTGCAATCCCCCGTCTTTATTTTGACTAATGGATGTCTTCCACCGCATATTCGTAAATTCGTTATTTAATTCGTAATTCGTTTGATGATCTCCGGGATTTCTTCTAAGGTGTTGGCCAGACGGATGCCGGCGCGTTTCATGGCTTTGGTCTTAGACTCGTAACTGCCCTTACCTTTGCCGACAATGGCGCCGGCGTGCCCTAAGACAGTACCTTGCGGTAGCTTGTTTGTAAACTTGCCGCCGATAACGGCCACGATGGGTTTAGTAAGCTTGCCGGCTAGCACATACTCGGCCACCCGCTCTTCATAGCTGCCGCCGACCTCGCCAAACATGACAATGGCTTTGGTTTGTTTGTCTGCCTCAAACAATTCCATGATATCCACAAAGTCTGAGCCGATTATCTGTTCTCCTCCTATGCCTAGTGCGGTAGACTGCCCTAAGCCGGCGCGGCTTAGGATAACGGCTATTTCAGAGGTCATGCCGCCGCTTTTACTTACGACGCCTATCGGCCCGGGCTTAAATATGCTGGAAACGCCGCCCGAACCAATAGAGCCTATTTTGCCCTTGCCCGGGCTGATGATACCGACTGAGGCCGGGCCGATAACACGGCTGCCGGTTCGCCGGCTCCAGGCATAGATCTCGGCGCATTCGCGCGGGGGTACTAACTCGGTCAAAATATTCACGAGCTGGATGCCGTTTAACATTGCTTCTAAAGCCGCGTCTAAAACAGCGAAGGCGGGTACGACGATGAGCGAGGTGTTTATCTCAGGATGCTTATCCACGGCCTGCGCAACGGTGTTGTATACCGGCACTCCTTCAACGCGCTGCCCACCCTTGCCCGGGGTGACGCCGGCAACTACCTGCGTGCCATACGCGAGCATCTCTTTAGCGGCGCGGCTGCCTTCGTGGCCGGTGATACCTTGAATGAGAACTTTGGTTTTTTCGTTTACTAGAATACTCATGTTTTTTCAAACTCTAATATCTAAATTCTAAGCTCTAAATAAATTACAAATCCCAGATTCTAATCCGCCTCTTTTGTCATTCTGAGCAGAGCGAAGAATCTTATTTTGGTATTTATTGGTGCTTGTCATTTGGATATTATTTAGGATTTAGTGCTTCGGGTTTAGGATTTTTATTGTACGCTAGACGGACAATAATCTCTGCGGTGGAGACCATGGGAGTTTCCGAGCCATACATGTGGAAATCAAAGCCCTCTTCAGCAGCCACTTTTTTCAGCATGGCCACGGCTTCTTCTTGGCGCGGACCGTCGCGGCGAATAACGATTGGATAGGTTGGCTTTGGGATTACTTGGCGCAAGCCTTCCACAAAGCCGCGCAGGGTTTCAAAGATGTCCGTAAAGTTGGCCGTTCCACCCACGACCCAGCAGCCCTTGATGCCTGGCTGACTTAAGACTTCTTTGGTGAGCGAAGTAACCACTTCGGCTGGCGGGTTGCCGGAGTACTCTGTGTAGTTGGCGGGCTTGCCACCGGCTAGGAGTAGCGCGTCGATGTTTAGCACGGAGGCGCCGCCGCCAGAGGCTAAGATGGCGATGTCGCCGCCCATGTACTCTACTTGGCGGCGGGTCTTGGTGATGACCTTGGCGTCGGCGGCAACAAACTGGCCATCATCTAGTTTCATGAGCGGGTTTATCTCTGCCAGAACCAGGTCTTTGTCTAGGAACAGTCGCCAGAGCTTTTGGACTATACTGGCTGTTTTAAGGATATCTTCAGAAATCCAACCGGCCTCGGCTAGATATTCGCGGATCATAAACGGCTGCAACCCAAGAATGATGTCTACTGGGAAGACCTTGGCTCGCTTGATTCCGGAGCCGCCTTTAGCGGAGAGCGCTAAGACCGGGCCGCGAGTCTCGGTGTCGTAACTAAAGGATATGTAATACTCGGCAACAGGACTTAGCCGCTCGGCAATAAGCACGTGCTCAACCGGCTCGAACTCTATCTCACTTCTTAACAGCTTGGCGATGTGTTTTTTTGCTTCAGTTTTATTTTTGGCAAAAAGAATACCGCCGGCGCGTTTGCGATCGCCGGAAAGAACCTGGGCCTTGACCACCAGCGGGCCGCCCATGGTCAGCTTAACAGTTGATGAGTTGATGAGTTGCCGAACCGGGACCGGAATGCCGGCTTCCTCAAATAAGGCAGCGCCTTCGAATTCAAATAAACGCATACTTAGTCTGATGTACTGACGCTGATGTTGTGATAGACGCCCATTATTTCGTCTTTAACGTGCTCCGGGTCTTTGATGCCGCGGATAACCAGCTCTTTGTGACCGCCGGCAGTTTGAACGTGCAGGTCGCCGAAGTTGAAGAAGGTGGCGAAGATCCCCTGAGTATCTATTTTAATGTCTTGGATGTTTTGAGATGGGATGGTGGCAACGTCTCTGGAAAAAAGACCGCGCTGATCCAGGTCTAGCATCCGTTTGGTGGTGACTATTAAAACATCAAGGTAGTAGTTTGTAAACGCGACCGAAAGCAGGATCCAAAGCAAAAGGAACCAGGCCCCGGAAGCAAAGACCAGTAAGGCGAAGGTGTCTGCTGTACCAAAAAATTCATATAGTCCCGGAAAAAGCCAGCTCGCTGAAGGAACAAGGACGATAGGCACAAGGGCGCCGATTCCAAACCCGACAGCTTCCAGGGCAAAGACAAACCAGTGCTTGCGCTGGCGCATGATTATTTTTTCATCGGGGTGGAGTTCTAAATGCATGGGGTTAGGTGATTAGCTGTTTAGCTTTTTAGGTCGAGCATCTTAGTTTTTTGAGTATTCTTTATTCGAGTTATTACTTAGATTCTGGCCATTCGAGATTATTTTTAGAGCGTGAAGGTTAGATAGGCGCCGAGCATCATTAGTAGAAGCGCGCCGCCGATAATGTAGTACAGGGCGATAAACTTCCAACTCATCAGTGGCGCGGCTGAGTAGCGCTTCCAGTGGTAGGCTAGAATAATCCCCAGCACCAGGAACACGACGAGCGCGAGCCCTAGAGCGATTGGCATCCCGATATCTATCCATCGCGAGGCTTTTTCAGGTGATACGGAGAGGTCGAACATAAAGTTAGTGCTTAGATGCGACAGGATGGGTTAATTATACAGCATAACGCCGATTGCGACGCTACCGTTCATCACAATCCAGAGGCAGTAGGTAATGATGATTGGCTTTGCCTTGTGCAACACGCCATAGGCAACCCAAATGGCTGCGACCACGGCCAGGCCTCCCCAGGTCCAGACGGAGATGCCGGCGACGTCGTGCTCTATCCAGACTTTGTATAGCTGAGGAAGGGCGATAAACGGGCCGAGCGGGCCGATGATCATAATGAAGCGATCGTAGAACGCCTTAAATTTGGCCGGGTGCGGGTACGGCTCGAGGTGCTGATAAACGGCTTTGCGTTTGTGGAGATGGTGAAGTGGGTCGGACATACTGCTTTTAGTATATCACTAATCTAGTTCTAATAATTTTTTACAGAGGGCAGGTAATGCTGTTTATCTTCCAGTCTTTTTCATGGACAAGAGAGACGATTATAGTTCCCCAACCTCGCGCTAAGACAACGCTGATTTCCGCTGAAGAATCTGTGCTTGCGATTAAGTCAACAGACAGGTCGGCGCTGTTCTTTGGCACATCTTGGGCGCAGATAAACGGATCATAGCTTATACCGTCTGAATCGTCCTCAAGTTTTCTAAAATGCGCAATAAGGGCATCGCTCACGAAGAAAGGATCTAAGGATATGTCGTTGGCAGTTTCTCCGCTTCGATTTTGTAGCACACCTTTGTAGTATGTCGTTACCAACGCAGACAAATCTTCTGAAGACTGGTGGATATTACTATTGGTTCTTGCGGTAATCAGTAGCGCTACAAAAGATGTCCCCAGCCCTAAAATTAAAAGGGTGGTGAGTATAACCTTGGCGCGACAGTTTAGTTCTCCAAGCAGTCTCATTGGATGAATTATATCATGCCAGTTGCGGAGGCGGGAGGATTCTCCGATGGGTTTAAGGTAACTTGGTACTTATTCCAGATATTCATAAATTCAGGAGAACTCTTAAGGAGCTCCGTGAATGAACCCGAAGCGAAGATTCGGCCATTACTGAACAGATAAACTTTATCAAATAGAGGAAGCAGGTGCAGGCGGTGAACTGAGGCGATAATCGCTTTGTCCTTAAACTCGCGGAAGATGTTTTCAAAGATTTTAAGCTCGTTGCCGGAGTCAACGCTACTTGTCGGCTCGTCTAGCAAGACTATTTCTTTGTCTTTAGAGGCCAAAAGGCCGCGGGCCAGTGCCAGGCGTTGTTTTTCACCACCGGAAAGATTAACTCCTTTTTCTACAATGAGGGACTGCAGGCCGTTTGGCAGTCGGCCGACAACCTCGCTGAACTCCGCCAGCTGAATGTACTTTGCTACCACCTCGGCCGGATATGGAATGGAAAAGGTTATGTTCTCCAGGATGGTGCTGTTAAATATCTCCGGGTCTTGAGGGATGAGGGAGATGTGCGAGCTGATAGAGCGTAGGCCGTTTGGGAGCTCTGTGCCGTCTAAAAGTATGCTCTCGCTCTTAGGAGTGTATAACTCGCGCAGAATTTTCAGGGTGGTGGTTTTTCCAGAGCCGCTCTCCCCTACCAGAGCTATTTTTTGGCCTTTTTTTATTTCCAGGTTGATTTCATCAAGATGGAGTTCGGCGCCGGCGCCACTGTGGTACGAGAATGAAAGGTCTTTTACTTCTAGTTTTTGCCAGCCTTTCTTTAGATCAATCTGTTTGCGCTTGGATTTCGGCTCAAACTGCTCAGCTAAAAATTCCGCGTTCTTTACCCTAGTCTTACGGCGAACTACATTACCGTAGAGATAGGCGAATTCAAAAAACACATTATTCACCCGGTCTACATAGCCGTAAAGAATGAAGAGCGTCCCGGCGAGAATAACTGTTTCAGTGCGTAGTGAAAAGAAGACGTAGCTGGCAAGGACGCCGAATACACCGAGCACGTTGAGCATTGAGACTAAAAACCACTTTGTTTCGTTGACCTTGCTGTTGCGCACATGCAGGTCCAAGGGGTGCATGACGCGCTTCATGATGCTTGTGGAAAGTAATTTTTCTATTCGTAAAATAATCACCGTGGTAATGTTAGAGACGACATCGAATATCTTTTCGGATATTTTGTTTTCGGCCCGGTTGAGCTTACTCCACTGCGGAATAAGACGCTTGTCAAAACCGCCGATGATAAGGATGTTAAACAGTATCAGCAGTAAGACGATATAGCTGGCGTGGAAGTTGTAAAACAACATAGCAATGTAACTGCCGACTAGAATAACTGTTTGGCCGATGAGAGCGAAGGTGCTTTCCGCAAAATCAAACAAGGCTGTTGTACCCTTTTCAATCCGGTCAATTGTGTCTCCAGAGTGGTGATCGGTATGCCAGGCGGGTGGCAGGGCCATCACACCATCTAGTAGATACTTTTTGTAGTTTGCCCGAACTAAAAATGCGTTCTTGTTTTCAATGACTCGCGCGGGGCCGTGGAGCGACCAGAAGGCCAAACGAAGTAGCACAAAAAATCCAAGCAGCAGGAGTATCTTGGTAATGTTTTGCTCAGAGATGCCGGTCTCCTGCATGATGTTGAAGACCCGACCGATTGCCAGCGGTTCAAGTACGAAAAAAGCATTGGCCAGGATAAACATGCCAATATAGATCAGGAGCTGGCGGCGATTTCCTTTGGAATACAGCCACAGCTTGCTGAATAGGTATAAGATGGGGTTTTTTAGCTCCATTTTTTGATTCTCTAGACTTTTCATGAAATACGAAAATATCGGGGTCTCCCCCGCCTTACTGTAAACGGTTGAGAATGGCCCTTTGTTACTTTGGCGGACATGCTCCTTAAGGTTTCTTTGGAGGAAAATTCTTTTAGCTCCTTGGAATTAAGACCCTACGCTTAAGGAAGTACCCACCATTCTGCCCGGGCTCTTCCTTGCTTTTTCATGTATATAGTGTATATTTTAGATAATCACCACGAAAGGGACCCCTACAGAGTTCTGTCTCTGTCGGGGGCTTTTTTATTTTGGAGCTCCAAAAGAGATCGCTGATCGGCCAGGTACGAGATCGCTACATTGGTTCTTTTGAGTAGAATAGAGCACTTTTCAGTTGGAGCCGGTGATAGCAAGATCTCCATTTTCTTCTTATCAATAAGAAATCGAACAAGGCCGGCATAATCACCATCGCTTGATACAATCACCGCCTTATCGTAGATGTCTTCGTAAGCATCTCGAGTTGCCTGTAGAACTAAATCCGCGTCACAATTCCCTTTTGCTTTGCCGTCATTATCGTAAACTACTTCCTTAAAAACTAAGGTGAATCCCGATTTTGAGAGATATGTATATAGCTCTTTGTATTTCGGTATTAATCCTATAAAAAGATAGGCTGTTTTTACTTGATACTTCTCCGATAACCAAACCCGAAAACGCTCGTAATCTAAACGCCAGCCAAGAGAAATAACGCCCTGGTGCAAATTGGCACCATCTATATAAGCAACATTATTTTGACTCTCCATTGTCAATATCAGTATAACACTGTTTGGCTGCTTCCTGATTTTTTAATACATGTGTTGTATAGTATTGATGTCTTCCGGTTCTAACCATGAACGGAAGGGTTTTACATCCAAAAACCACCCTCCTCGCAGAGGGTGGTTTTTGGATCGTAGAGAAAATAGTGAACTATTTTAGTTTACCTTCTTCAAGCAATTCAATGGTCGATCTTCCTCTTTGGATTTTCAAGGTTACTTCAGTCGGAGCTTCAAGAAAATCATTGATCCGCTCGACCTGTTTAGGAACTGTATTTACGGGGAGCTTATCCACCTCAAAGTATTCAATTTGGTCTGCTTCATCATTTAGCGTGATTTGGCCATCCATTATTTTGCACACGAAAGAAAAAACGATATTGTTCTTGTCCTGCTTGCTGTAAACACCTGTAAGCTTAATGACTTCGACATTCAAGCCGGTTTCTTCCCTTACTTCTCGTCTGACCCCATCCCACGGAGCCTCACCAGCTTCGAGAGCTCCGCCCGGCAAGTTCCATAAGTCGTGATCTTTCCGATGACAAAGCAATACTCGATTTTTTTCATCGAATATCATTCCGAATACCCCGATTGTGAATTGAGACTTCATTATAGGTGCTCTATCTGGCTTCGCCGATGCGAGCGAACCATGTCACGCCGAAGCCGAGCTTCAGCGAAGCGAAGGCGGTGTTTTTTGATTGATGTTCGAACTTTTTTTGACGAAAATCCTGAAAACTAATTTGGACTCGGCGGGGCAAACTATTTTTCTGGGGGAATGGAATTGCCCCGCCTCGGCTTCCGTCCCGCCCGCAGGAGGGGTCTGGGGAGGAATGCGGGCGGGTTTTTGAACCTTTCCTTTTTCG
>Ga0100403_1000534_pt1 | contig 37862 bp, 53 predicted proteins | sample CryGeymet201501t_FD_83663 | JGI IMG/M metagenome (GOLD analysis project Ga0100403, IMG submission 83663) | Groundwater microbial communities from Crystal Geyser aquifers in Utah, USA - Crystal Geyser metaG 2015-01t | ecosystem: Environmental > Aquatic > Deep subsurface > Groundwater | place... | reverse complement strand
TAAGGAATTAATGTATGCCACAAGCATTTACACTAAAATCATTTAAAGGCGGTATCTCAGATTGGGAAGATAAGGGTATTCGTGGGGCTTTTAAATCTGGTACTGCTTTATCAACTCGAAGGCGTAGAGATAGTTTGTATTGTAATCAGGGGTTAGTAACTGCTGATAATGGTACGCCAGTGGTGGTTGATTTAATCATAGCGACTGTACCGGCAAGTGACGGTAATACTTATTTATTTGGTGCAAGTAAGATTTATAAGCAAGTGAGTAATGGTACGCTCAGTGTTGTTTACACTGATTCAGATGGTGGTATATGCGGTGCTGCTGAGATGTGGTGTAGTAATGGTAAAAAATATATCTTCTGGGCTACCTCGGTTAAGTTAAAATGTAAAGAGATTCCTGGTAACGCTGATTGGACGGTTGACACTAATGCTAATGTGGTAGTTGGTGCAACTACATATACCTATCCTAAAGTTAATTTAAGTGCTGCTACTAATCACAAGATGGCTATTGCTAATGGTGCTTTGATGATCTGTAACACTAACTACATGGCTATGGTTGGGTGGGATGGTAGTTACACGAATGAAGCCTTGCGATTGTTACCAGATATGAGTGCCACTAGTGTGATTGATAAAAACGATTTTGCAATTATTGGCACTAAAACAGTTTCAGGTCGAGCTAATGCACATTTGTTTCAGTGGGAAACTGGATCACTTAACTTTATTAATAAGCAAAAAATATCTGCAGCAAGTATTAATGCCTTGATTGATGGTGAGGTGATGCTGATGCAGGGTGATACCGATGGTCAAATTTATTTTGGTGACTTTGTAAATAAGTTGCCGGTTATTCAGATTCCTAGTGGTGGTCAAGTAAACCCTGGTGCAATTATTGAAGATAAGGGTGTGATCTACATGGGTGTGTATGGCTCAACTGATGCAACTAAAGACGGTATTTATGCCTATGGTAGAAATAAGAAAAACGGTGATTTTACTTTAACACTCGAGTATCCGATTACCTGTACTGAAATTGGTGCGCTAGAAATTATTGCCGGTGTGCTTCATGTAAGCTACCGAGTAACGACTAATTACTACTGGTACAAGGTCAATAGTGCAGCTAAACAAGTAGCTACTTATGAATCTCTTGATCTAGTAGCACCGATTAAAGATCCACTTACTGATACAACCTGGTTAGCTGCTGAGTTGTTTATGTCAGCTTTGCCTGCTGGTACTTCGGTTCAGGTTAAGTATCAAGTTGAGAAGTCTGGTAGTTGGGTGATTGCTAATATAGACGGTGATACTGCCTCACTCACAACTACTGGTACAACTCGAGCTACATTTGTTTTAGGTGATGTGGGTGAAGTGGTTGAGTTGCAAGTAATTCTTACTCCTACTGCTAATTTATCACCAGAGGTACACAAAATTAAACTTTATTTTGAGTAAGAGATATGTATGTCAGTACAAGAATATACACCAACAGTTATAGATGCAAACCCTTTTCCTGGGGTTGCTGATGGTGATCAGAGTGAGGCGTATGCTGCTGGCTCTGCTGCTGCTGGTAAAAACAACTACGCACCAGAAGAAACACCTACTAGAACTTTCCCTACTCAGACAATAGCTAATACGGTTATTAGTGATTCTTTTAATACGCAATCAAGGCGCATCTTAGATCGTTTTGAGTTTGCTAAAAACGGTGCAATTCAGGTTGGTGAATATCAAGAAGGTATATCAGGTGACATTCGGATCAGTCCAAGTGGGTTAATTGCTCGAAATGCAGACGGTGAAACAACGGTAACGATTGATGGCACTACAGGGGACGCTACGTTTAAAGGCACGATTGCAGCCGGTTCACTGATCGCAGGACGTACAGATATTGGTACGGTGGGTGGTAATGTCTTTATTGATGGTGCTAACAATAGAATTATTATTAGTGATGGCACGAACGACAGAATCCTAATCGGATATTTGCTCAACGGGTTCTAGGAAATACTGATATATGGCTGAAAATCATGGCATGAAAGTGTCACCGGCTGGCTCAGATGTTAAAACCGTAACCGATATTGATACAAGGTTTACGAGTAAGTTTCCGTACATGAAGGTTTATAAGTGGGATACCGTAAGCTTTACGACTAATGGCAGTGGTAACTACACTTACACCATACCCCATGATTTAGGGTATGCACCGGCGTTTGATGTGTTTGTTAAAGGCACGGCTGCTTTTTCTTTTCTAACCGGTACGACTTATCCTAATTCATGGTTCAGAATTGGGGGTGCGAATCGCTGGTTTAATCAAGATGAGGCTGGTGGTTTTTTTGCATATTCAGACGAAGATAATTTATACATCCAGGCTATTGATGGTTTTAAAAGCGTGTCTATTACAGCGAAGTTTTATTTATATGTTGATCCAATTGAAGAATTTACCTCTGCTTCAAACATTGATTTAACTGGTGACTATGGCATGAAGGTATCGAAAACCGGTAAAGAAGTGCGAACTGGTGAAGAATATGATATGCGCTTTTCTACTAAGTATAAAATGTTGCAGTATTTTAAAGAAAGCATTAAATCAGAAACACTTACTTTACCCGAGATGTGGGCTAGTTTTGTTGATCATGAAGTAGAAGAAGCGACCTATGTAGACTTTTTACATGGCTTAGGTTATCCGCCACTTTTTCATGCTTACTTTGAGCCATCTGCTGATTTACTTCGAGAAGTTCCGTATCACGAAACTGATTTATTTTATGCACCTGGGATACTTTACTATGATGATGTGGTATATGAGGTCAGTGCATGGTGTGATGCTACTCGAATCAGGGTGACATTTTATCGCCGTTCATCTTGGGTAGTGCCTGATGATTATGCTAATAGAACTTTCTCAAGTCAAACAATTACTATTCGAGTAGTACCGTTTGCTGAAAATCTGGAGGGCTTAGATTATGGCGAATGAGATTGTACTTTTTCCATCTGATTCTAATGATATGTTCTATGAATTTGAGGGTGGTGGTGGCTTATCTGGTACTGGTCGTTTTAATGTGGGGTATTCATATAACACAAGTAGAAAACTCAAGGGTGCTTTACGATTTAGAAGTGTGCAGATACCTCAAGGATCAGGAATCAACAGTGCTGGTATAAGTATGTATGCTCAAGAGAAAGTTGGTAATAAAGAAATTTATGTGAAGATCTGGGGAATTGATGAAGATAATACTGGTGACTTTGGTAGTTATCCATTGAGTAGAACAAAGACAGATGCGAATAATACCCATAATAGCAATCCGAGTACTGGTCAGTATTTTGGTATTGGATGCGGTAGTTCACTTCAAGAGATAGTCGGTAGAGGTGGGTGGTCACAGGGTAATTCACTTGGTTTTATTATTGAGGATAATGGCACATCTACTGCTGATTCTGGTGGGTATATTTATGATCATTTTAATGATGCGCCTAATTCGTATTTAGAGTATCGAATTAATGCAGAGCCTAACTTTAAACCAACACCTAAAGAGGTGGCTGCACCTACGTTTCCCTCGACTAATAGTTATGGCATGAAGATTAGTTATCCTGGATATGATGTGGATGAAGCAACTGATGCTCAGACATATTTCACCACAAGAAAACGCTGCATGAAGGTAGTTGCTCAGGGGAAAATTGATACTACTGGTGGGGTTGTGTATAACATCGCTCATGGTCAGAGTGTTAAACCGTTTGCTCGAGCTTGGTTCAAGAGTATATCAAGTGGTAAGCGGTATCAAATACCACGGTACTTACCTGGTGAGTATCAAGATCCTGATGCTGATACCACCAATGCTCAGATTGAAATTGATGCAACTAATGTAAAAATTAGAACTGATGATAGTACTGAAGTGTATTACTACATATATATAGATGAATTGAAAGCATAAAAGTGTTACTATAATTATATGAATGAAGAAGCACCGGAAAACTCTAATGAGATGTTGAAACTTCTTCAGAACGCTAAGAAAAGTTTGGAAGTTAGCTATAGTGAAAAAAAGATCTCCCACCAGGGGTATATTCAAAAAGCTAACACAACAAATGATGAGATGTTACGAATAGAGGGTGCGGTACAACAAATAGATATTTTTATTAAACAGCTCGAGGGGAAATTATGAATACCACCGGTGAAATTCAAGCCACTCTAAAACGTCAGCTTCAAATGGTAAGTACCTCGATTGTATTTGCTGATGCTTCACTACAAGATGAAATTGTTAATGCGTATCTCTGGGCTACTGATATGTACCCCTTTCCAGTACTTGAGAAGTCAAGCTTTACGACTGCAGGTGGAGTTGATTATTATTTTGATTTACCTTCACAGTATAAATCTGATTCTTTAACAATGGTAGTAATTGATGATCTTGAATATAAGTTAATTGATTTTCACGATTGGCTTAGATATAGGCGTGAGAATCCTGGTAACTCAGATGTGCGACTAGCTGCTTGTTATGGTAGACAGTACTTTATTACGCCTACACCGGCTTCAGGTAAAATCATATATATCTGGGGTATTATTCAAGCTGCTGCATTATCATTTTCAAGTGGTACTACTATTTTCTCTGGCTCTGAAGCTGCTGCAAATGAAGCAGTGATGCGTAAGGCAAAGTCTAATTTATTGGCGAGTAAGGGTAAACAGTCTGAAGCTGATAAAGAAGAAAACCGTGCGAAAGATATTTTAGCTACGGTCTGGGATAACATCATTGAGCGTAAAGCAAACTTTCAGCGTAAGGATGCACCGTTTTTTGATGTACCTGACTTTTTCCCTAGCAATAATCCACGAAGTACTACAACTGGAAACTTCACCAATAGGAGTTAAATCGTATGGCAAAAACAGCACAAGAATTAGGAATAAAAGCAACAAAACTTGAAGATAATGGCTGGTATGACGGCTACAACTATGATGCTGCTAGTGGTACGTTTGGTGATGTTCGTGGTCAAGCATGGTCACAAAATAATCCTGCTGCTCGAGGTTCAATGATCTCTGATGAAGTTAATGCACAGTCTGCTGCAGCTCAGGGTAAAACTACTCAAGAATTTAATACATATCTTAAAGGTTCAAATAATACACCGGCTGCTCAAAGTGCTGCTGCTGCTGCAAAGAAAACGACAAGTGGTGGCGGTGGTGGTTCGAGTTTAAGCGGTGGCACAGGTGTTAGCGGTGGTTCAGCTTCAAGTTTTAACGTGACTGAAACATACGATAAGCTATATCAAGATCTAGGAATTGACACACTTAAATCAGATGTACAGGCAAAACAAGATGAGATTACTGCACGTAGAGCTAGGCTTGCTGAAGCAGAAGCAACTATTAATGAGAACCCTTGGTACGCTGAGGCTACTAGAACCGGTAAATTACGGCGTTTAGAGGAACAAGCACAGGCTGATATTGAAAATATTTCTCGAGAGCAAGCATTACTACAGGCTAAAGTAGATGAAGCGAATCAACAACTTGAAACAAAAACAAACTTGAGTACTCAACAATACAATATTGATAGACAAGCTGCAGCCGATGCGGTAGCTGAACTCAACACCTTGATTAGTAGTAAAGCTGATTTAAGTAATATTAATGTGGGTGATTTTGCAGCACGTACTGGCATGAGTGCCGATACGATTAGTGCTTTAGTAGCTGCAAGTCAGGCTGAAGAAATTGATCCTGATGTGATTCAATCAACTGATGATAATGGTAATGTCACCGTGACGATTATTGATAAAAATACTGGTGCAATTGTAGGTCAGCAAAAGCTAGGTGCTATTGGTAATAAGCAAAGTAGCGGTAGCAGTAAAGCAACTGAATCTGAGGTTAGTCGGTACTACATGGATAATTTGAGAGCTGATGTAGCTTCTGGTTCAGGTGTGCGCCAAGTCTTTCAGCTTTACTCAGGGTACTTAGATCCTAATCAGATTATTCAAATTTATAATGCAAATAGTCCTCATGGTGCTGCTAAAGAGTCTGCTGAAGAACTAGCTGCACTCGGGGTAACAAGTTATGCCGGACAAGAATAACCTATGCCATACATTGATCCACAGTTTGAAGCTAGACGCAAAAGCATCATAGCCGGAACGTCTAACAAGCAAGCACCTACTATCTCACAACCTACCAGATCAAGCGGTTTTACTGATCCTAGTTTTGAAGCACGGCGTAGTCAGGTGATGAAAGCTCAATCTTTACCACCGCTTAAACCAATTCAGATAGCTAAAGCTCAAGAACCACAAAAAAATATCTTTCAAAAGGCTGGTGATTTTGCAGGTAAGTTTACTGGTATTACTACTGGTGAAGTGGGTGGTGCATTAAAGAAAGCGAAAGATTTTATTACTGATGATACTCGAGAACCACTTGCGCCTGAAGATGTGGTTGGATGGGGTAGGTCTGCACTTAATGGTATCAAAGGTATTATTGGTGCTGAAGCCAGTAAACAAGCGGTAAAAGAACAGCAATATAAAATTGATCAGAATATTCCAGATTACCAAGCTTTAACCTATGAGCAGATTCGTGATTTTTCTTCTGTAGGGATGCTCAAATTAGCGAAGGATGATCTTAAAGTAAATTACGATGAACTGAATAGTAAGCAAAATAAAACGAAAATTGATCAGTATCGCCTTAATAATATGAAGGCAACACTTGATCAGATTGATGAAACTCTAGCTTTACCACCAGATAAACGTAATAAAAAGGAAGTCTTTATTAATGGTTTGGCTCTAGGTCGTGTTAGTGGTAACTTAGCTGCTGGTTTTTTGGGATCACTCAAGGGAGTAGCTGATTTTGTTAAGTGGCGTGGTGATGTTGCTGAGTCAGAGTCAGTTGCACAGTTTGGTGAAAGTACAGCGAAGCACTTGAGTCAATGGGCTGAGGCGGTAGCACCTAATAATCCAGAGTTAGCAGATGAATTACTGCAGGGTGCAGGATCTACCATAGCCTTTTATTTACCTGGTGCTGGTGTATCAAGTGCAACGGCTAAACTAGCTACTATCTCACCGAAGATTGCTACACTGTTTGGTATTACTGCCTCGGCTACACTTGAAGCTGCTACTGAAAGTGGTAACACGTATGTAGATTTAATTGATCAAGGTAAAACTCGAGAAGAAGCTGATGTAGCAGCGAGTCGTGTATTTGCAGGAAACATTATTTTTAACGTCATTACTGATAAGGTGGGTTTGTTTAGTGATGCTGAAGGTGTGAAGAAAGTTATAACGACTGCACTAGCTGAAGGTAGTCAAGAAGCCTATCAAGATGGTTTGCAGGCGGTAACTCAAAAGAAAGAAATTAGTGGTGCTGAGATGGGTAAAACCTTCTTTATTGGTGCGGTAGTTGGTGGTGGCATGGGTAGTGTGATTCAGAACGCTAGTATTAGTGAAGATTTAAATGAAGATGATAAAAAGAAACTGTCTGATCTGGCTGATAAAATTCGTCAGGTTGAGGCTGGTACTGATCCTGAAATGCTAGGGTTTAATTTTGTAGATACTACTGCAGGGTATGAAGTAGCATCATCTGGTATTCAACTTGCAGATCAAGGTGTATATGCCGAGTTAAATAATCAACAGCTTGAGTATTTAAAAGATGAAGTAGCTAAGATCGGTTTTACTGCTACTGATAAACCTCACCTATCACCAATTGAAAAACTACGTAACTCAGAAATGAAGCTGGTTACTCTTGATGAACTTAAAGATTTATCACCTAATGTCGCTAAAGCGTTTGAGGGATTACAGGGTACTAAGGCAAGTACTGGTCAATTTGATTACGGCTCAACTCAATTAGATCTACCGGCACAACAAGCAGAAGATATTACTGAGTTTGCTAAAACGATTCCTGAAGCTGATTTATATAAAGATCCGGCTGCTAACTATGATGCTCAAAAAACCGGCAGAGAGTCAGACCCACACATCACGGTACTGTATGGTTTAGATACTACGAATGAGGCTGAGGTTAAAGGATTAGTGCAATCGGCTAAACCTATTGAAGTTGAGCTTGGTGAAGTCAGTCAGTTTGATACGAATGAAGATTATGATGTGTTGAAAGTGGATGTAGTAAGTGATCAGCTTAGTGAACTTAATGCAAAATTAGATAGTGTTTTAGCAACTCCTGGTAAAACTTTTGATGAGTATCAGCCACACGTAACTATTGCGTATGTGAAAAAGGGTACTGGTCAAAAATATGTAGGTGATACACGTTTTAAAGGTCAAAAGATTACGCTTAACAATTTAACCTTCAGCATGAAGGATGGTAAGAGGGTAAACATTCCATTACTCGGTAAAACAGCCGAAAATGAGGCATCTAGTAAGCCAGTCCAGGCTAAAGAACAAGGTAAAAATGTGCGTGAAGTACCTGCCAACCAGGTTGAAACCGGTTTACCTAAAGAGTTTGCTGCTAAGTTAAATCGCAATACTACAAAAATAAAAGAATTAGAAGCTGCAATAAAACGTGGTGACGCTGTACCGGCAATTCCGGTCTATGAAAAAGACGGTAAATTTTTTACTAATAAAGATGGTGATAACCGTTTGATTGCTTTTCAAAATGCTGGCACTAAAACTATTCCGGTAGAGGTTCAAGAAAAGACTACGCTAGCACCTGATCAAAAACAAAAGGTAGAGCGTGCAAAAGTTGAGAAGGCACGAAGCAGGTTAATGCAATTTCCTAGTGTGTTTGCTGGTTTATCTAGTAAGGGCGGTGAGAAGATTCATAACTTTGAATTGCGTAAGCCACCTAAAGCCGGTACTGAAGAATTTAAACTACATAAAAAAGTGGTTGAGTTGATTCGCAAGTATGCTCAGTCAATAGGTGAGGGCTACACACCACGTAATGCACTCGGGGTTTATTTTCCTAAGACGAAGAATATTAGAGTGAACGCTATTAATAATGTGACGGTAGCAGCACATGAGATTGCACACTTTCTTGACTATGCAAATGGGATTACTGATAAGTTGATGAGTGATAAAAATAAAGCTATTCAAAAACAGATCGAGGCTATTTATCTACAGTACTACCCACAAGCTAGAGAAAGTCACCAGAAACGATTACAGGTACTTGAGGGCTTTGCTACGTTACTGCAAAAGTATACTGAGCAACCTACTACTATTACCAATGAGTACCCAGATCTAGTTAAAGAGTTTCTACAAAAAGATGGCAAGTATTATCATCCGGTAATTGGTGAGATTCTAACTGATTTGAATCAGATGATTGGTGAATATCAGGGGCTTGAAGCACTAGATAAAATCGGTGCTAGGGTAACAAGTGAAGCTACTGGTATCAATAAGCCAAGCTTTTTAAACTTTTGGCAGAAGCTACGAACTCAGATTGCTGATGAAGTCTATCCGGTTGAGGTGCTAGCACAAAAGGGTAAGGTTTTAAATACTAAAGAAGATCCTAGTTTATGGGTACGTGCTTACAATGCAGTGAGTGGGATTGTCAATAACAATATCTCAACTGATCGGGGTTACTGGTCATTTAGTGATCTGCAGAATGGGTGGCAGAAAAAGTATGATTACAACTGGAAGTCATTAATTGAAAGCACTCAGCGTAGGGGTGTACTTGATTCGTTTAGTCATTACTTAGTAGCAAGGCGTGAGTGGTATTTGTATCAAGAGCTTGATCAACTACAGGCTACTAGGGATCGCATTGAATTAATTGCTAAAGCGTTTGAAGCAGTAGAACCAGGTAAAGAAGCCGATTTTGATCGTGACTTACGAGCTAGCCTATCTGAAGATTATGGTGTTGATATTAGTGAAATGGAACTTGATAAAGCTAAGAAAGCAATCAAACAATTATTTGAGCAGACCGATAAAGCGTACCAAGAGCAAAAAGAAATTCTTGATAATGATGCGTTTAGCCGTGAAGTTGTTGAAGCTGCTTACAATGAAAATAAAGAACTCTTTAAAGATGAAGAAACAATGTTTGATGCACTCACTCGAGAAGATCTAAACTTGTTACATAACCAAGATGTACAACTGATCAATGATAAAACCTACAATAAGCTCAAGAGCCAAGAGGGGTATGCTTCATTTAAGCGACAATTTTATGATGAAATAGTGGGTGATTTAGATGCACCAGGTGCTATCAAAGTTGGTAGTACTAAAGTTTCTTCACTGATTGGGCGTAGAGGTTCAGAGCGTACTATCATTAATCCACTCTATTCAGCACTGGCTAACCATAGCGAGATTGTGCGTAAGTCCATGAAACAGGTGGTATATAACCAGATTGGCAAGTTAGGTACTTCTGCACTCATGCCTGGCTTAATGCAGGTTGTACCGCTTCAGACAACGGTAGATAAAAATAGTGGTGCAATTAGTTACCCTCAAGAAAAAGATAGTAACGTGATTATGTCACGTCAGGGTTATAAGCGTGTGCCGGTATTAATGGATGCTGAAATAAAAACCATTATTGATATGGTTATGGATCATAAAAATATTGACACGTTTACTCAGCTTTACACTGGTTTATCAAGAATGTTTACTGCCGGTACTACTGGTTTGTATCCTCAGTTTGCTTTAACTAACTTTGTAGTAGACCAGATCACCGCTACTGCCAATTCATATAATGGCTTCAAGGGTTTGTACTCACCAATGAAAGATATGCTAACGGTACTGCGTAAAAAAGGTAGTGTTGAGGCTAAGTACTATGAAGAATATCTGGTAATGGGTGGTGAACGTCAGACGTTTACCGGATGGCAGAGGTTAGAGCCTAAAGATTTATTCAAGAGAATTAGTCAAGAAAAAACGAAAATGGAAAAAGCGATTGCTGCTATGGATAAAGGCATTGATATTTTGTCTATCCCTTCTGCTAAGTCTGAGATCTTTAGTCGTGCTACTGAATATATTAATGCTCGAAAGGCTGGTAAATCTCAGATCGTTTCACTTGAAGAAGCTGGACGTGTCACTGCACCGTTTCATCATATTGGTGCATGGGGTGCTAAAGAAGGCAAGCGTAGTTTTGGTCAAACATTTATTAGAGGTTTGCCGTTTTTCAATGCAAGTATCCAAGTACTTGATCAAACAGCTCGAGTTGCTGGTACACCATCTGGTAGAAAACGCATGACGTTTGTAACTATTGCAATCACTGCAGCTTATCTATCTGCAATCATGGCGATGATGGATGCCTCAGATGATCAAAAAGAACAGTATAAAGATCTGGAAGCTGAAGATTTAGCAGGCTTTATTTACTTTCCTAATCCAAGTGGCGAAGGGTTACTAAGAGTAAAAATGTCTACTACCTTTTCTATCCCTGGCACGCTTATTAATATGGCTATTTCTAATAAGATGTTTAGTGCAAAGTATGGCACTCGAGATGTTATGGAAGCTGCTACCTCATTCTTACCTGATCAGTTTAACCCTACTGATCCTACTAAGATGATCTTGGGTTGGATTCCTCAAGTCTTTAAACCGGTCACGCACGTAATTTTTAATGTAAAAGAATATCCAACTGTTACTAATTTAGTGAGTATGGGGTTACAGCGTAAACCGGCTGCACTTCAATATAACGAGGGTACGTCAGTATTTGCTAAGAAGCTTGGTGAATTATTAAATATCTCACCTATTAAAGTTGATTATCTACTTACTGGTTATTTAGGTCGTGCATCTGGGTTACTTACTGGTAAGCCTGGTGTCTACAATCCGGCAGGTGCGGTGATGCGTGACTATTACTTTACTTCAGGTCGTAGAGTGCGTGAGTTTTATGATACGAAAGAAAAAAACGATGGTGAGTATACCGCCTATCAAAACCTAGAAAAAGGGTATGAGGATATTCCTAAAGATCGAGCTGATGAAATTTACCGAGTGCATATTATTACTGAATCTATTGATGAATTACTTGGTGAGTACCGTGATATAGATCCTGAAGTTGAACCTGAAAAATCTGCAGAACTCAGAGCTAAAATCCTGGTTCATATCGAGAGTTTAGAAAATGGTACTAAGCCTAAAAACTTTGGTAAGTGGTCACTTGATGCAAAGAAGCGGAGGCAGAAGAATAAGGCTGACAAGAAGTAGTGTTTAGCTTTATACTTAAAGTAATTATGCCTGCCAAATATAATAGTGAATTAGTCGAAGAAAAATTTAAAACAATTCATAAGAGAATTGATAGTGCTGATAAAGCAGTTGTTGATCTTGAGGATTTACTAAAAAAAGAGTATACGCCACTGAGTACCACTAATGGTATTGATACTCGAATAAAGAAGTTTGAGGGATTTTGGGATTGGGGTATTAAAATAGTGCTAGGTGCTATGATTGTAGGTATATTAGCAATCATCGGATTAAAATAATATGCGGAAAAATACCATATTAGAAACTCTGACGGCAGTAACTTTTCTTATTTTTGTAGTTGTTATTTTGTACTACTCTTTTTATCCATTTAAAGTGACTACGCTTAATTCTATTGGTATTGATGCTGCTGAGTATTGTAGGGGTGATTGGGTTAAGGTTGAACTTGATTTTGTTAAGCACATGGATATTCAGGCGAAAATAACCTGGTACATAGTTGATGGTATTGTCTATGAGCTTGAGTCACCAGGAATTAATCGAGAGATTGGTGATAATCACCTAGTTGTTTCTAAACAAATACCTTACTCAATATTGCCTGGTAAATATAATATGCGGATCGAAGCAGTGTATCAGGTACATCCACTACACAAGCCAATAGTGAATACCTGGAATACACCGAAGTTTGATGTACTTGATGCAAGCGAGTGTCCGAGTGATCCTGAGGAAAATCTATCATTCCCTGATCCAATAAATAGACCGGTAATTGAACAGCCGAAGGTACAGCCTCAGGGTAGCTCGATGATTAATAATTCTACTCAACCAGAAGTGATTCAATCAACCACTATTATTACTGAGCAACAAGATGAACCTCAAGTAACTGAGCCAGAATCTTCACCAACTCCAATAAGAAGTTTGATTAATGGTATTATTAAACCAGTACAGGGATTATTGGAGTAACGCCTATGCCTTCAGATATAGTTAGACCAATTGAACCGTTTTTTTTAACTCAAGGTTTTGGTGCGAATCCTGCAACCTATGCGAAGTTTGGTTTAGCTGGTCACAATGGATGGGATTTAAGAACTAAGTGGACTGAGGAATATAAAGATGAAGCACGCAAGATTATTATTCAAGCTACTCCTACTGGTAAGCGTCCTATTCTGGCTTCTTGTTACATTCAGCACTACCGTACAGCCGTAGATCCTGGTGGCTATGGTAACTTCTTTGAAGGTGTTACGCAGCTTTACAGTACTTGGAAGCTTACGTTTGCTCACTGTAGTGAGATTTATAAATGGTCAAATAAGAATCAGGGTCAAACACTAGCTATTAGTGGATCAACCGGTAATAGCACCGGTGATCATTTGCATTTAACCGTAAAAAGGATCAAGATAGTAGATGGTGTGCATCAAACACTTGGAAATAGTAACGGCTATTTTGGTGCAGTAGAGCCTCAACTGTTCTTTGATGAGTTGAGGAAATGGCTTAAAGAAAAAGGTGAAGTACCAACAATAATAGTAAAGGAAGATCCTATGCCAACAATTGCAGTAGAAATCGAAGTTTGGGATAAGGTACGCAACAACTCAGAGAGTTACGATAGCGTTACTGATTACTTTAAGTTAGCTCGAAATGTAGCTAGTGGTCAGGTGATTGGTAAAATTAATGAATTGAAGAACCGAGGCGATGATAAAGATGCTGCAGTTAATGCGGTTCGAGAAGAAGAACGCAAGAAAACTGAAACTGAAGTGCTGAAAGCAACTGCATTACTCAGAGAACAGATGCTTACTGATTTAAAAACGATTACTGGTTTGCAAGTTTCTACTTTTGACGAGGCTTTGGTAGTTATAAAAACACTGATTAATCAGTCAAATACTGGATCAGGTCAAAATGGCACTACCCTAGAGGGTTTGCTAGCTACACAAGGGTACAAAGTTGATAGTTATACTATCAAAAAGAGTTAGGTATTATAAGGAATAAGGGGGTACGTATGATTGGTACAATGGCACTTATTGCGTTTTTCTTACCGGCTTTAATCGGTATGATCAATCGAAAAGTTAATAATTCTGATACTCGGTTTTGGGTATCATTTCTTGCGTGTGCTTTGGTTGGGGTAGGATTTAACGCATTGGTGAATGGTGCTGAGTACGGTAGTATGTTGCCGGTTCAAATTGCTGATAGTGTTGCTGAGAGCATCCTAGTAATGATTGGGCTTGTAAAGCTTTCATTTGAAGCAATCTGGGATAATAAAGCGGTTGGTAAGGCTTTACCTGATGATGTAATCAAAGGCGATAAATCACCACTACAGGCGTTAGGATTGAAGAATTTAAGTGTACTTTAATTGCCATGAACCCTATTGAAATATTTTCTAGTGGTATAAGAAAAAACGTACTAGATCAAAATAGGTTTAGAACTAATTGGGATGAACACGATAGCCAAGAAAACCTTGAAGCTTTATATTGGGAAGAACACGCTGAGTACGAAGAAGCTAAAGAGCTTTGCATATTAGGTGCTGATCCTGAGAAGTTTGCAAGTGAAGCTGGTGATAAGGGGTATCTCTACATTAAATTATTTGAAGTAAGTGGTGGTAGAGTGCCACGCAAAATTCAATATGACATACTCACTACACACCATGAGTGTCAACAAGTAGGCATAGATTTTATTCAAGCCGTTTTTTATAAAGTATGTAGGAATGACGTAAAGTATCCTCTGATGTTTAGCCGGAATGGGTACGGCTATGAGGGATCAAAGAAACTATCTAAAGATCAATATACTCACTTAGGTGGTGATCCTACTTTCTTGTATGCGTACATGATGATTGCTGATGAATTACACATTAGTGATCAATGATGCTATATTAAAGATATGAATATTTATCTTATTGCCCTGGTGATCTTGGGTGCGATTCATCTTTACAGATCAAAAGGCTCTATTACTGAGCTTTTTGCTTTGATTGTGATTCTTGCCTTAGCAGCACTTGGAGTTATCTAGTAATTTACATTTAGCAGTATTTTATTTAGTATGATACCTGCCCCTCTATGCTGGTTGGTTTTCCAATTAGCACCGTTACTAGAGGGGCTTTAAATTGGTATAACTTTTCACTTAATTATTTTAATGTCATACTGGTTATATGCGACCAGTAGAGTATGAATTTAGTAAAGAAACGAAACTAGAAGCTCTTAATCGTGCTGGTTGGTGTTGTGAGCGATGTGGTATTTATAAAGAGGAAACTTTTGAAGGGTACTTAGAAATTCATCATGTGGTTGGAATCTCACTTGCTATTCACTATTATCCAGAACTTGCGCCGGTTCTTATTTCTTCACTTGCTAATGCTCGAGTGTTATGCGAAAAATGTCACACAATTGAAGATGTAGAGGATAGAAAAAAGCATAAAGAAAATGTAACAAAGTTAAAAGCAATGATGGCTGCAGTGTAAATTGGTATTTGACAGGTTCAGTATAGAGTATGGTATTGTTATCTCAGTCGTCCGAAAGGCGTAGACTACGACTCTAAATAATAGTAATCGGGAAACCGATACCCTCTGGCAAGTGGGGTCTATAAAGCGAAGTGATAGAATACGACAGTAACACCTTTTTTGGTGGCTTGGTAAGGTCATACTTGCCAAAGTTGTCGTGTACTTCTCACACCGCAACCTTGCCAACCAACCAAAGAGGGTGTTTTTTTATGGAATATGCTACTTATTTAAAAAGCAATCATTGGAAAAAAACTAGAGAAAATAGACTACTATCTTGTGATCATTGTCAAATATGTGGTTCAAAAGAAAAATTACACGTTCATCATGGAAGGTATGGAATTTATGGCAGAACTGCAGAACATACCGATAGAGAAGAAGGAAGTGTTTTAAATGAAGAAAGAATAGTAGATTTATTTGTTTTCTGTTCTTCTTGTCATAAATTGTGGCATATTGTTTATGGGTATGATTTTCCACGTCACAAAATACTTTCTAAAATAAGACGATTGGTAAAACTAGGTGTCGTACCATCAATGGCAATAAAAATGTCAAAAACAAATGCCTATGGGGCAATATTAAATAAAGCAAGATCGTACTCAAAAAAAATCACTCGGAAAAGCGAAAGCTAATCGGAGTGATTTTTTTGTTAATTGAGTGAGGGTGGTGCAGCCTGCAACTACGCCATTCCCACTCAGTTAATAAACTGATGGTACTTCATGCAACTTACAGCAGCCACTACCAGACGGTAACTCAAACGTCATTAAATAAAAGAAGTGGCATAGTAAGCAGGCTCATGTACTCGACAACTGCTAGGTTAAAGTACACGCTTGAAAATGTGCAAGGGTAGCGGTTACGTACTATGCCGTCCTTCCTTCTGGCTAATTATAGTCCAGTTTGGGATAGATAGTTAGCTTAGAGTTGCAGAGAGAAAACTGATCAACGGCTCGATTTTAAATAAGATACCCACTCTTATTTATCAGGTCTATGATCTGTCCAATTGCTAATGTAAACAAAATAAAAATGATTGTAATATTAATGTAAACTTAGTTATTCACATTGGGTAAAACTTAGTGGATGAATAGAGTAACGGCTATGATAAAAACGCTTTTCAAGATCTTCAAGGCAATAGTTAAAGCATTTCAATTTGAGTGCCGTTATTGTGGTGGTGCAGAGTACTACTTCACTGGTTATTATGATGAGGTTCGCCGGTGTAGGAAGTGCGGAAAGAAGGGATGAAAACGATTTACGATCCTATTTTTAAAACGTGGGTATCAGCTTTTGTTGATCAGGATGAAGCTAGAGCTAAAAAGAAAATAGAAAAACTACTTGATGAATCTCTTGAAGATATGGGATTTAACAGTCAAGCTAAAACAGTTGAGTACAGAAGCAGTGAAGGTGGTCAGAGAATTGTGATGTGGTTTAGAAAAAACGACTTGTCGCTGCTAGCACATGAGTTGATCCACGTTATTGAATATAGTTTTGAGCTAAGAAGAATCCCACTAGGCGGTAACGCCGAGGTGTTGGCGTATTACATGGAGTATTTATTTAGAGAGTTTGAGCCGTTATTTAAAGGCAAGAAGGGCTAGGATGTCTGAACACATGAGTGCAGCAGAATATAGAAGGCAAGTTATTGAACCGGCAATAAATGCTGATGGTGCTATGAGTGATGAAGAATTTAAGCAAGCCTTGAAGGGCAATACTAATATAGCTAAAAAGAGAATATCAGGTGTGCGTTTTGTTGAAACTAAAAACGAACCTAAGAAACCACGTAACCATGAAGAAGATGATATTACTATTCAGGTAACTGAGTATTTAGAAGTGTTGTTATTACAGAAAAAAATAACGGCATTTTCACACGTGCCTCAGGAAACTTTTACTAAGTCATGGGTAACTAAGAAGAAGAATAAAGCTATGGGTGTTCGTGCCGGTGTGCCGGATATGCTGATTGTTTATCCAGATGCAGTATTGTTTTTAGAGTTGAAACGTCTCAAGAATGGTGTGGTTAGCGAAGCTCAGAAGTCATGGTTACAGGCACTACAGGGTGTGAGGGATAAAACAGCTAGTGAAATTTATGCTGAGGTTGCGTGTGGTTTTGACCAAGCAAAGGCATTGATTGATTATCACCTTGAGTAAATTGGTCTATTGACATTCTGTTAATTAGTGCTTATAGTTAATAGTTGTAAGGAACAATTAAACCTTACAGTGTATAAAATAAAATCCAGTAACGGGGAGATTATGAAACAAAAACTATTTAAGCAATCAAAGGATGAATCACTTGGTGGTGATACCTCTTTGAATTTTTCTACAACTAAACCAAGATTCAGCATTAACATTGATGCTAAGAAGATTGGTAAAAAATTCTCATTATTCTTTTTAGCCTTGATTGTGATCACTGGCTTGAGTATCGGCTTTTTAATGGCACTCAACAGTTTCTTCAATACTCATTACTTTGAGTTTAGATCACCGGTTATTTTTCAAGCACCGGTATTATTACATGATCGTGAGTTGATTACACCATTACCTGAAGCTTTGTCTTTAAAGGTAGAGGCAGTTGAGCCTATGCTTACACCAGAGCCAGAGATAATTTTAAGTGCTAAGGCTGAAGGTTGTATTAAGAATTATCCTGAAGTAGCTGAAAATCTTGTTGATGCTTTTCCTGATGAACCGGCTGCAATTATTGAGTTAATCTGTAGAGAGTCTAGTTTGAATCCTAAGGCAGTAAATAAATCTAGTGGTGCTGCAGGTTTATTTCAGGCATATCCGGCTTCAAAGTTGAAATGTGAACTATCAGATGTTGATTGTCAAATTTCATGGGGTAAGAATTATATTAAGCAGAGATACGGTACTGTAGAAGCAGCACTGCTATTTCATGATAAAAATAATTGGTATTAAACTAGTACTTGCATTTAGTTGCTTGTCCTTATAAACTATAACTACTAATTAATAAGGAAAGGGTTAAAAATCTATGACTATAGAATTTTACACAATCAGGAACTACGGTAGAGATGATCGCTACGTAGCTGATAAAGAAGTAGCAAAAGCATTTATGCTGATCACTGGTAAAAAAACATTAAGCGAGGAAGTAATAAAGGGCTTTCAGATGCTTGGTGCAGAGTTTAAAGAGGTATTACCACCTCAACAATAATATAAAAATAGTTGCTTGAAAGGCAAAAAAACGTATGACAAAATCAAAAGACTTAGTAACGGTGTCTGGCGGTTTAAGTGTACCTGCAGACTTGGTAGAGTTTTATAAAGAAAACGCCGGTATCGGCAGTGAGAATCTATCAGGGGCTATGCCTCAACTCAAGATCAATGAGTCAAACTCACATAATGAGATGGCTAACGGTCAAGAAGCACCGGCTGGCACATTCTTTTATTCACCAACTAAAGAGAAATTTGAAACGATCAAGGCTAGTATCATGGTCATTTCAAGAGGATTTTACGGAATCCAGAAAAATGAAGATGGTAGCTTGCCTAAGCGTGAAGATGGGTCTATTAAAACAGACTTCACTCAATTGGTTGGTGGGATGATCTTAGAAAACTCACAACCCTTTGTGATGTTTGCTAGTGGCACACGTCTGCAGAATATGTGGAACTTTGGTAAAGAGGTTAAGCCTTTCACCAGACAAGTACCTATGTTTTCTTTTGAAGTAGAGCTTGGGCTTGAGAAAGTGAAGCAAGGTAGTAGGGTGTGGCACGTAGTAACGTACAAAGTCATGCGTGATGTTGCTGGTCAAATTAAATTGATCGGTGATCGTGAACTACTTGGTATGCTCAAGCTAGGCATAGATTCAATGAAAGATATGTTTGAGGGCTTTATTGAGCAAAACGAGGTTGATCGGTACACTGGTCAGCCTTTAAAAGAAAAGGCAGTCAGTGATACTTTTAATGCAATTGCCGGTGAGCCGGTAGCTGAAGATCACACTGAGCCAGAGTCACAACCAGAAGAAAAAATGCAAGAACCACCTGCAGACTATAGTAACGATGGTCAGTCAGATAAGGTTGCCGATGATGTGCCTTTTTAATAAGGTGGCAAGCGTTGGCTTGCCGGTGAGTATGGGGTTATGTCCGTACTTACCGATAAGCTAACGAAAATAACGGCGTTAGTTTAAAGAAAGGTTTTATGGAAGAACAAGTAACACTAAAACAATTTGCTGCAGATGTTGCGGTAGCTTTAGTAGTCAGCTTTATATTTGGTGTAAATTTTGTTTACTTAATTCCTAGTGTTGCTGCTAGGGTTGGGTACGATGAATCTAAGATGAGAGATGCACATAGAGCTGAAGCGTATCATCAATATTTAATACGAAAGGGCGTGATCAATGACTAATCAAGAAAGAATAAAATCAATTGCTGATAAATTAGTAGACTTTAAAAACGGTGATATGAATCCGATGATTGTAGCTAATTTTATTGTAGATTCAATTCAAGATCATGCTGATGATCAGGCATTTAAAGCCGTAGGCGAGTGCAAACACTGTTACGGTAAAGGGTACGCAAGTGTGCTAGAACCTGCTCATGTAGCCAGTCCAGACTTTGAAGGCGATAAACCATACACTGTTAAGCCTAGCCGGTTAGAGTACCGTTTTTGCAAGTGTGAGCGAGGTCAGGCACTAAAGCATTTAATACTAACTAATGCACACTGGGTGCTTGATTGATATGAAAGCACTTTTTATTACGCCTCATTTTAGATTTTATAAAGCAATCCCAAGTAAGGTTCAGCTATATCAGATGGCTTTTCCTGAGAGCCTAACTGCAGTTAATCGTGATGATAGTAGAGCAGTAGTACCGAGTTCTAACCTGCATATTATGCAATTTATGTTACAAGATAATTTGATGCCGAATCCTTTTAAAGAAAAATCAAAAGTACCAATATATAAATATATCGGGATAAAGGAAGGGTAGCGTGAGAGAACTTAAATTTAGAACGCCAGTAGTTTGTCAAAATGGTCATAAGGCACTCTGGTATTTTGAATTAAGTCAAAACGCTACTGGTATTGCAGAAGTAAAGCATAGTGGTGTACCCACAGATCAAGAGTGTAAATGTCCTAAGCATGAGTTTAACGAGGGGTGGCGTAGAGCTGGTGAAGATCAGCAGTACACCGGCATTAAGACGTACATGACTGAGCATCTTATTTATGAAGGTGACGTGTTACAAAATGGTTCGTACAGATGGGTAGTTAAAAGATATGCGAGTGGTGCGTATAACATCAAGGTAGATGAGCAAGGGAATATTTTAAAAACGACTACTAAAATAATAGGTAGCGTATACCTCAATCCTTATCTGGGAGTGGGGGGAAAGTAATAATGCGTAAAACAATTCGTAACGGTATTGATCGCAGAGCAGTATATAAGTTTCAATGCACCGGCTCATGTGGAAGGGTGAAGGCAAGTTATGTGTATGAGCGTGCTAAAAAGGGAATCTGTTTAACCTGTAGTAAGCACTCAGTAGATCCGAATCAAAGTAGTTTGTTTTCACCAATTGAAGTTAAAGATTATAACGGTGTTATAGAAATGCCACTATGAATCACCAGATTATGTACGCTGTAGTTTCTAAGAAAGCATCGAATAAAATTAATTCGATGCACTTATCGAGATGGCACGCAGAGGATCGGTGCAGTAAGTTGAGCAATGTAGTTAGGGTAGCAGTGATGTTTAATAACGAAACCAAAATAGTAACGGTACGTAGCCATGAGTACCAGAAAGTTGAGGCAACATGACTAAAGATCAATTCTTAAAACGTATGGCTAATGCTTGGGATATGGGCTTGTGTGATCCTAAAGTACTTGGTTTAGCTGAGTTATGGTGTGATGCGATAATGCGTTTAGAGGGTGGTCAGATGAATTACTGGAATCAGTTTTTTAATGCTGAGTGTGAACGCTTAGACTTTTTTGCATCAAATAAAGTATTGGCTAATGATCGTGATGGTTACAAGATTATTCAGTTAATGGCGATACTTACGCATCACTGTCAAAAGTGTGCTGTAGATCCTGAAGCATGGCATACTAGATCAGGGTTTTGTAATCATAAAGATGAAAAAAATAAACATTAAAACGCCAGATATGACTTTGTGTGCGGGTTGTGGTGAGCCTATCCATATTGATGATCTGGGTGGTGTGATGGGTGTTAGTAATAAAAAGCTTTGGTTTCATAATAATATGGTTTGTATAATTCAAGTACAAGAGATGGTTAAAGAGATTGAAGATAATCTGATGAAGCCAGAGGTAATAAGTATTGAAGTTACCTCTTTACAAGTAGATAAATAATGCTTATGCTTAGTAAGCACAATTAGAGTACCAAGTAACGGTGGTCAAATATGCGTAAAAAATCTTCTAAACAAAAAATCAATCTCGGTCAATTTAACGGCACAGTATACGCTAAGTATGTTGATTTAAATAAAGCGGTACTTTGGAAAGACCGTCAGCTATCAATTCCTAAACACGTATTCATAGGCATGACTGCAAACTCAACTACTGAGATGCGGTTTATTGATCGTGGTAAGGGTGAGATGTGGGTGTTTAATGTTGAGAAGGTAAGGCAGGCTGGTGAGTGGAAGCAGGTAGGTCAAGAAGAACAGTTTTATTTTCCTATTGAGTTAGCTAAGAAGGTAGAGATTGAGAAAGTTGAGGTGAAAAGTGAATAAACTTTACAGATACGAAATTGAATATAAGAGTGAAGATGGTGATACTCAAGTGTTATTAAGAGAACTTGATGTAGTTAGAGAAACTAAGCATACTTATTTTATAAGCTACCCATATCCTTATTCTGTAGTTTTTAAAGGTAAGCTCAAGCGAGTAAGTAAAAACGCCTACAACACGTTTGCGTATGACACTAAAGAAAAAGCTAAAGAGCATTTTAACCGCAGAACATTTAGACGTATTCAGTGGTTTGAGTATTGGAAAGAGGAGTGTGAAAAAGCTTTAGAAATTATTAAAGGTCAAGATGAATAATATACAAGATCACAACTTAACTTTTAAATCTAATCTAGTTGACTTAAAATTTGTTGAAACTGTTGTATCTTTTAAAAAGTTTTATGCAGTAGCACCTCAAGTTAATATCTGGATTGAAGCTATTAGTCCTGATATTAGTAATGATGAGTTTCCTTATTTTAATATACCAAGTCATTTAATAAAAAACGATTGTTTTAGTATTTTTCATACTGAGTTTGATTGGGCTAAGTTTAAGATTTACTACCGAGTGTATGAGGTGAAGCTAGAAGAACTTGAGAGGGGATCGCTATGATTGGCTATTCTAAACTTTCTCAAGTTGGCACTAAGAAGAAATCTCAAACTGAGAAAAATAAGGATGCTAATCAAGAGCTAGATAAAATCTATGCTGAAAAGAAGATTGATTATTGTGAGCTGAAGCTATCACCTCAGTGCTTGGGTAAAGAAAAATACTCTAACGGTGAGCTGCTTAAACTCACCTATGCACATCGGCACAAGCGTAGCTGGTATAAAGATAAGCCTAGCTTACTTCATGCCTTCACTGAAACGCTGAGAGCTTGCCTAGCGTGTCACATGATGATTGAACCAGATCGAGTATTAACGAATAAAATGTTTATTAAACTCAGAAGGGGTAAAGATGCAAGTTAGTGTACCGGTTGGAATAATTATTATTGCTTTTATTTGGTCACTGCCGGTAGGTATAGTGTATCTGGTTCATAGGTTTATGAAGTGGCAGGATTCAAGAAAGAAACTTGCTGTAGTTGCAGGTATGGGTGAGTTAGAAAAAATAATTGGTAATTCAAAAACTATTGAGGAAGTATCAAGAGATGGAAGTAGAAAATTAACACTAGGTTATTCAAAGGAAGGATTTTAATATGTGGTTATATTTAATCGGTGCAATTTTAGCAGTATGGGCGGTGTGGAGTATTCAGCGTACTTCGAGGCTTTATAAAAAGTATGACGAAAAATTAGCTGAGTTGAATCATAAAACTCAGAATGGTTACTATCCTCAAGTAGAGATTGATCAGATTATTAATGATTTTATTGAAAACTTTAAAGAAGAAAATATTGATGCAATTATGTATACCCAGATGTCAGAGGGTATTAAAACCGGCGCAGTTGATGTAGTGGGTGCTGAAGGTATCGTCATGGTGAGCGAGCCTGAGTATGAGCGACTAGTGCAGTGTGATGAGCTGGTTAAAAGCATGAACGCCGTACAAAAAAAGAAAAGTGTGGTGAATTAATATGTTACAGATAATTTGCGCTGCAGTTAAAACGACTAAAGGATTGGTGATCAGAGGGCATAGGCACGCTGATTGTATTCTTTTAATCAAGAGAATGGGCTTAAAACCGTCACACTCACCGCAGGCTCAGGGTTTTATTACGTCACAGAATAAGTTTGTTACTAGAGAGCGAGGTAGGATCATACAAAATAGAGCTGGTATACCGAGTGCGAGTCCTGAGGGGTATATGGGTACTACGTTATTTAGTGAGGATTTATATTAATATGTATCAAGTTAAACCTCAAGACTTTACTAAAATAGAATCACTGCAGACGCTTGGTTTTTATTTTAGTGCAGTGTTACCAGATGGCAAGGAAGTGTGCTTAGAAGTTTGTTTAAATGGTTTTGATGTAGCTATTTACGATAAAGTAAATGGTGATCTGATCGGTGAGAAAACCTGCACCAACTTGAGTAGCTTTATTGGAGATGTGGCATTTATTATTGGATTGAAGATAGCGAATGAAAAGTTAGAAAGTATGTATGGTGAAAATAAGATCTGGTTAATTACTGATACGCACTTTGGTCATGTAGCTATTAAGAAGTGGTGCAACCGTCCTGATAATTGTGATGCTTTAATGATTGATAACTTGAGTAAAATGATTAATCCAGGTGATGTACTGATTCACTTAGGTGATTTTTGTATAGGTCAAGATGAGGTATGGCATGAGAGATTTATGCAAATTGAAGGTAAGAAGTGGTTGGTCAAGGGTAATCATGATCATAAATCAAATAACTGGTATCTTGAGCATGGGTGGGATTTTGTAGGTGAGGTGATAAAAGATCGTTATTTTGGTCATAATGTTTGTTTTAGTCACATACCTCAGTATTGGGATGGCTGGTATGACATTAATGTGCATGGTCATTTTCATACGACAGATCATCGCCGGTTAGATCCAGAGATGCAGATTAGGAAAAACAGCTACCAGAAATTACTAGCAGTTGAGGCAGTTGGTTATCAGCCAATAACATTAGAAAGTTTTATAGTATGAGATGCAAGCCAATAAATAAACAACTAATGGAAAAGTTTATTGTTCAAGAGTGTGATGAAAAGGGCTTAAATATTTATGAGTGTAATGGATGCAAGGTTTTAAACTCAAAAAATAAGAAACCTCAAGTGTGTGGCTTGTGCTTATCAACAGATATTAAGGTTGTAAAGGAAAGCAGGAAATGAAGGTACTTTACTTTGATGTAGAAACTACTGGCTTGAATCCTAATGTTGATTTTGTGATGCAGTTATCAGGATTGATTGAGGTAGATGGTGAGATTGTAGATGAGTTTAATTATTTTATGCAGCCACCTAAGGGTACGGCGGTAAGTACTGAAGCATTAAAAGTTACTGGTAAAACAATTGAAGATCTAAGATCCTACCCATCGGCACAAGAAGGTTTTGATAAATTTACTGAGTTACTTAATAAATATGTAAAGTATGGTAGTTGGTCAGATAAGTTTTATCCTGCTGCTTATAATGGTAACTTTGATTTACAGTTTATAGATCAAATGTTTAAGCGACAATTTGCTATTGATAAGTGGGGGTACTATCAAAACTGGCAGCTCATTGATCCACTACCGGTATTCAGAGCGTTAAGTTACGCCGGTGTAATCAAAACCTACGGTCATAAGCTCAGTACGATGTGTGATCATTTTGGTATCTCACTCGAGGCACACGATGCTTTATCAGATGTTCGGGCAACTAGGGATCTGGTACAAGTACTCAAAAACGGCTTGAAATTAGATTTATGGGGTAACAGTCAATGAAAGAAACAGTTTACTGGTTCATTTACCGGATGTTGGATAAAGTGAGTAGTAAACTGAGTATGTGGTTTATAAATAATTTTGATTGAAAGGAATTATGAAAAAAAGTAAATTGACACCAGAACAGCAAAAAAGACATAAAGCTATTATTGGTGATTTTAATAAAGAGCTTGAAGCACAAGAAGGTAATCAGGCAATTGATTTAAAAACGGTTAAAGATATGCCTGAGATGGTGTGGGCGTGTACACCTGAAATTAAGCTGAAGGCTAGTAAATCTCAGTATGACTTAGAACTTTCACCAGAGCAGACTAGGGGCGGTGTGATCCGCATAGTGCGTACTGGTAGTAACAGGATTAAGATTTGTTCAATGGTTGAAACGAAGTACCTAGATGATGGTGTTGGTGAGGCTAAGGCAGAGAAGAAAGCTAAAGATCAGGCAGAGTTAGAAAAAACGGTGAAAGAAACTAAAAAAGTAAGTAAATAATATGTATGTACCTAAAATACCTCACTTGAGTGATCCGTATGATCGTGAGTGGATGATTTTAGTGGGTATCTTCTTTATTGTTATAACGCTAATTGGCTTGTTAAATATAGTTATTGGTATTTTCGTTTCTTGATTCTGCTATACTGATATGGTATGCCAACTAAAAAAGGAACGAGCCAGGCTCAAACTCCTAAGAAGGCAAAACGCATAATCAAGATTAAGCGCAAAACTTCTGTAGAATCTAAGCCTGTTACTCCTAAAAAACATATTGATGAAGTGCCTACTGATCGTGAGCGAATGGGTAGGTTTTTTACGTTTGTTGGTCTTGATGGTAAGGGTTATTCACTTACTCAGCAACAAAAAAAGTTTGTTGAATATTACCTAGATTTTAAAGCTAATGGGGTTGATGCGGTTATTGAGGCTGGTTACGATGTGTATTTTAAAGATAAGAAAACCGGCGAATCTACCGGTGCTATCAATTATAAAATGGCTGCGGTTATAGCTTCTCAAAACTTAATAAAGCTTAATATTTGTGCTTACATCACTTTAAAATTAGAAGAATACGGCTATACAGATGATAATGCAGGGAAGCAGCATTTATTTTTGATGAATCAGTTTGCTGATTTTAGTGCTAAGGCTAAGGCTTTAGATATGTTTTTCAAGGTGAGAGGTGCATACGCACCAGAGAAACATCAACATTCAATGGATGCTGAAATTACTGAGGCTTTAAATAAGGTTGCAACTTTAGTAGGAAAGTAACGCTATGGCTAAGATCAGATCAGCCACACTTAAGACACTTGAGTTTTATAACTTTAAGGATGATAACGGTGATTCTATTCACTGGTATCCTGGTCAGCTAGAGATTATTGATTGCATTATTCACCGAGAATCTATTGATGGTAAGAAACGTGTTGAAATTATTGCACTTACTCAGTATGGTAAATCACTGGCGGTAGCTGCTGGTATTTTGTGCAGGGTAGTACCTAGATCTGAGAAGTGGGCTATTGTTGCCGGTACGACTGATAAAGCTCAGATCATCATGGATTATGTGATCATGTTGGCTACTAACAGTGCTTTGATTCGCACTCAGCTCAGGGTATCAGAGCCACTAGATCGGCTCAGAATGAGCAAGAGCAAGACTAGAATCATGTTTGCTAAAAAGGGTGAAGTGCGTGTGTACAGTGCCGATGCAAGTAGGGTTAATAAAACGAGTCGTGCCTTGATGGGTTTTGGTTCACCTAATGTTGTTGAAGATGAATCTGCTTTGATTAATGATAAGTTGCAGTCTACCGTTACACGTATGTTAGGTGCGAATCCACACGATAACTTCATGGTGAAGATTGGTAATCCGTTTGAGCGTAATCATTTTTTACGCACTTGGAGAAGTCCTAGGTATGCAAGAATTTTTATTGATTATTTGCGTGCGATTCGTGAGGGTCGTATGACTGAAGAATTTATTGAAGAACAGCGTGAAGAAGATCCGCTAATGTTTGATATTAACTATGCTTGTAAATTCCCACCGGCAAGTGCAATTGATAATTCTGGGTGGATGTATTTATTCAGTGATGAGGCAATTAAAAAAGCGATTGATCGTGATCTGATTCCTAAAGGTACACGCCGGTTAGGTATTGATGTGGCTCGAGGTGGTCGAGATAGTAATGTAATTGTGCTTCGCATGGATAATTACGCTAAGGTGATCAAGAAGTTTCAACTGCAAACTAGAAATAAAGGTGGTAAAGATACCTTGATTATGGTGGCTGATGAGATTGTAAATGCCATGAGAGATTACCATGTGCTACCAGAGAATGTGTTTATTGATGATGGTGGTGTGGGTGGTGGTGTGACTGATTATCTTGATGCAGTACTTGGTATTGAAATTAATCCGGTGAATTTTGGTGAGAAAGCATCTGAACATAATAAAACTGCTAAGTGTCCAAATGGTAATCAAGATCGCTTTGTGAATCAGAAGGCTGAAATTTATGCGAGTGATATTGGTGTATATAATTGGCTTAAACATGGTGCTAAATTAGATACTAATGCAGGTTGGTATGAGGCTACCAATATCCGGTATCGAAAAGATTTTAAAGGTAGAATCTTGATAGAGCCGAAAGATGATATGCGAAAACGAGGTATTAATAGTCCTGATATTCTCGATGCGCTTGCAACTACTTTTGCAGAAAGTAGCAGAAACGTATATTATGGAGTGAGTAGTGAAGCCATTAAACAAGGTGGCGTTACTTATTTGTAGGAATTTACTACTATGATACCCACTAAAGATGTTATCAAAATGATGGTAGACCGAGAAAAAGAGTCGGCATATCAGTGGCAATTACGCCGTCATGGTGATTGGACAGAAAACTATACCCTAGCTCGAGATAAAGTTGTTATTAATCGTCTTACTCAGAGGCAGAGCGTGAATGTACCTCTGATGAAGCAGACGATCAAAACGATTATGGCTAAAACTGATGAACTGCCTCAGATTGTGTTTGAAGAATTGGCGAATGATAAGCAAAAAGAGATTTATTTAAATGCACGTTGGGAAGATGATAGTAAGAAAAATAAGATTGTACTGAAAGATATTGTTGATAAGAAGATGGTGTTTGGTACTGGTCGGTCACATAAGAAGCTTAATATCCGTGATGGCAGGTTTGTTTTTAGTATTGAAGATACGTTTGATATTTTAGTTGATCGTTACGGTGATCCTACTGACATTGATTCACACCACTATTTCTGTCACCAACATATTTTTAGACGGTTGGCTGATATTGAACTTAATCCCTTCTATGACTTTTCAGAGATTCAAGAGATGAAAAAATGGTTTGCTTCAGAGCAAGGCTTGATGAAGTCTGCAGAGAATGGTGAAAGCTTGCGTGATAAGAATGAGCGTATGCGTGTGATGGGTGTGGTTGATATTGATAATCCTCAAGTTGGTGAAACAGTTTCAGAGTTAAATGAACATTACATTAAGCTTTATGACAGTGAAGAAAAATTAGATCAGTTTTATTTAGTGGTTACTGGCTTAACTGATAAAACTCATGTGCTGATGGTCAAGCCTCTTGAAGAAGTAATTGGTGTGACGTTTGATCACTACTGGCGTGATCACTTACCATTTAGTACTTGGGCTGATGATATTGAGCGTGTTGATTACTGGTCAGATTCGATCAGTGATATTGTGCGTACTCCTAATAAAGTGGTGAACTCTTGGATTGCTCAGTTAGTTGAGAATCGTACACTACGTAACTTTAATCCTCATTTCTATGATGCTACGGCTAAAAAGACTTGGACACCTCAGACATTTGAAGCTATGGCTTGGGGTTTCTATCCAGTGCCAGGTGATCCGAATAAGTTATTAAAACCGGTGCAAGTGAATGATTTATCTGAATCAATGGATGAGCTGAAGTTTTTAATGGATCTGGTAGAGCGTGCAACTGCAGCTACGGCGGTGCAGCAGGGTGCTTTAGAAGGTCGTAAGGTTACTCTTGGTGAAGTGCAGTTAGCGTTTGCTAATGCTCAAGAACGTATCAGTTCAATCTCTAAATTCTATATTGAGTCATGGCAGGATTTTGCAACTCGATATTACAAGATGCTTGAGGCAGCCGGTGATAAGCTCGATCCTCTACCACTCTACAAGAAGTCGTACAAGGGCAATATGTTTAAGAAGGTGATCACTGCTGAAGATCACAAGTCAAGTGAAGGTTATAACTGTAAGGTAGTTTCTAAGGCTGATCAAGAAGAAAGACAGCTTACTCAACTGCAAACCATTAATGTGGCTAAAGATGCGATGCCTGATAATGTACCTTTGCAGAGAATCTACAAGAAAAGATTACTTGATGTAGCTGATTTACCAGATGATGAAGCAAAAGAAGTCATGGATTTTGAAGCTCAAAAAGAAAAGCAAATGATGGGTGGGGCTGATGCGATGGGCGGTGATATGGCTAACAGACCACGCTTGGGTGCTGATGGTAAGCCAGTAGGCGCAAACACTCAGAGATTAATGCAGTTGATGCAAGCTCAGGGTGGTGGCGGTGGTATGCCTGCTGCAGTTAATTAGTGGTAGTATGGTAGTAAGGAGTAACGACTTATGGCTATGGATCTTCTCAATGACACTTTAAAACGCTTAGGCGTTGATTCGTATTCAGATCTTTCAGATGATGAAAAGCTGGTGTATCAGGGGTGGCTCAAGCAAATGTCCTCTGATTTAACGGTGGGTGATATACGATCACACATTGATAATATGCAGCGTGCCGTTACGATTGAGTTAGCTGATGAGCCTGAGTATATTCATAGTGAGATATTTCCATTTTGGAAACGACCTAATCCTAAAAATATTCATCTCAAGGCAAGGCTTAAAAATTATTTATTGCTATCCTCATTCTTGGCTACACCAGAGCAAGCTAGAGAGGCACTTGAAAAGAATTTGCAGAACCTAGGTACAGTAGTGTAGTATTATTAATTGTAACTAACAATAACAAGGGAGCTTTATGAATCCAGAAATGAAAAAACGATTAATAGCCATTTTGTCTAAGGGTGATGGTGCGTGGACAGAATCAGATTTAAGATTTTTACGTGCTAGAGCTAGTTACTTGAGTCCTGAACAACTTGCTAGATTAAATAGTGCTATCAAATTGAATGGTGATAAGAGTTTGAAAACGGTAGCTAAAAAAGATTTGCAAGATGTGAGTGAGCCTGAAGTGATTGATGAAGTTCAAGATGCAGTTGATGTAGAAAATGTTGTACCTGAAGGCAGTCCGTTAGAGGCAGGTGATGAAGCTAATGAAGATGATGCTGATCCTGATATGCCTGAAGATAGTGGTGAGCTTGAAGTAGTTGAGAGTGAAGCTACAACTGGTGAGGATGGTGAAGAAATTGATATTGATGCTATGAATCTTGAGCAGCTTAAAGTGGTTGCTAAGGAACTTGGTATTAAAGGCGTGCATTTCTATAAAGATGCAGAAGCATTACGTGAGAAAATTTTAGCTACTTATGAAACTAGTAATGAAGGCAAGGCTGATGCTGAGTCTGAAGATGCTGGCTCTGAAGTAGTTTAAAGTTGAGTATTAATCAAACCAAACCCTACTAAGAAAGGACGGTTTATATGGCAGTTTTTACAGATAATGATCGCTCAAAGGTCAATGATGAAATTGATGATGTTGATGAAGTAAAAGAAGAAGATGCTGATCAAGAAGATCAGGATGATTCTGCTGATACTGATAAATCCTCAGATAAAAATGAAGATCAGGATGCTGATCAAGAAGAAGATGCTGGCAAGGATAAAAAGCCTGATGCTAAAGCTGATGATGAAAAGGGTGTTGAGTATTGGAAAAATAAGTTTACCGAGTCAAGTCGTGAAGCTCAGGTACTAGCAGAGCGTGAGAAAGAAACGAAACGTAAGCTTGAAGAAGCAACTAAGCCTAAAGAGGTTACTGATGATTTGATGAAACAGAAGTACCCAGATTGGGATAGTTATGATGATGGTGTTAAGGCTGCACTTAAAAATACGGTAGTTCAAGATCAAAAGATTACTGCACTCGAGCAGGGTCAAAGTGAATACCTAAATGAGCGTAAGTGGCAAAGTCAGATTGATGGCTTTTTAGCTGAAAATGATGAAACTGAAAAGATCAGCATTAAAGATAAAGATGCCTTCAAGAAGTATTGCAATAAGCCAGAGCGCAAGGGTATGAATCTTGATATTTTAGCTGCAGCATTTGCGTATGAGGTTGGTACTACTGCACCGGCTAAACCTGAAAAGAAAAAAGGGTCTATGCTTGAAACTGGTAGTGGTCAGGGTGCAACTCAAAAGCATAAGACTGATAAAAAAGAATACACGGCTGATGATGCTAAGATGCTTCGCCAGAACAATCCTAAAGAGTACGAGCGATTGGTTAGATCTGGTAAGCTTGATATTAAAATCTAATGTAGGTGGCGTGAGTAACGGCACGCACTTACACGTTTCTTAAATTCCCATTTGACAAGAAGAATTAGTGTGATCTATGATGGTAACTGAATCTGCCTAACTCCTAGTGCATAGCATAATCGGAACGGCTTACGACATTAAGTATTAGTACTTACTATTAGTAAGCATAAAAGGAGTCCGAGCTATGTCAGACTACGCAATAAACCTATCTGAGGGCTTTGCTCAGAAAATTGTAAAAATCTACTTCGAGCGTTCGGTTGCCGATGAAATCGCTAACCACGACTACGAAGGTGAGATTAAAGATCAGCAATCAAAAGTAAACATTTTAACTTTCGGTGCTTTAGAGCTTCGAGATTATGATGGTTCTAACTTGGCTGCTGCTGATGATCCACAAGAATCAGTCGGTGTGCTGGAAACCACACAAAAGAAAGCCTACTACTTCAAGATTAAATCTCTTGATAAATTCAAGTCATGGATCAAAAATCCAGAGGGTACTTTGATTGAAACCTTGGCAAAGAAAACCAAGCAAGTCATTGATACCTATGTTTTGGGTCTATACGGTGATGTAGCTGCTGGTAATAGAGTTGGTACTGACTACGCAACTGGTACGGTTACTATTGATGTAACCACTGGTGCGGTCACTGGTTCAGGTACAACTTTCACTTCTGCTATGGTCGGTAAAGGCTTCTGGGCTGAAGGTCTTGAAGATGCTGAAGGCAAGCCAGTCTGGTATCGAGTTAAAACCTACTCATCTGCTACAGCTATCGTGATCGAAAATGATAGTGACGATGATGTGTCAGCGTATGATGGCGGTGCTATCTCAGGCGGTGCAGCTTACATTGTGCAAGCTAACACCAAGGTTCAAGTTACCAAAGATACGATCTATGCAAAAATCGTGCAACTTGGTGAGAAACTTGATGAAGCTGAAATCCCTGCCGATGACAGATGGTTGGTCGTACCTCCAAAAATTCACACCTTGCTAGTGCAAGCCGGTGAACTCACTCCTGCAATCAGTGAGGCTTACCAAAGTGTGATCAAAAAAGGTTACGTAGGCGATGTTGCAAGCTTCATGGTATTCGTATCGAATCGTGTCGCTGGTAACAACACAGACGGATTCCACGTCTTAGCAGGTCACAAGTCATGGGTTACTCTGGCTATGGGCTTTGTTGAAACAGGAATTGAAGATCTGATCGGTAACTTCGGTAAAGCCTACAAAGGCTTGACAGTTTACGGCGCAAAGGTCGTAGATGAACGCCGAAAAGCTGGTGCTGAACTGTTCTGTTACGTCTAAGCTTAATAAGTGAATAATACAGGGGTGTAGCAGATTGAAATAGATTTGCTACACCTCTGAAGAACGAGGAATTTACCTTATGCCATTCGTAACAAAAACAGACCTACCAACACCCACAATTGAAAGACTAGTCGCAATTAATGCTCAAACTGCTGGTCAAAGAACCACCAGAGATGCAGCGTTTTTAGCAGCTCGACTTCCCTACTTAACGAATCAAATTATTTTAGAAGATGCTGATGGCATGATTGTTGTGGCTTCTGGTAACACTGTACCTACGAGTGTTGATGGTTTTAAGGTCGGTGCTTTGTTTATTGATGTGGATAGTACCTCTATTTATTACAATTCAGGCACAACTTCTTCAGCGACTTGGAATAACTTAAATAGTATTTCTGGTGCTGAGATTGCAGCCGGTGCGGTTGATGCTGCTGCTTTAGCTGCAACTATTGATCTAGCTGCTACGGTATTTACAAGCTTTGCAGTTGAAGAAGGTACACCGGTCAATGCGGTGGCTGCTGCTCAAACACTTACTTTAACTGGTGTGATTGTGCCAGGTAGTCATGCTGAGAGTGTGGTTACAAGTGATGCTACGAATGTATCTGATGCTGAAACTCTAACGATTGGTTCAACTGTTTACCGGTTCAAAGACACTATGCTAGCTGCATACGATGTTAAAATCGGTGCTTCTGCTGCTGCTACTCTTGACAACTTGAAGGCTGCTATTAATGCTTCTGGTACTGCAGGGGTTGAATACTTTACTGGCACTCTAGCTCATCCTACGGTGGTAGCTACTACAAATGCTGATACAACTCAAAAGGTTGTGGCACGTGTGCCTGGTACGGCTGCTAATGCTTCTGCTACTACTGAAACCTCAGCACATCTTTCATGGGCTGATACAACTCTAGGTGGTGGCACTGGTGCAAGTAATCCTGGTGTAGCACCTGAAACAGTTACTATTGATTCGGTAGTTTATAGTTTTGTAGATGTGTTATCTGAAACTAATGCACCTGCTGCAGCAATTGCTAATCAAGTTTTGTTTGGTGCAAGTAGTGCTGAAGCACTTGATAATTTAAAAGTAGCGATTAATGCCGGTGCAACTGCAGGTACAAACTACAGTACTGGCACAGTGGTTCATCCTACGGTGACTGCTGATGCAAATGACAATACTTCTCAAGTAGTGACGGCTAAAGTTAAAGGTACTGCAGCTCATTCAATTGCAACTACTGAAACTTTAACTAATGGTGCATGGGGTGCTGGTGTTTTAGCTGCTGGTGTAAATGGTACAGTGGGTAAAGCGAATGAAATTCTAGCTGATGCTACATATCTCTATCATGCAGTTGCAGCAAATACGGTAGCTGATACAAACTGGAGAAGAATTAGTTTAGGAAGTGCATACTAATATGAATACAACTCAATTAATCCCTACAGTCATTGATGAAGCTTATGCCACTGGTGTTTTAACTTCAAATGAAACGAATCCTACTGATGGCGATACTGTCAAAATCGGTGCAATTACGTATAGATTTAAAAGTACGATGGCTCAGGCTTATGATGTTAAGCTTCACGCTTCTCTTGCTGATACTACTTTAGCTAACTTGGTTAAGGCTATCAATGGTACTGGTACTGCTGGTACTGAATATTTTGCAGGTACGGTAGCTCATACATTGGTAACTGCTGGTGCGGTGACTGCACACGCAACCACGATTACAGCTAGAACTATTGGGTATGCAAGTAATTCAATTGTTACAACCACACCGGTTGGCACTACTCTTTCATGGGGTGCTACTGTTATGGTAGGTGCAATTGGCGGATCTTTGAATGGAATTACAATTAATGGTGATGCTAACGGTGACACTGTTTACTCAGATCCTATTGATATGGCTTACTACACTGAGGCAGTTGCGTTTTTGAATGTGACAGCTCATGCCGGTACTAATCCTACTCTTGATGTGAGCTTTGAATTTTCACCAGATGGTTTAAATTGGATGGCTTCAGGTGATGCGTTTGCTCAAGTGACTACTTCTGATGCGATGATCTTAAAGAGATTAACAGCGAACTTCGGTAGATGGGTACGTGCCAAGCTGGTAACAGCCGGTACAAGTCCTAGCTATACGTTGGCTTTATATATAATGGCGAAGGGATAATACTATGGCAGCAACAGTATCAATAGCTGAATCAAATGGCGCAGGTGAAACCGTCACAGCTTCAATCACTAACACAAACATGGGTAGTAATGAATCGGTTAACCTAAATCCGGTTACGTATCCTCTTACTCCTAATACTCGATCTTACGCAAAATATCAGCGTTTTAATGTTACTGCTATGGGTGGTGCTTCAAGTGTCGGTAACTTGAAAGTATGGCGCACTGGTTCACTTGGTACTGGTGGTACTCATGCTCATGTAACTAATGCACGCACTACTTCTTATGGTGGGGCTGCAACCTATGCTACACCGGTAAATACGGCGATTACTGGTGCTGATCAAGCTATGCCTACTTCTGAACCAGGTACGGCTAATTTAGGTATTGCAGGGTCACTCTCTGGAACTTTAACGGCTACTGGTTACTCAGATTACTTAATTCATCAATTGACTACTGATGCTTCTGCAACTGCAGGATCTACTAGTACGATGAATTATCAGTATGATGAAACGGCTTAAAGAGTAATAAGAAAGTTTTATGCCAATACAATGGCAGGAAGTGAGGCAATACAATGCAATTTACATTTTTCAGAGAAGACACAAAAGAAAACGAGCAGGTTGATCTTCAAACTTGGGGATGGGTTGTTAAATATCACGATGGTCGTGAGCTTCATCAATTTGACTTTGTATCTGGTTTGTTTCATCAATTCAGTGAGATAGATCTTACTTTGCCGTTTATTTTTCAGGTGGTTGATCTTCAGGGTGAGAAAGATCCTTTTACCATTCTTTATAATCCAGAATCAATGCAGTTATTTTTCTTCTATCGTAAAGGTATTCTTGATGTGGGTGGTGAAAATAGTCGTAAAGAAACGGTTATTATTTTTGGGTATAAAGAGGATAAGACTAGAAATCACTTTTGTATTTTTCCAAGTGGTGAACTGGTAATAACTAATGATTTAAATTTAGTGCATTTTTAAGGATATGTGATTAAAAAAGTTAAGACAAACTACGAACTAATCATAGAACTTAGAAATAAGATAGCCTTTCAAATAGTTGGTCAAAAGGCAAGTATGCAGTATTGGGCTATTGTTTCTAAAAAACTAAAAAATAATAGTCAAGAAAAAATAGATGCTCTGAGTAAAGTAGATATTAATAAAAAATTAATTGATTCAGATGAATTATATTTGCAAGTTATTGATAAATTACTGAAAGAAAGTAAATAATGTCTGTTGTAGCAACTGGTGGCACAATTACTTATTCTGGTTCGTATAAAATACATACCTTTACTTCTGGTGGTAGCTTTATTGTTACTACTGGTGGTGATGTTGAAGTCTTAGTTGCAGCAGGTGGCGGTGGCGGTGGTTCAGCAGGTGGCGGTGGCGGTGCAGGAGGTGTTTTATACGATTCTGCTTTTGCTGTAACTGCTCAAACTTACCCTGTTACCGTTGGCGGTGGCGGTGCAGGTAGCGGTGGAACAAATAACAGAGGTGCTAACGGTAGTAACTCAGTCTTTGATTCTTTAACTGCAATTGGTGGCGGTGGCGGTGGCGGTCGTGTCACTGATATAACGGAAGCGAATCCAACTACGGGTGGTTCTGGAGGTGGGGCACATCATTCGGGAGCGGGGGTTAGTGGCGCAGCTGGAACTGGTGGGCAAGGTAGTGCTGGTGGTAATAACAGCTCATCGAATCCGTATCCAACTGGTGGTGGCGGAGGTGCAGGAGGTGCTGGTGGTACAGGCAGTGGTTCTACTAATGGAGTGGGTGGGGTAGGTGTTGCTTATAGCATTTCTGGTTCTTCTGTTTATTACGCAGGCGGTGGCGGTGGCGGTGGATCTACTACATATTCAACAACCGGAGCTGCTGGTGGCAATGGTGGCGGAGGTGCAGGTAGCAATTCTGCTGCTGCTGGAACTGCTGGAACAGCAAATACTGGCGGTGGCGGTGGCGGTGGCAGATACCCACATACTGAACTAACATCAGGTGGCAATGGTGGTTCTGGAATAGTCATAATTAGATATATTGTTGTTACTACTTATTCAGTTACTAAATCTTCTGCTTATGCAGTAAAAAATGTTTATTCAATAACTAAAAGTGATCAATACACTGTTAAAAGACCTATTTCAGTTACTAAGTCGGTTCAATATGCCGTTGTAAAAGCGATGGCTGCTATTACTAAGGGCTTAATTTACTCAGTTGTACCAGATAACTTAATCACTAAAGGTTTTGAGTACATGATTTTACGGTTGCTTGGTATTACTAAGTCAATGGCGTATGCAATTTTACTCGAGCAAATAGTTACTAAGTCAATGGTATATGCGGTGTTAACCGAGGCTGCTATTACAAAGTCACTTGCGTACACGCTAATTGCTGATCACGCTATCACTAAGTCAATGGAATATATCCTTGTTTCTCAGCCAGTTATTCAGAAATCAATGGCATATCACATTGGAATTGATGGGTATATTTATAACTACACAGATCGAGGAACTACGTACACTGATCAATATCAGTAAGGAATTAATGTATGCCACAAGCATTTACACTAAAATCATTTAAAGGCGGTATCTCAGATTGGGAAGATAAGGGTATTCGTGGGGCTTTTAAATCTGGTACTGCTTTATCAACTCGAAGGC
>Ga0100403_1000531_pt1 | contig 38013 bp, 37 predicted proteins | sample CryGeymet201501t_FD_83663 | JGI IMG/M metagenome (GOLD analysis project Ga0100403, IMG submission 83663) | Groundwater microbial communities from Crystal Geyser aquifers in Utah, USA - Crystal Geyser metaG 2015-01t | ecosystem: Environmental > Aquatic > Deep subsurface > Groundwater | place... | reverse complement strand
CCATAGTGTAAGCTGAATGGCCTCCTGCGCGGAGCGCAAGGCCGCCAGCGTGGAAGAAGTACTCTCAGCGTTACCGCCGATGGCGGAAACGCTAACGGTATTCAGCTTACACTATGGCCCATAGTGTAAGCTGAATGGCCTCCTGCGCGGAGCGCAAGGCCGCCAGCGTGGCGCGGCGCGAACGCGCCCTGCAGCGGGACTGCGAGAGCTACCTGCGGCGGATTGGAAAGGAGCCTGTACCGCATGGCCATGCGACTGCCAGTGGTGCCCGAGCGCTGGGTGGGACTGATGAGCGACGCGGACCGCAAGGCGTGCGGAGTGTGCACCGCCGCGGAGCGCAAGGCCGCCAGCGTGGCGCGGCGCGAACGCGCCCTGCAGCGGGACTGCGAGAGCTACCTGCGGCGGATCGGCATCGAGTACCTGCACCTGTCGCCGCGCGCCCGGGAGAAGATCGGGTGGCCGGACCTGGTCTTCGCGGTGCGCGGTGTGCCGTGGGCCGTCGAACTCAAGGTTCCCGGCGGCCGGCTGACCGACGCGCAGGCGCGGCGGCTTGAGGCCCTGGAGCGGAATGGCTGGCACGTGGCGGTGTGCTGGTCCTACGAAGAGTTCGTCAACACAATCAACACGGGGCAAGCCAGTGGGATCCAGCCGCCAAGCTGGCCATAGACGGGAAGGAACACCCCATGACGGCCTGTTCTCACCAGTGGGTTGAGGATCCGAACGAACGCGGGTGTGGATGCGAATTCCAGCACTGCGCGCGGTGCGGGGCGTGGCAAAAGCTGCAGCGGTGCTACGCGCACCGTGCGGCCGGCGACCGTGGCGGGGCGGACTACTACCGCACTCCCGGGATGGCAATGTGGCACGAGGACGGCATCACGCCGCGCAACCGTCCGGTACACATCGAGGCGCTGCGGGCCTTGACCCGCATCGAGCCGGCGGCGCACGTTCTGGAAATCGGGGCCGGTGTCGGGCGGCTGGTCCCTCTGTTCCTGCGGGCCGGGTGCCAGTACGCGGCGGTCGAGCCGGACCGGTGGGCGGCGCGGTACATCCGCCAGGCGTACGGCGTGCCGGTCGTGTGCCGGACACTGGAGACCGCGCACCTGGACGAGGCGCGTGGCGCCGTGGTGGCGGTGCATGCCCTCGAGCACTTCCACGCGGCGGACGCGGCTTTCGAGCGCATGGTGGCGCTGGTCGCGCCCGGCAACTGGCTGCTGATCGTGGTCCCGGACGGTTCGGACCGCTGGAACCCGGACCACTGGTGGGGCCTGTCCACCATCACACTGTCAAACTGGGGTGCAGCGCTGGGGTTAGAGCTGCTCTACATGCGGACCGATCCGGGAACGCCAGAAGCAGTTGTCACCGCCACATGGAGGAAACCGGCATGAAACAGATGGAGTTGAGCGCAGCCGGGCGGACGCTGGGAGTTGAAGCGGCGCGGCGGCGGCGTGCCGAAGCGCGGCGGTTGCCTGGCCACGTGGACGTGCGAGCCGTAGTGCGCCAGTGCCTGGCCGCGGAACCGCTGTTCCCGGCCGCCCGTCCGGACCCGACCGTCCGGCAGCAGTTCGCAGTGACGTGCGAAGTTCGCAACCTGTTGAAACGACTCGTTGAAGGAGGAGCCCGCGCATGAAGAGCCCGGCCGACATGAAGATCATCCAGATCGAGATCACCAACGCCTGCCCGCACGGGTGCAGCAACTGCACGCGGTTCAACGGGCATCACCGGAAACCGTTCATGATGGACTGGGACACGTTCAAGCTGGCGGTCGACAGCCTCAAGGACTTCCCGGGCATGGTCGGGATCATGGGCGGAGAGCCGACGCTGCACCCGGAGTTCGAGCGGTTCAGCCGGTACTTGCGGCAGGCGCGCTTTCGGCCTGGCGCCGTTTCGGCGGCCCACGTGGGCGATCCCATACGGGCGGACGAGTTCTGCGAGTACCGAAACCGGCACTGGGCACAAGTCGAGGGTCAGCCGCGCGGGCTGTGGTCGAGCCTTGGCCTGGCGTACGCGCGAAACTTCGAGGTCATTCGGGACGTGTACGGATACCAGTGCCTGAACGACCACAGCCACGCCGGCGAGCACCAGGCGCTGATGATCACGCGCCGTGAGCTGGGCATCACGGACGCCGAATGGCCGGCGCTGCGCGACGAATGCTGGATCCAGAACCTGTGGTCCGCCTCGATCACGCCCAAGGGTGCGTTCTTCTGCGAAGTAGCCGCCGCCATGGACATGTTGACCGGCGGCCCCGGAGGATGGCCAATCGAAAAAGGCTGGTGGGGGCGGACCCCGGCCGAGTTCGGCGGCCAGCTCGCGTGGTGCGAACTGTGCAGCGGCTGCCTGGCCGTGCCGCGGCGGCGCGCGACGGACGGCACCGACGACGTGTCGCCGGCCTGGGAAGCGCGACTGAAGGAGCTTGGCAGTCGCAAGCTGGCGGCCGGCAAGGTGGCCGTGTTAGACGCGGCCAAGTACGATCGGGCGCTGTACAAGCGGAACGTGACGGAGTGCGAACCGTACCTGCCCGCGGCCGAAGGCAACACGGCGCGGGTCGTTCCGGCGACCGTCGAGCCGCTGCGGGTGCGCAAGGTGCAGGCGGTGCTGGTGTGCGTGGGGTACTCGGACTTCCTGTCCGAAACGCTCTTTCGCAACGTCAAAGAGGTTGACCGCCTCGTGGTCGTGACCTCGAGCCATGACAAGCCCACGCAGGAGATGGCGCAGAAGCACGGGGCCACGCTAGTCGTGTCGGACCGGTTTCAGGAGGCGGGGCCGTTCAACAAGGGAAAGATGATCAACGACGGGGTGGCGGCGTGCGATGCGGACGGCTGGATCCTGATCACGGACGCGGACATCATCTTGCCGGCCGGACTCCGGGACATGCTCACCGAACTGGTGCTGAACCCCGGGTGCCTGTACTACGCGGAACGTCGCGGTCCGAAGCTGGCCGAGCGACAAAAGTGGCTGGCCGAGTTCAAGGCCGACCCCGGCGCGGCCACGCGGCTGAAGATGGAGGACCCGACAACGAACCGTATGCCCTGGGGGTATTTCCAGTTGTTCAGCCCGCTGGCCAGTGCGCTGCGTGACGACACGTGGCCGCATCTGTACTCGGAGAAGTTCGGGACCGCCGGCGGCGTGGACAACCATTTCCAGCGCAAGTTCCCGGCCCCGAAACGCGTGTGGTTGCCGGGCGTGGTGTGCGTGCACATTCCGCACGGCGATCTTGGCGCAAACTGGTCCGGCCGCGTAACGGACGCAATCAAGGGGCCAGGAATCCTGAACAGTCCGGCGGCCTTGGTGTCTGCCGGGCCGGCGTGGATTCCGCTCGGGTTCGTGAACGGACGGCGCGGGTTTGTGCAGAAGAAGCGCTGGCCACGCGCCGGGTACCTGAAGCTGATCCGGGTCGACACGGGGGATTGCTGCGTGACCCGGTTCGGGCCGGACGTGTCAGCGCCCGGTTGGGTCAACGACGGGCGCAGTTTCCACGCCTACCACATTGGCGTATACGCGAGCCGGCACCGGGTGGAGGTCACGCGCGCCAACCGTGGCCGTATCGTGGTCAAGCGCCGAAAGATCGACGCTACCGAGTTCACGGGCTGGGGTATGGGGCACGTCATGTTCGAGGACAACCGCCAAGCCTGGGTCTGGGACGGGCAGGAGATCGAGCCGACGGACTTCGAAGTCTGGGTCTGGCCGAACCCGGACCCCGAGACGCTGCCCGATCCGGACCGGCTGTCCTGGAGGCTAACCGAGGACGGCCTTCAGTCCGAGATCGACGTGCTGCCGGCCGTGACGGGCCCGGACCTGGTCGAAAGCGCCACCGCAGTGGCGGTGGCCGCGGCCGTACCGGCGACTGTCCTTGCCGCGGCGGAAGCGCCACGAATCGAGCCCGTGGTATCGACCGTGGAGCCGGCGCCGGTGCCAGTGCTGGCCGGGGCTGCGCGGCGCGGCATGGCCATTGTGGTGTGCTCGGTCAGGCTGCCGGCCGAGGCTTGGGCCGCATGGCTGGCGCGCAACGCGGAAGTGGTCGAGGAGCTGAAACAGGAAGTGTACCTGGTCACGGACCTGGACCCCGACCGTGCGCCATGGGTACAGGTGATACAGCCGCCAGCCATGGACCAGTACAGCCCGGCACGCGCGAGCAACGCCGGTATCCGCGCTGCGTACGCGGCTGGGTTCGGCGTGATCATCAAGACGGACATCGACTGCATCCTGTCCGATCGGTTCATCCTGGACGCCGAAAAGCTGGTTCCGCAGACCGCTGGGGAAGTGCTGGCCCCGTACTACATGATGGCGGCCGGCGTGACGTTCGAGCAGATCCGGGACGCTAAGAAGTGGCAGCAGGGCTGTGGTACCGTGGCGGCACGGGCCGAGGACTGGGCACGGTTGAAGGGTTACGACGAGCGCCAGTACGGGTACGGGTTCGAGGACGGTGACCTGGTTATCCGCGCCAGGTTCCTGGGCATGAAGGTCAAGCGCCGGGCCAGCCAGGTTGTGCACGTGCACCATGAGCCGCGGACAGACGCAACCTGGTATCCGATGCGCCGAGACGAGAACAAGGCGGCCGCAAAGGTGGCATGGCATGACGCGGCCGAGTCCGGCACCTGGGGCCAGTAGCTAATGGCCGATAGCCAAACAACTGAGACCAGGCCAGCCGAGCAGTTGACCGACAAGCAACGGTCGTTCTGCCGCGAATACATGGCCGACGGCAACGGCCGGCAGGCGGCGATCCGCGCTGGGTATGCCGTGCGGGGAAGTGCGGTAGAAGCGTCACGATTGCTTACCAAAGCTAACGTCCAGGCCGAGCTTGACAGGCTGCGGAAAGAGGCGGAAGCGGCGGCGATTGCGACGCATGACGAGGCATGCCGCATACTGACAGATATCTGCCGATTGAAAGAGGCAAAAGCGGCCGAGCGGATAGCCGCCATTGCGGAGTTGGCGCGCTTGCGCGGGTACCACAAACCCGAGCGCGTGACGCTGAAGGGCGGGCCTGCGCGCGTGATACGGTTCGTAGCGGCACGTCCGCCGGACCACGAGCCTCATACCCTGATGGACGGCCCGCCGCCGCTGGCCCCCGCCGCCGAATTGCCCGCGTCACCCCCTGACCAGGACACACCGCAACCGTGACCGACGCTGACGCCAACCAAGAGACCACGACCGAGGTCGAGCGCGTGGCGACGCGGAGTTACTTCGCGCTGGCCGCCAACCGCAAGCCGATTGTAGTCCTGGAAGGATCGACGCGATCCGGCAAGACGTGGGCCATCCTGCAGTACCTGATCGAGCAGGCGTACGCCAGTAAGGTCCGCATCTTCGCCGGTCGCGACGATGGAACAACGTGCGAGAAGTCCATCATTCCGGACTTCAAAGAGATCATGGCCGACTATGAGTTGTGGCAGGCACGCTGCTGGAACTCGGTCTTGAAAGTGTACACGTTCGACAACGGGAGCACACTGGAGTTCGGCGGCACGCACGAACCTTTTAAGCTGCACGGCCGGCGCCAGGACATTTGCTGGCTGAACGAGGCCATGGAGATCAGTTACGCGGCATGGACGCAGTTGAACCAGCGCACGACGCGGCTGCGCATCCTGGACTTCAACCCGAGCCTGACACACCACTGGGTATTCGAACGCATCCTGAAGCGGTCGGCCAGCGATTACACGTACTGTCACACCACGTACCGCGACAACCCGTTCCTTGCCCATACGCAGATTGCCGAGATCGAGGCGTACGAGCCGACACCGAAGAACATCGAGGCCGGAACCGCCGATGAATGGCACTGGCAGGTGTACGGCCTGGGCAAGCGCGGCCGGCGCGAGGGTGTGGTATTCACGCTCTGGAGCGTAACAGAGGACTGGCCCGACCGCATGAACTGCCAGCGCTACGGGTACGGACTCGACTTTGGGTTCAGCCTGGACCCCACGGCCGTTGTTGAGTGCGCGCTGTTCCAGGACGATTTGTACATCCGCGAACTGGTCTACGAACCGGGGCTGCTCGTCGGCCGGAACGCATCCAAGCCGAACGAGCCAAGCATCCAGGGCAAGCTTGAGGCGCTAGGCGTGGACAAGACGGCCCGGATGCACGCGGACAGCGCCCAGGCGGAAAGCATCCGCGTACTGGAGATTGCCGGGTACAACGTGGTCCCGACCGTGAAGACACCGGATTCGATCCTGCACGGCCTGGACCTGTTACGGCGCCGGCGGCTGCGGATCCACATCAGCAGCCAAAACCTGCAACGGGAACTGGAGAATTACACGTGGGACCGGCGCAAAAGCGACGGGGTGTGGCTGGATCACCCGATCGATGCCTGGAATCACGGCATTGACGCGGCGCGATACTGGGCTTTGGCTGAACTGCGTCCCGGTATGTCAAGGCCAAGCGGACCGGTCGTGGCGCCCAGCGTGCTGACCCAACGGCGCCACCCGCCACGGTTCGCGCCTGTGGTCGCGCCCAACCCGTTCAGCAGAAGGAGGTAAGAGGAGATGAAAATCCGCCTGGTAGCTGATCCCGACGATACGCTTGAACCATCGCTACACGCCGCCATCTACGTGGCCAAGCGCCTGGACATGACTGTTCGGCTTACGTTCCAAGGCGTAGACGTTTATGTGTCCCGTCAAGCCACCGATGTCGACGCACTGGCAACCTGGAACGCTGAAAACAAGCGAATCATGAGCCAGACAAAAGCAAGGGGCGCGACATGATCACCCTGCAATGGTCCAAGCGCGTGCGTAAACTGGAAGAGGCGGCGTACCGCGAACAACGGTTGCGTTCCCGCATTGCCCAGGCGTACCGGTGGCTGGCCGAGTACCCGGACACGTGCGCCGTACTGGCGTGGCTGATCGAAACGGACTTCGACGAAGACCCGGCCATCCGCGGCAACATGGACGTGGCCGCGCTGCGGGACAGAATCCGGGCTCGACACGCAGGCCTGACCGTGGCGCCACCGCCGCCGGCACCACAGGCGCACGGGGCAGACCAGGGTTACGAGTCGCCGCAATAAGAGGTAAGCCCATGCGACACAAACGAATGATCGAAGGTGCGAACGGCTGGACGCCCTGGATAACGCCGCGCACGACGAACTACCGCCTCTCCTGTTGTGACTGCGGCCTGGCCCACGACGTGCAGTTTCGCATCCTGGCGCGCGGCGGCAAGTGGGTGGACCTGCGCACCGTCCAAATCAAGATCCGGTTCCACCGGAACGTCCGCGCCACCGCTGCTTTACGCCGCGGTACTCCGTCGGCAGCAGGCGCCAGTTCTCGGAACACCGGGGATCAGCCGCCGGCGGGAGACTAACCATGCGAACGAGCGCAACACTGGTAAGGGCAAACTTCACGCGCCGTGGCAAAACCGCCGGTCGGCCGCATCCCCTGGTTGGCAGGATTGGTTCCCTCGATGTTGACGGCCGCATCGTAGAGTGTCGCGTGTTGTGGGTCTGGTCTGACGGCACCACGGCGACCGTGCGCTTTGCCGACGGACACAACTACGTGGTCGGCACGAAAGAGATCGACTTCGGTTCTGCCAACCATTGATTGACAGGCGGCTTTGACCTGATAACGCAGAAACTGGCATGGAAACGCATGACGTACGCATGGAGAATGGAGACGGACCGGGCGGTATTAGCCGGCGTGTACTTGGACGTGGCGGCGGTTCTGGACTGGCGCCAGTTGATACAAGTCCCGGAGTCGGCGGACGTGTGGCTATGGGCCGACTGGGCGGCACGCTCGTGCTGGACGTGGCTCGCGTTCGATCGTGCGTCCGGCCGGCTGGGCGGGCTGGCGCTGGTGCAGTGGACGTACGGCGGTCCGTACCTGCATTTCGTGCGGTTGCCGCACGTGTCAATGTGGGCCGCGGTGGAGGCTGGCCGGACATTTCTACAAGGCCCACTATTGACAAGCGGCCTGTCCGTGGTGTACATTCTTACAACTCGTTCGGAGGTTGCGAAGTTCGCTGGGTTACTGGGCTGTGCGACGCATCGAGTTGGAGAGCAGTACTATGGGCAAATCCAAATCAGCGAGTGTCCCAGCCCCGCCGCCGCCGGCCGCCCCGGCTGTGCAGGCCGAAAGCGAAGATGTCCGGGCGGCGCAGGAACGCGAGCGCCGGCGGTTGGCCAAGCGGTTCAGCCGCGAGAAGACGTTTCTTGTGAACCCGGCACAACCAGCAACTGGTAAGACGCTTCTGGGAGACTGATCGAGCCGTAACCCAATCCAGCAGGACCGTCCGGGAGTAGCTACCCGGGCGGCAGGCGATAGCCAGGGCCGTGCGGGGCCGCATCCGCGTACGGCCCTTTTTGCTGGACACAAGGCAGGACGCGCATGGCAAACGCCAAAGACATCCTGGAAGCATTCGGGAAACTGGAGAGCGACCGCGCGTCGTTCGACGGTCTGTACCGCGAGTGTGCCGAGTACTGCATGCCGCCCGAACAGGCGATCGGGCAGCGTAACCAGCCGGTGCAGGAGGGGCGCGAGTACATCGGGCCGGTCGACTCAATCGGGATCCGATGCGCGCAGCTCCTCGCGAGCGGCCTGTACTCCAACACGATCAGCAGCGGTCAGCAGTGGTTCCGGCTGCGTTCCCGCGACGAGAAGCTGAACGACCATGAGGAGGTCAAAGCGTACTGGGACGCTGTCAGCGACCGATCGCTGAAAGCGCTGCAGAACAGCAACTTCTCCTTGGAAGTGCACGAACTGCACGTGGCGTTCGTGGTGTTCGGGACCGGCGTAATGTTCTCGGAACTGACCGACGGGGCCAGGCTGAGCTTCCAACACCACAGCGTGCGCAACGTGTACCTGGCCGAAGGGCTGGAAGGGCGCATTGATACGCTGTACCGCCAGTTCTGGTTGACCGCCACGCAGGCGGTACGGAAGTTCCCGAAGAGCGTATCGAGCGAAGTCCGCAGGGCCGCGTCAAACCCGCAGACCGCCCAGGACAAGTACCCGTTCGTGCACTACGTCGGCCCGCGTGAGAGCGTAGCCACTGGCGCCAAAGGCGCGCGGGCCATGCCGTACGCGTCGCTCTACATCGAGCGCAAGGCCGAAACGATCGTCAGCGAAAGCGGGTTTGAAGAGTTCCCGTTTGCCGCGCCACGGTTCAGCAAGCTCGACGGCGAAGTGTACGGCCGCAGTCCGGCAATGTCCGCCCTGCCCGACCTGCGCATGGTCTCGCGCGCCTCAGAGGACTGGATTGACGCGGTCGAAATGGCCGTGGTCCCGCCCGTATTCCTGCCTGACGTCGAAGGCATGGAGCGGACCGACCTGCGGCCCGGCGCAATCAACGTTTACGATCCGACCCGCGGTGGCAGCCCGGTGATGTACAAGGCCGGCGGCGACACGCAAGTGGGGATGGATTTCATCACCCGCAAGGACACGGCGATCGAACAGATGTTCATGGTCGACCTGTTTCAGATGTTCCAGGCCGCGGCCGGCGGCAAGAACATGACCGCGACCGAAGTTGCGGAACGTGTCGGCGAGAAGATCCAGGCGATTGCGCCCGTGGTAAGCCGGCTGCAGAGCGAACTGTACCAGCCGGTGATTGAACGCGTAGTGACACTCTTGGGCCACGCCGGGCTGTTGCCCGACCCGCCGGCGGTCCTACGCGGCAGTCAATACGACGTGGTCTACACCAGCCGCCTCGATGCGCGGTTGAGCGAGACCGAGAACCGGAACATGCTGAAGTTCCTGGCCGAGGCGGGTCAGGCAGTGCAGATCGTGAGCGCCGCGCCGGCGCTTACCGCCCTGGTCGACATTGACCAGATCATCAAGCGCCTGGCCCAGAACGACAACGTTCCCGCCACGCTGATCCGGACCACGCGCGAGGTTGAGAAGCACCGGAAGCAAATGGCGCAGGCACAGGCACAGGCACAACAGCGGCAACTGCTGGCCGACAAGATTGCGCCGGTCGATATCACCAAGCCGATTCAGGACGAATCCCCAATGATGGCGCTGGCGGCCGCGGCCGCCAGCGGCATGGCGGGGATGGAGTAGGAGGACGCACGAGCATGGCGCCACGCCGCAACAGGAGAGAGCCGCGGGTTGTGCAGCTCGACCCGGCTGTATTGGCCGCCGAGGAGAGCAAGACGGCGGCATACCGGGCCGTGTTCGGCACCCCGGAAGGGATGTTCGTGCGGCGCGACCTGGCCAAGTACTGCGGCCTGAACAGAATCTGCATGGTGGCGGGCCAGGACGGCGAGCGTCTGACCGCGTTCGCACTGGGCCGCAGAGTAGTAAGCCTGTACATCGAGGAGACAGTCAATGGACGACGCATCTCAGGGGACCGGCGCGGGCACGCAGGGGCAACCAGCCCCGAGCGGCAGCAGCCCGACGCAGGGGCAGGCCAGCCCGAGCACCGCGCCTGACGCGGGCGGCGGCGACCTGTTGACGAGTGGCGGCACTGCGGGCAGTGGCACGCCGGCGCCTGACGCGGGCGGCACGAACGGCGACGGCGCCGGGCTGCCGGACTGGGCCAAGGGCATTCCTTCCGAACTGATCACCGACAAGGTCAAGGGGTTCAAGAGCCCGGCCGACCTAATCCGTAGCTACAACGAAGCCCAGAAGCTGATCGGCAAGAAGGGCGTGACACTGCCCGGCGAAGACGCCAAGCCGGAAGACTGGGCCGCGGTGTACAAGGCGCTGGGCCGCCCGGAGAGCCCGGACAAGTACGAGTACGCGCCCCCCGATGGCATGAGCCTGAACACGGAGCAGTTGAAGGCGACACAGACCGCACTGCACGGCCTGGGGCTGAGCCAGAAGCAGTTTGAAGGCGTGATGAACCAGTACGTGGGCAGCGTGCAGGCCGAGTTGGCCCGAGCCCAGGAGTTCCAGAAGACGGCGCGCAACGAGGCGGTGGAGAAGCTGCAGGCCGAGTTCGGGAACCGCATGGACGCGGAACTGGCCAAGGTCAAGGGCGTGGTGACCAAGTACGGATTGGGTGACGCGTTCAAAGCGGCGGGCCTCGCAAACGACTACAAGACGATCCGCGCCATGATCGACTTTGCCAATGCCATGGGCGAAGACCAACTGCTGGGGCACGCGAGCCCGGCCGGCATCGACGAGCAGATTGCGCAGTTGAAGAAGTCCGACGCGTACCAGAACTATAGCCACCCCGGGCACGCCGCCGCCGTGGCCAAGAAGATGGAGTTGATCACGCTGAAGCACCGGGCGCAGGGCGCGCCGGTCTGAGGCAGACCGTAGACCGAAGATCATTGCCGAAGTCCAGGACACCCGTGTCAACGCGACACGGCCCGGGGCGTAGGCCGTCGAAGGCGTGACGAGCAACGCCATGACGGTCCCGGCCGACAGCCGGAGACGCCGTCGGAGACCCCCCATCCGATTCCAACGGGCACGTGAGGCGAACGCACACGCAAGGAGACCTGGACCATGGCGTACAATGAGCACTACAAGGAAGCGTTCTCGGACGCGGTTCTCGAACTGGCTGGCAGTCAGAAGCGCAGCCTGCTGAAGGAACTGGTCGGGCACGAATCGAAGAAGGGCGAGGCGGTTTTTCTCGACGCCATCGGCCCGGACGACGATGCCGACACCACGCTGCTGTCGGCCACGAAGAACCGCGAGCGCTACGAAGAGATCGAGAGCCCCGACCTTGACGACTGGCTTGACCTGCAGACCCCGCACATGAACATGAACAAGCAGCGCACGCTGTGCCTGCCGCGCCGCATCGACTGGGGCTTCCACTTCAACAAGGAAAACGAGATAGCGGAGATCGCGGACTCGAAGAGCAACACGCTCCGGGGCGGTATGGCCCGCGTGTGGAAGGGCGAAGACGCGCTGGTCCTCACCGCATTGTCCGCCGCGACCGTCAGCCGGGGCCGCAACCTGGGCGCCCTGTCCAGCGTCTCGATGCCCGCCAGCCAGCAGATCACCATTACCACCGGCGAGGCGGTGGAGGACATCGAGAAGAACATGTTCGCGCTGATCCTCGAGAAGTTCGAGGAACAGTACACGGCCAACGAACGCGTGTTCGTGGCCATGAGCCCGGCCGCCAAACGGCGGCTGATCATGAACTCGGGCGACAAGTTGGAGTCGAAAGACTTCATCACGTCCGTGCGCACGCTCGAAACCGGCCAGCTCCCGGACATCTACGGCGCCCACGCCGTGGTCGTGCCGGCGCTCAAGGTGACCGAAGGCGAGGACGAGACCATTTACGCCTGGACCGAGTTCGGGGTGACCTGGAACCAGTTCGACCCCTTCATCCAGGAGATCGGCAAGTCTGCCGACCAGCGCTTCCACTGGGTCGCGTACATGGAAGAGTTCGCGGGCTGCGTGCGGGTCGATGACCTGCGCTGCCTGCAGATCACCGTGACCGGCGCCGGCTCCTGAGCGTGATTGACCCCCTGGGCAATGCCCCGACCCGCCGCCCCGTGCGACGGGCCGGGGCGCCCTTCCCAGACTGAGGGAGGCACGCGCGATGGACAAAGCATCTACCCTTACCGAGGTTTCGAATCTCGCCCTTACGCTGCTGGGCGAGCCGGCGATATCCTCGATCGACAGCACGACGGAGCCGGCGCCGACATTGCGCCGCGTGTTCCCGGGCGTGCTGCGCACGCACGAGGCGGCTTATCGGTGGCCCGAACTGATTACCGAGTGGGCGCCGACCGAGCCCGAAGAAGAACTGTCATCCGACGACTGGTACATGTACGCACTGCCGGCAGACTGCCTGCGAATCCTCGAGGAGATCGACGGGTACACGTACCGCATTGAGGGCGAATACCTCATTACGCCCAGCAACGCGCCGACGTTCCGGTACCTGGCATACTCCGAGGCGGTCGGGGACTGGGGACCGCAACTCCTCGACGTCATTGCGTACGCGCTGGCCATCCAGGTCGCGCCGAAGCTTGAGCAGGGCGTGAAAACGGCCGAAGCGCTCCGGGCCGTGTTCGACGCGCGGATCCTGCCCCAGGCCCGGCGTGTGTCAGCCATGCACGGAACGGGCATCACGTACCGCGCGCGACGCCACCGCTGGTCGCAACGGCGTATGAGTTGGATTTGACCGGGAGGGGACATGCCGGTCTACCGACACACATTCAACGGCGGCGAGATTGCCCCGGAACTGCATTGGCGCAGTGACCTGGCCCGGTACGGCACAAGCTGCCGCACGCTCGAAAACATGCTGCCGACCCCGTACGGCGGCGCGACGCGGCGCGCGGGCACGAAGGTGCTGGCGCACGTGTACGAACCGAGTCGCGCAACGGTGGCGCTGCGGACGCTCGTGTTCAAGTACAGCGAGGACACAGCGTACCTCATTGTATTCTGCGACGACGACGGGGACCTGTCTCTGCAGATTTACGCCACGGACGGAACGTTGAAGGACACGATCGCAGACGCGCCGTGGGCGGGGCTGGACCTCTACAAGATTGCCGTCTCTCAAACCAATGACGTCATGTGGCTGGCGCATCCGGAAGTGCCGGTGTACCGGCTGGCGCGCCACGCGGACGACGACTGGAGCTTGAGCGCACACATTTTCACGGGCGGACCGTGGCGGCCTATGAACCTGGAAAGGTCCGCTACCATTTCCGTCTCACCTGCAGTCTGGAACAGCGGCACTGCGTACGCGGAAGGCGATCGGGTATTGGTGGGCGACACACAACAGACGTTGACGTCCATCGCTTGGGTGTACGGTTACCAGACCAGGTACACCCACCCAGGCTGGGCTGGCACAGTCGAGATCCGGAACCATTACTACACGAAGTTCGGCATGGCCGACGCAAGCGCGTTTGCAACCGGTGACACCATTATCATAACCGGCACGACCTACCACAACGGGACTTGGACAGTGGTGGCGGTCGACACGGGAACCGATTACGTGCTTTTGGACTGCGGCGTCTACTACAACGTGTATAGCTCATGGGTTAACAAGCACAGCGAGGCCCTGACCGGGTCCCCGGTCATCACCAAGGCGGTGGCCGGATTTTACGAGTCCATTCTGGCCGGCACAAACAAGGCGCCAGCCTCGAACCCAACGTACTGGCGGTCCTGCCTGGCGTACTCCGGAACAGTAACACTGAAGAGCGAGCAGAGCCTGTTCAGCACCGACATGGTAAACGGCGCCATACGTTTCGAGATCGAAACCCCAGAGCAATCCAGCGTAGGCACGTTCGCCGCGACAGACGCCGCATCAACACCGATTCCAGCGTACGGCACAGTCCGGCTGACCACTGAGGGCGGGCGCTGGGGCGGCACGATCGAACTTCGACAGAGCACGGACGGCGGCGCGAACTGGGACGTCCTGGGGCAAATCTGCAGCCATGACGCGGACTACAACGGCTCGATCGAACGCGACATCGACCAGGGCGGAACGCTAGTCCGCGCGTACATGAAAGAGTACATAGCACCGACGAATAATCCAACCGGCTGCAGTTGGAAGCTTGAACTGGTGACCCGCACGAGCCCAACCTGGGTCCGGATTACCGCCTACACGGACACGTACACGGTCACGGCCACCACGGAGAGCTTTCTGTTCGCCGCCGCCCAGACTTGGCGATGGGCCGAAGGCGCTTTCAGCCCGTTAAACGGCTACCCGCGCGCCGTGTGCATCTTTGACGAACGCCTGATCGTGGCAGGCACCACGCGCGACCCGCAGACGGTCTGGGGCAGCGAGATCAACGACTGGGAGAACTTTGCGCCTGGCAACCTGGAAACAAGCCCGATCGTGTTCAGCGTGTCCGCCGACCACCTGCAAACGATTCAGTGGCTCATCCCCAAGCAGGAACTGATGATCGGCACGGACGGCGGCGAATGGACCATGGGGGGCCGCGACGCCGAGAAGGCAATCAGCGGCAGCAACATCAAGGTCCGCCGCCACTCGGAGATCGGCAGCGCACCGATTCAGGCCGTCGCCACACAGGAAGCAGTCCTGTACGTGCAACGCGGTCGGCAGGCCGTGCGGAGCATCGAGTACAGCTATGAACTGGACGGCTACCAGGCGCCGGACGTGTCGATCCTGGCCCACCACGTGACGGCCGGCGGCATACGTGAACTGGCATATCAGCGAGTCCCGTACGCTACGCTATGGGCCGTGCGTGACGACGGCGTACTCGTGTCGTTCACCTACGAGAAACAGCACCTGGTGGCCGGCTGGGCACGGCACGACACGTACGGGCAGGGGTTTGTCTCGGTCGCCGTGGTCCCGGGCGAGGACGGTGATGAGGTCTTTGTCCTCACGGAGCGCAACGGACATGTATTCCTCGAGGTGCTGGACACGGGCGGCGAGTACGAAGACGAAGTCCCGGCAACCCAGCCATGGACGTCGTGCCTGGACTGGCGACACACGGCAGCCGACAACGGCGGCGTGACTGAGGTCATCCTGACCCAGTCGATATCTACGATTCGCGCGCAACTGGTGGCGTACGGAGACGGCCGACGGCTCGACACGGACGAGTACGCGATAGCCTACGACGCGGTGGAAGAGGCATACGTACTCACCACGGTCGACGAGTTCTACCGCATCGACGTGGGCATTCCGTTCGTGAGCCTGGTCAAGCCGACGGACCCGACGCAGGGGCCGGAAACGGGGATTGGACCCGGGGACACGTTCCGCGTCTCGGAAATGGCGCTGTACCTGGTCGACTCCGTCGGCGCGCAGGTGTCGGCCGACGACGGCACGACCTGGCAGGACGTGCCATGGTCAACCACGGCGGTTGTGCTGGGAGAGGCGCTGCCGCCCGAGACGGGCCGGTACAAGGCGAAGATCACTGCCGGGCACACGACAGGCTGCAATGTGGCGGTGCGCAACTCCGGGCCCGGGCCGTTGACGCTGGCGGCGCTGGAAGTCGGCATCCAAAAGACGAGCGACTAGAGGCACACACCATGGAATGGGCACTCATCGCAGCGCTGATCATATCCGCCTCAGTCGGCGGGTACGGCGTGTACACGCAGAAGCAGGCTGCGGACACCGCAGCGGAAGCGGCCGAAGCGCAGGGCGCGCACGACGCGGCCGTGGCCCGGAACCAGGCTGAGCAGGAACGGCTGAACCGCCTGGCCGCGGAACGCAAGGAACGCCGGGACAAGCGACTGCGGACGGCCGCAATCGAATCCATGTACGCCAAGAGCGGCGTACTCATGACCGGGACACCGTCTGACTGGCTTGTGGCTCAGGCTGGCGTGGATGAATGGAACACCCAGCAGGGCAACCTGGAAAGCCGGCAGAAGCAACTGAACCTGTTGGACCGGGCCAGCGTGATCCGCGCGCAGGCGAACAACGAAGCCTATGGGTACCATATGCAAGGCAAGGCGGCCATGATCCAGGGGTTCAGCCAGATCGGGATGAGCCTCGTTCAGGGCGGCATGCTTATGCAAGGCCGTTCTGGCGGCGGGGGGAGCAGGTGACATGGGTACCATCCCCTTCAACTTCGCGCGCAAGGACGTCGAGACCGCCGCGGCCGGGAACATGCTGGGATCCGGGTTCGGGCAGGAAGTGGCGCGCGGGCAGGCGGCCATGGGACAGGCAATCCAGGGCGCGGCCGGCATGGCGGCCGGCATGACCTTGCACGAGATGGACCGGCGCCGCAAGCTGGCCGTAGCTGGCGACCTGACGTACAGCCATACCAACCTAATGGCGATCCGTCACCGCGCCGCACAGGCCGCCAGCCAGGTTAGCGACCCGGCCGACGTGGACCGCATCCGCGCCGACGCGGAAGGCAAGGCCGCTGACCTGCGGAAGCAGTTGCGCCGCTCCGAGAGCCTGGCCGAGTTCGACAATGCGCTGATGGGGTGGCGGACCGAGTTCGGCGCAGAGATGGAGCGCCGCAAGGTCCAGATCGATATCGATGACCAGACGGCCAAGGCCCAGACGGCCATATCCCAGGCAGTGCAGTACGGCGACCTGGCCAGCCTCGACGGTGCGGTATCCGCACTGGCCGACGCACAGAATTGGACGGGCGGCGAGCGCACCAAGTACCTGGCCGAGCAGCAACACGCACTGAGCCTGACGGCGAAGCGCACCGCTACGGCACAGTTCGGGAATGCACAGTTCACTGACCCGGCCGAACTGGACCAGCACGCGGCCACCCTGAAAGAGCGGATCAATGCCGGCGTGGATTCGCAGTTCCGATACCTGACCGATGAAGACAAAGCCGATGCCGTCGCAATGGTCGACCGCCTCGCCAAGGGGATGAAGAACGACCAGAATGCCGCCAAAGACAAGGCCCTGGCCGATCAGGCGGACGCGGTTGGCGCGAGCATGGAACGGTTCGACCAGGCGGTCAAGCGCAACGATTCCCCCGCAATAGCCGGCATGAAACCCACGCTGATGCAGGACATTGCCGACGCCGAGAAGGCCAAGGCGCTTACCCGCACGCGTGCCGAACAGTGGCGAGGCATGATTGAGGCGCACGTTGCCACCGTTGACGACCACGGCAGCCTGCGGAGTGTACGGGCGTTGAAGTTCGGCTGGGAAAATGGCGACATCCCAAGCGAGGCGGCGCAGGCCGCCCTGGTTCGGCACTTTGACGGCGGCCCGCGCACGTCCGAGATGGCGCGTGAACTGTACCTGGAGATTGAGCAGGCGCGCAAGACCGGACAGGCGAAAGAACAGAACGCGACCGTCAAGGCCGGTCACGATGCCATTGAGTTCTATTCCGGGGTGGGCCTGCTCGGAAACCGGCGGTTCGTAGTCGAGGGCGAGGGCGAGAAAGCCAAAGTGAAAGACGTCACCGACTCGCTTCGTCAGGCGGAACTGTCCGCCGCCGAGGCGGTGGCGCTCGCCAGTATGCGCAACCGCACCGAGAGCGAACAGCGCAAGATCAGCGCGCAGGTCCGCGCCACGCTGGCGGCCAAGTGGGGACGCCAGGACGCGGCTTACAACCGCCTAAACGACGAGTTCAAGGTGTGGTTCAGCAAGAACCCGAACGCGAGCCCGGCCGAGGCGCGCCAGTGGGTCCGCGACCTGGTCGGGACAACGCCATTCGCCGCGCTGGCACAACTCGCCCTGCAGAGCTGGGGCGTGGAGATCCCGCCCGCCGTCACTGCCGGCGCCAGTGCGGCCAGTCAGGCTGGCGGCGTGGACATTTACGAGACATCGATATTCCCCCAAGACAACCCGTGGCCATCCCCGCGTAAATGAACATCCCGACGCCAACCCACAGCATGAGCCCGGCCCCGCCCAGCCCGGCGGTGCGCGTGAACACGGACCGCGTCTGGGCCGGCATGCTGTCGCCCGAGGAGCGCGCCGCGCTGCCCGGCCTGGCCGAGGACGAGAAGACGGCCAAGCGACGGTATGCACTGGGCTGGTTCCTGGCCGAACGCTTCCAGCGCGATCCGGCCGACGTCCAGCGAAATTACGACTTCTACCGGGACCACTTCTGGGGCCGGCCGATCACCGACGAGGAGGCCTACGACCGCGCGCTGTGGTTCAGGGCGCAGGACGATTACCTATTGGAGCCACGGAAGAAGGCGACCCCGGCGCCTGAGTCCGGCGGCTGGTTTGACGACTGGCTAGCGGGCATGATCCGCACCGAGCACCCGCGCGAGATCCAGGAGACGGAACGGCGTATGCGCGGGCAGATGGGCGAAGCCCCGGACTACTGGCGCCGTGCCGCCGAGAACGAGACGCGAGACGTCAGCTTCCGCGACCATTACTTGGGTATGTGGCACACCATCGGCGGCTGGTTCATGGACCCGGTCATGCCGGCCCGTGACGCGACCGGCAGCGGTGCAACGTTCGGCCGCTCCGCCATGGAATCGTTCGACGTCCAGTCACCGCAGATGATGGCCTGGTATGCACGCAAGGCCGGGCTGTACCGCACGGCCGGCAACCTGGATAAGTACGCGCAGAGCGCCCAGCGCATGGCTGCCCCAGGCCAGGCCCAGGCCGAGGAACTGCAGCACGCGCGCGAATCCGGAAACCAGTTTGGCAGCGCGGCATGGTGGGCCACCATTGGCGGACAGGGCGTTGGCAACCTTGTCATGTTCGCTTACGAAAGCGCCGCCATGGCTGCCTTGGGCGAGGTCACCGCGCCCGTGCTGCTGGCGCGGCTGCCGGTCGTGGGACGACTGATGAAGGCGAGTTGGCAGGAGAAAGCCGGTGCGTTGCTGCTGCCGAGTGGAGCGCTGAGTGTGGCCGAAGCTGGCATGGAAGCGGAACAGACGTACACGGACATCACGGCCGCCCGCGAACGCGCCGAGGCTGTACTTGAGGCGTTCGAACGCCTGCCCACGGACCGCCAGAACGCCATCTGGGCCGCCGGCGGGAAAGACAGCCTGATGTACTACCGGCACATGCTCGACGCGGACGCCAACGCCGCGGCGCGCCTGGCGTCGTCGGTGTGGTGGCGCAACATGGAGCTGAACGTCATCACGAACACGGCAAGTCTGGCGTTCGGCGGGCTCGCAGCCAAGACGCTGATGCGCGAGGGCGCAAGATTCCCAAAGACGGCCGCGGCGGCGGAACTGCTGGCCAGTATGTACACCGAGCAGCACCAGGAGCACACGCAGGACGCGTTACAGAATGACGCCATGGCCGAAGCGCTTACGGGTGTGGCCGTGGACACGAACCTGATGGACTCTAAGCGGGTGTACCACGGCTTCTTCAGTGGCGACCCGGCACAGTTCGATACGGCCATGGCCACGCTGCTTATGTCGCTGTGGAGCCCTGTCGTGGGCGCTGTCGCGCACGTGACCACCGCGGAGAGCCTGGCCGAAATGGACGCGGCCATCCACACCGCCGAACGCGCCATGCAAACCAGCGACGACCCGGAGCTGGTGGCCCTGTCCGGAAGCATGGCGGAAACTGACAGCACGGCGCAGAAATGGAACATCCTGCGTGCCGCCGGCCAAGCGGAGATGGACCATCTGTACCAGCGCATTGACGAGGCCAGCGCGGTTAAGGAAATGGCCCGGGAACTGGCCGACACGGCAGACCCGGCGCTGGCCCAGGCGCGCGCGACGATCGAGGCGGAGACCGCAACCGAGGCCGCGACCGCGGCGGCGGAGTGGCGCGAGGCCGACCCCACTCCGGAACAGCGCGTGGCGGCCCTTGCCCAGGAGCCCGGACCGGAAGCGCCGGCGCCGGACGCTGCTCCACAGGTCGAGCCTGCCACACCTGCGCCACAAACTGTCGCACCCCCCTCCGCCCCGGTTAAGAAGCGGAAGAACAAGCGCCGGTACCCGGACGATGATCCGCTGGAACTGGCTCGGGGTGACGCACCGCGCGTGCGGGTCGGCGACGAGGAGATGCGCGAACTCCGCAACGCCGGCGTGATCGGACCGGAATCCGGCCCGGCTGGCCGCGCCATTGAGGCGCGCATCACGGACGAGCCAACCGCGCAGGGCTGGGACGCGGCGGCCGGCATGCTGGCACGGCGGTACCCAAGCCTTGGTATTAGCGCGGACTCTGACGTGGTCGAGGTCGTGACCAAGCTGTACGGCGACACCGGCCAGCGGCAGTTCTTCGAACGCCTCGCAGCCAAGGAACCCGGCCTGATCCGGGCCGACAGCCTTATGGTAGGCGAGCGGTTCACGGATGGCGGGGGCACGGTGTTCCTGGTGCTCGAGCGGCACGAGGACGGCGGCATCCTGGCCGCCAGCCCGGACGGCGCGGTGGACGTATGGGGCCCAAGCCAGACGGTGACCGACGTCGCGCACTTGCTGCCCGGTCAATCTACGCCCGAGGAAACGACCAGGGCGCGCGAGTGGGCCAGCACGAAACTGCCGTCGCGCGCCAAGGCTGGCAAGCCCCTCACGGCCGCGAGTTACCGCAAGCTCGCACGCACGCAACTGGACATCCTGCGGGCCGAGCAGGAAGACCTGTTGCCGGAAGAAGCGTTCAGCGCTGCGGAGTCCGCAACCGCCAGCCAAACCGTGTCCACGGCGGACCGCGCGGACCTGCAGGCGCGCTTGCACGCGGAGGTCGCCAAGTTCCCGGCGCTGGCCGGCGTGCGCGTGGCACTGTCCGACGACCTGTTGCAGACCCGGACTGGCGAAGCGGCTTGGGGACTGTGGCGCGACGGCGTGATCCATGTTTCGATGCAGAGCCGGAACCCGTTGCGCGTGGCGCGGGAAGAAATCTTCCACGGCCTGTTTGAGCGCGGCGTGTTGACCGAAGCCGAACTGGCGATCCTGAAGCAGAAGGACCAGGAGTGGCGCGACAAGCACGACATCGACGCGCTGTACCCGAACGTGTCGGACGCGAAGAAGGCCGAGGAAGCGTACGCGCACGCGTGGGCCGAACTGCCCGAGACCGAGCGCACCATCCTGGACAAGGTCTGGAGCCTGTTCCGGGCGCTCGGGAACTGGCTGCGCGGGCTGGGATTCCGGACCGCCGCCGACGTACTGTCCGCACTGGACCAGGGCACGGCCGCCGTGGTGGACGAACAAGCCGAGTTGTCACCGGCCGCCGCTTCCCGCGTTGATGGTGTAGAGTATCCACATGAAGCCGCGCCGCGCACCGACCAGGACAGTGTACCCGCTGCCCCCGTCCGGGGTGACGCTGAAGCCGGGAATGCCGTCGCCGTTCCCGAACAGCCTGCAACTGGACGGCGGACCGCCGCCGACGTGGGAACTGAATCGGCCAGCCGCGTTGTCCCACCAAACGCCTCGCCGGAAGCGCTCGCCGAAATAGGGCACCTGGACCGCGCCGCGTTCTGGCTGCACACCATAGCCGCCGAGGTTGAGCGGCTGGCATGGTATTACACCGACCTGCCCCCACACACAGCGATTGGACTTCGCCGCGCGGCGAACATCGCCCGATCGAGCCACACTGTTGAGCAGGCGGTTTCGCGCGTCGACCGCGAACGCGATCAACCGGACCTGCAACGCGGCGAAGGCCGCGGGCTGGCCGAGGCGATACCGATCATCGAGGGCCGCCGTTCGAGCATGACCAACCGGCTCGACTACAACCACTCGATGCAGTTCCGCGAGGAAATGAAGCGCCGCGCTACTGGAGAACTGGCCAGCACCGAACCATTGTGGCCAAGAGAATCCGCATCCCGCGCCCCGGCCCCGCCCCGCGACACGGAACGCCAGGAACAGAACCTGGTGATCGTGCTGGCCGGGATGCTGCACAAGGGTCAGAAGGTGCGGGAAGCCGGCGTGCGCGCCATGGCCAAGCCGTGGGGGCTCGAGGCCAAGGCGCCCGAGATCCTCAACGAGGCGATGAAGCTGCACGCGCATGGGGTCCTGGACAAGCGCCAGATTTCGAACGACCCGGACCTGCATGCCGCCCTGGAGCATAGCGCCGCGCACCTGCGGAAGCTGAAGCGCATCGAGGAAGAGGTATACCAGACGTCCGTTGGCTGGGCGGAACGCCTGGCTCAGGCCAAGTCTGAACTTGCCGCTGACCGGCAGAAGGCATCCGCCCAGGCCGTAGCGGCCCGGTCTGGCCTCGACCGCGACGAACTGACGGCCATCGGCGTGACGCCGGCCGCCCTGGTCAAAGGCGACGCCCCGGCCGACGTGGCGACGTTCGCACCCGCCATCCGCCAGGCGTGCCTGGACAAACTCATCGCGGAAGGACACTTCACGGCGCGGAAGACCAAGCCGGAAACCGACCCGGTATGGCGCGCGGAGTACGCCCGGAGCATGGTCGCACTGCTGGGCGAGACGGCGCGCAAGATCCTGCCCAGCCGCATCCGCGAACAGGTCCTGGTCTCGGTGCGCGAACTGCGCAACCGCGCCTGGCCGCCAGGCGTGGCCTACATCGAGCGCGAGACCGGCCGCATTCTGGGCATGATCCACGAGGGCAGAGTGCGCGAGACCAAGGCGGAACTGCTGCATAAGATCGACCGGGTGTTGAGCCTGAAGGCGCTGCGGGGGCCGGTCGCGACACGCAAGGAACTGACCGCGCGCGACATCCACCCGGCGGCCCGGCGCTGCGTCAGAGCCATCAAGAGCGTGTACGACCTTGGTCTGGCCACCGTTGAAGAACGCCTGGTCAAGCTGGCTGAGGTCATGAATGAGCCGACGCACCCAGCCCGGACTAACCCGACCGCGGCCAAGGCGTGGCGTGCCAAACTGGAATCCTGGATACCGGAGTTCAAGTCCGACCCGTGGTACCGGCAACGCGACACGGAAAGCTTGATGCTGCTGGCCAACATGGCGCACGGCCAGTATGGAGCGCTGAGGCACAAGACCGAGACGCAGCTTGCCGGTGCCCTGGATGACATCACCTACGCTATCAAAGGCGGCATGAAAGCCATCGAGCGCGCCGAAGAGGCACTGCAGGCGCGGATTGCCGGCGACCGCAACGCGGTGCTGGCCGCACTGCAGCCGGCGAAGCCGGTAAAGGACATTGGCGACTTCTGGCGCACGGTGAAACGCGAGCTGGCCGCGCCGTTGGACTTCTGGCACCGGTTGCGGCTGATCGGAGAGTATGCGACCGACGCGGCGCACGCGGACCTGAAGGCGCTTTCGGAACGGCTCGGGCAGCGGAATCAGCATTGCCTGGACCGCAAGACCACGCTGCAACGCGAATGGTCCGGCAAACTGGACAAGGCGTTGGAGGGCATCTACGGCATGCCGGCGTGGCGCGCCAAGCGCGAACTGCGCATGGCGCGTCCGGAACTTGCCGCGTTCAGCCGCAACGAACTGAGCCCGCGCAACCTGTCGCGGCAGGAGGCGCTGCAGGTCGTGGCGTACTGCGAGCAGTTGATATACCGGAAGCCGGCACTGGCATGGGGGCGGAATAAAAATTACGTCCAAGCCCTGAAACGCGCCTTGCCGCCGCAGGATTTGGCGCTCCTGAACTGGATGCGCGAGTTCTACGAGCAGACGCGCGGTGAGGTAAGCGACGTGGCCGAGACGCTGACCGGGCTGCCCGTGGTGTCTCCGGATGCGCTCTACATGCCGATGCAGGTCTGGCGACCGCAGCAGGGCCCGGAAACTGTAATCCACGATTCGCCCATCCTGCCAGGCGCGCTGGCATCGCGCGTTCAGCACGGCTACGACGTGGACGAGACCCACGGCGTTCTGGACATGTTCGACCGGCGAATGGGAGACACCACGCACCTGATCGGGTTCGGCGAGTTCGGGCGCGACCTGCGCGGCATCTTCGGCACTGAGGACGTAAACGCGGCCATTGAACGGTTGCACGGCAAGGGCCTGCTCGACGCATTCCGCGGGCAGTGGACAGACATCCTGAACGGCGGGTTCCGGTCGGGCTACCGCATGGCGGCCATGGACTGGCTCGCCAGTTTCACGGCGCTCAACTACTTGAGCTTCCGCATCGCAAGTGCCGGAAGCCAGGCAACGGGTGTCTTGCAGTTCGGGCACAAGATCGGGCTCGTGAACGTGGCCAAGTACATGGCTGACCTGCCGTCCTCCGCGGCGTGGGACGCGATCCGGACCATCCGCGACAGCGACCAGTTCAAGAACCGCTACTGGAATGGCCCCAACGACCTGTTGGCCAATGCGCTGGCCACACCGACCATGAACCGGTTCATGGCGATCCTGAAGAAGGGCATGGTCGTGCCAGCGTTCGGCGACCAACTCGCAACACTCGCGGTGGGACAGGGCATCTACCGGGACGCGTATGCGACCGCGATCGGCATGGGCATGACCGAGGCGCCGGCGCGCGAGGCGGCGTTGACGCGGCTGTTCCACATCGTGAACCTGACGCAGCAGGGCACGGACCCGAGCGTCCGCCCAGAGTGGTCCAGACGCGGCGGACAGTTTGGACGGTACTTCGGGATATTTCTGCAAAACCAAGCACTGATGTACGCATTCGAATACGTGTCCCTGAAAGAGGCGTTGGCCGGGCGACCGGGCGCGCGCCGCCAGGCGCTGAACACCATCACCGTGAATCACCTGCTTTGCCCCCTCGCACTCGGCGGCGTGAATCTGGCAGCCAAAGCGCTGTTTGGCGACGACCGCGACGACGAGTGGTGGAAAATCGTGCTGCCAACAATCATCGGTGGCCCAATCGGCGGCATGGTCGTGTTCGGCGGGCTGACGGAAACGCTCATCGCCGGGATCATCGCGGGGAAGCCGCCGTACGGCAGCATAGTCCCGGGAGACTGGACGGTCCGCGGACTGCTGAACGCTACCGACATGGTCAATCACCTTACCTACGATTTCGACTGGGACCAGGCGGTTGAGGACGCAGACCGTTGGGGCCGCAAATGGTCAGGGGTCTACAAGGACGCCAGCAAGCTGTATGAGAACCGGATAGCTGAGTGAGGCACCCATGACAGTCGGCAGCACGGAATACAGCATCGCGGTCGGGAACGCCGGCACCGGCGCGGAACTGACCGCGTCATTCACCTGGCCGCACGAGGAGACAGACCTCCTGGTCCAGGCGCTGAACACGGGAACCGGCGAGGTTGCGACGATCGGGGACTGGGAAGAAACCGAAGTAGGCGGCACGTACACGGTCACGGCAGACAACCCGTGGCCGACCGAGCCAACGCGCCTGATCGTGGCCCGGCGCCCGGACATCACGCAGGAAGTGCCCCTGGCCGAAGCGAACCTCCTGGACGTCGAGGGGCTGGAAGCGCAGTTCGACGCGTTCGCGCGGCGGCTGCAAGAGCACCGATCGGAACTGGCCCGGCGTATCGGCGTGCTGGACCCTGACGACGCGTTCAACTTCCCGCCGGCGTCGGTGCGCGCCTCGCACCTGGTCGGGTTCGACGCGTACGGGGACCCGGTGTTGATCAGCATGGCCGACCAGTTGCACGAGTTGGGCGACATGGTCAAGAGCGTTTACGACACGAACGACGACGGCGTGGTGGACGAGGCGGACGCGGTCACCGGCCAGGGCGCCCTGGCAACCAAGTCCACGGTAAACAACGGCGACTGGTCCGGGACTGACCTGGCCGTGGCAAACGGCGGTACGGGCGCGTCGACGGCGGCCACGGCCCGGACCAATCTGGGCCTCGGCAACGCGGCAACAAAGGATGTCGGCACCGGATCCGGGAACGTGGCGGCCGGCAACCATGCCCACGCGGGCAGCGCCATCACCAGCGGCACGCTGGACGGGGACCGGCTGCCGGCCCTGTCCGCGGCCAAGAAAGGCGGCGTGCCGGCCACCGGCACGCCGGCGGGGAAGTTCCTGAAAGACGACGGCACGTGGGCCACCGTCGCGGGCACACTCGCTGTGGCGGACCTGACCGGGACCCCGGAGACCTTGGGCGGGGCCGCGGACGTAGGCGCGGCGGCGACCGCCAGCCGCAGTGACCACAAGCACGCCATCACCAACCCGAAGATTGACGACCTGGCCGCCGCCGACGACAATACCGACCTGAACGCGAGCACCAGCGGCCACGGCCTGGCGGTCAAGGCAACAGCCCCGGCCGCGGGCGTGATCAATGTTGTGGGTATCGCCAATGGCGAAACCGCCTACACGAACAAGGCCATGTTCGACAGCACGAACCCGGCAGCACTGGGGACGGCCGGGCCAGGGACGGCGGTCGTCGCGTCGCGGCGAGATCACGTGCACGCCATGCCGAGCGCGGCCGACGTGGGCGCCGCGGCGGCCGGACACGACCACAACGCCGCCGCCCAGAAAGCCAGTGTCGCGGCCGCCGTCTGGACCCTTAGCGCTGCCACGGATGTGTACTTCTTCGATAATCCTACACTACCGATCATTACCATTACTCCGGCCACGGCTGGCCGGCGCATCACGGTGTATCGCACCGGCGGCAGTTGGGCACGGTTCGGCCACCTCGAATCGGGCGGAAACATCTATCTGCAGGGCCAGGGATCCGCCTACTACTACCTGCCTATGGGTTTGGCCGTGGGGCTCGTGTGCGACGGAACGTACTGGTATGTGTCTCACGCCATGCCTACCCCGTCAACCGACAACGCCATCCTGCGCGAGGACGGCCCGGCCGGATACGCGCCACAAGGCAGTTTGGCCACTATCGACGACGACGGGAGTGTGAATATTCCCTCCGACCAGGCGTACAAGATCAATGGCACGGCGCTGTCCGCGGCCGACGTGGGCGCCGCGGCCAGTTCACACGGACACGATTTCGGCAGCTTCTAACCAACCAAGGAGAAAGACTATGGCAAACACACTGCAAATCAAGCGCGGGCTCAAGACCAACCTCACCACCCTGGCGGCCGGTGAGCCCGGCTTTGCCACGGATACAAAAGAACTGTTCGTGGGCGACGGCACGACCAACCACCAAGCGGTAATGTGGCATGAGTTCAACGCGCAAACGATCCTCGCCGCCACCGCGGACAACACCCCGGCCGCGCTACAGATCGACGAGCAGCGCGTGGTCGGCCGCAAAACCGGCGGCAACATCGCGGCCCTGACCGGCGCCGAGATCCTGGCCATCCTGTCCGGCCAGGCCGGTGCGGACTTTGCGCTCAACTCCCAGAAGCTCACCGGCGTGGCGGACCCGGCTTCCGCCCAGGACGCCGCGACCAAGGCGTACGTGGACGCGGTAGCGGTGGGCTTGCAGCCCAAAACGGCCGTCGCCTGTGCCTCCACCGCCAACATCGCGTCGCTCTCTGGCGAGCAGACCATCGACGGCGTGCTGACGTCCGCGGACCGCGTCCTAGTCAAGAACCAGGCCGACGCGAAAGAGAACGGCATCTACGTGTCGGGCTCCGGGGCCTGGACGCGCGCAACGGACTTTGACGCGGCCAGCGAGATCCCGCATTCGTTTGTGCCCGTCACGGGGGGGACGGCAAATGCCGGCAAGGTGTACGTCTGCACCAACGAGCCGGAAGCGGCCACGCCGGGCACGCACAACATCACGTTCTCCGACCTGCCAATATCGGCCGGTGCGACAACCTTCGTCGGCCTCACCGACACCCCGGCCAACTTCACCAGCGCAGGCGGAAAGGTTGTCCGCGTCAACAGCGGCGCGGCCGCCCTGGAGTTTGTCGCGTTCGGGACGACGTACCTGGACGACACGGCTGGGGGGACGGACGCGGAGACCGGCAAGGCCCCGACCAGCAACGCGTTCTACGATCACGCAGTCGCCACGACCGGCGTGCATGGCGCGGGTGGCAGCACGCTCCTGCACAGCGGCAGCACCATCGACTGCGGCGCATTCCCCGTCTGAGTCTGATTAGGAGGCAGCCACCATGCAGGAAGCATCCTTCACCACGCCCGGCGCGCCGGCGACCGCGCCGGCAGCCGCGGCCTTGGTCGATACCGACGACCTGGTCTTTGCGCTCGGAGTCGCGGCGGTCGAGAAGATCGGGACCGGCAAGCAGCTTGCCAATCTGCGCGCGGCACTGGCGCAAGCCAGGACGGAGCTCGACGCTGCGCGCGCCACGGCGGCCGCGGAACCCGCGCTGCGCGAAAAACTCGCCCACGAGCGTGACGAACTGCTCAAGCGCAACGCCGAACTGGCGAAGAAGCTCGACTGGCAGGACCAGCAACGCCTGAGCGCAGAGGCTCTGTTATGCGAGGAACGCACGCGGACTGCGGCGCTCGCCGCCGAGTGCGACCGGCTCACGGGCGAGATGGCAGAACTGCTGAGCCGTCGCCGCAAGCGCGGCAAGGAGTAGCACGTGGCGAACACACTCCAAGTCAAACGCGGAACGAAAGCCAACCTGCCCGCACTCGGGGCCGGCGAGATCGGACTGTGCACCGACACGAATGAGGTGTACATCGGCAACTCGGGCAACGTCAAACTGGAGACGCGCCTGACCCGGATACTGCGCGGCGTCGTGACGGACCCGAACGGCTACCACACTAACGTGGACACGATTGTCCCGATCTGGATTGCGATCGACGCGGCGATCACGATCACGTCAATCAAGGTCTGGTGCGACGCGAACCCGACGACGGAGTTGGACCTTGACCTCAAGTGGGCCGACAACCTGATAGGTCTCGCAAACGCCGCCGTGGTGGACGTGTGCGACACGTTGGACGGATACCGCACAATTACCAGCGGGTTCGACGATGCAACCGTGGCGGCGGGCAAGTGCCTTTATTGGAGCTTCGGGGCCGCGCCGGATGCGGCCATGAAGTGGTTCGCGTTTGAGATTCAGTTTACCTACGACTGAGGATGACCGTGCAACTCATCAGCCGCACAACCTGTAGCCCGAGACGCGGACTCCTGCACTGCCGGGGGCCGCACAATCCGATTGGTTATATGGGCGTCGGCGGGCTGGACTGGATCGACCTGGGGCGCGTCCAGGACGTGATGACCGGCGTCGGGCAGTCGCGTGTCAATACGGCCAGCGTCGTATCTGTCGGCCGACGCCTGGACGGGAGCGCCGAGAAGTTCCTGGGCCTGCGCCCGGACTTCAACCAGACCGGCACGGAGCAGATGGAGTGGTCGTTTGAGGCGGCTGAGTTCGACGGCAAGGACGGGAAGGTCCAGCCTGCGAACATCGCGGTCTGGCGGCATCGCCAGCGCTGCCGGATGCTGATAGCACCGGCCAAGGACTGCCGCGAGTTCCGCATCATCTTCCGGCTGCACCTGACCGGGCTGCGCGTGGTAGAGCAGTACGGCGAGTTCTGGCTGTTCTCGACCATCGACGGCGGGTTCAGGTTCAGGATTCGGGAACCTGCGGTGTGCGACCCCAAGACGCAAGAGCCGGTGCGCGACCGCGATTACGAGCCTATTCGCGGGTTGGTGCGTCACTCGCTGGTCAAGGACGGCGACAGCTACCTGTACGTCAAGGACTCGACGGAGGAGTTCGCGAAGGCGGTCACGGACGGACTGCTGCCGGCCGGGTTCTTGGTGGACGCGGATACGTACTACAGCACGACGGCCGATGGGTACGTTACAAACCAGAACAACGACTGGGCAACTTGCCGCGCCGGAACAAGTGGATGGTACACGTCAACCACAGTTTCGAACAACGCCAGTTTCGTTGAGGCAAGAATTTCAGGCAGCACCTATTACATTACACGGTCGTTCTTATACTTCAGCACGGATGCCGTTGTATTCCCCGACTCCGCATCACTTTACATCTATGGGTATGTTTTCGATGGTTCAACCATGGATGCCCAAAAAGGGACTCAGCAAGATAGCCTAACCACAGTCGATTTTGACTCTTTAACGGGGGCGAGTTACGGAACTTCTGGGGCATGGTCCACCGCTGGGTACAATGGAATAAACTTCAATGCCACTGGCGTCTCGGATATTAACATCAGTGGCACAACGAAGGTCTGTTGTAGAGAGTCAGCAAAGGACGTAGCTGACTCTGCCCCCGTCGGAAGTTATCAAGTGGGCGGATATTACTCCGATCAGACCGGCACGGACAAAGACCCGTACCTGTCGATCACGGAGGCGGTTGCCGGCGGCTATACCCCGCAGGTGATGATTTTCGGGTGACGGAAACGCAAGGCGAAAGCAAAAGGAGACGGAACATGCAGAGAGCAATGCGGGACTTCTTGGACTTCGCGGTGATGATGCTGGCCTGGCTCATGCTCATGCTGGCATGCGGGTGCACGACGGCGGGTGTGAGCATCCCGGGCGTCGCGAACATCATGCAACCGAAGGACGTGACCATTGGTAGTCCCGGGATCGAGTACCGGAATCCTGACGGCACGACGATCTTGGTGCAGAACTACACCAGCAACGCCAACGTGGCGGCGATGCAGGCCCAAGCTGCCTTGCTTCAGGGCATTGTCGCCCAGGCCGTGAGCGCGGCCGTGTCTGCGGCCATTCCGGGCGCTCTGCCCGCCGTCACCACAGCGGCCCCGGTGGTTACGACGCCGACAGCGGTGCTCAGGGCGGTTGAAACCACGACCATCATTCCGGCGGCCACGGGCGGCGGTGACTAGTGAGGATGCACTACCCAGCCGAGTTTGGCGGTGGCCTGGGCGACATCGTGCATGTCCGGTCGCGCGGCGTATTCGGGTACGGCATCCGCCGCGCCATTCCAAAGACGTGGGGCTGTCACGACTGCGTTCTGGTGTACGATGCTGACCGGGGCTGGGGCGTCGCCGAAGCGCTGTACAAGGATGGCTTCGTGGTGACGGAGTGGGAGAAGTACGCCAGGGGCGCTGGCGGCGTAGTGTTCCTGCGTCCGGCTGGGATCAGCACCGAGGACCGGCTGAAGGTAGTCGAGATGGCGTACGCGCTGGAAGAGAGCCATCCGCGCTACGACAAGACGGCCATCATTGGCATCGCGTGGTCGATCCTGCTGAAGCGCACCGTCCAGAAAAATCGCGAATGGCAGTGGTACTGCACCGAGGTTGTGCGCGACTTTTTCAAGGCGGTTGGCTGGGACGTGTGGCGCGTACGGCAGCCGACCCCGTACACGACGGAGAAGCGTGAGCAAGCCGGGAAGCTAACGTTACTCGGGGAAATGCGGGTTGACGGGTGTCCTCCGTACCGGATCAAGGGTAATTGAACGGCCAGCAGGACAGCAGGAGACGGCATGATCAACGGCGCAATGACGGCGGTCGAGGCACTGCAGAACGAATGCGATGCGGCAATAGCGGACCTTCGCGCCCGTGCTGGACTTGCGAAATGCGAGGCGCACGACGCGGTCTGCCGTGGTCTGATCGTACTACTGCGCTGCCAACGCGCGCAGCTCGGGCAGGACCGCCGCGCCATACTAGTGACCAGCGTCGTAAGCGCCGGCCTGGCCGCCGCGGCAACCTATTTTGCGACGCGTCCGCCACCGTTTTAGCCCGCCGGCAACGCAACCACGGCCCGGCGCAGTCGTTCGGTGTCGTGATCATACACGCGTTCGGCCACGTCGGACCGCCACCCGCCCAGCCGGCGCGCGACTTCATCCGGAACCCCGGCGGCTGAGAGCCGCGTCCTGAAGCTATGACGGAAACAATGAAAAGACAGGTGCTCACCCGGTTGAGCCGCGACCCCGGCGCTTTGGAGGATGGTTCCGAACTCGCCCCGGCGCTGGCTGCTCTTGAGCCGTGCGACGTGCGAGGGGAAAACGTACTGGCCGTCACGGCCGCGACCGGCCAGAAACGCGGCCAGGCTGGCATGTACCGGTACGCAGACTTCAACGGCATGCCGCCGCGTTTTGAGGGGCACCACCCATAAAGCCCCATCCCGGTACTGGTCCCAGCGCAGGCGCGCCACGTCGCCGTACCGCAGCCCCGTCCACCACCCGACCACGCAGACACCTTCCCAGTCGTGTCCAACGACCCGGGCCGCATCGAGGATCCGCGCGTACTCCGCAGCCGTGAAGGCACGTCCGGACGCACCGTCGCGCGCCTTGGGGGCCGGCACGTCACGCCACACGTTCGGCAGATCGTACCTGGTCCCAAGCTGCGACCATACCGCGGCCAGATCACCGCGCAGGTTCTGGCAGGTCTTGCCGGCCGCGCCACCCTTGCGCACCGCATCGAGCCACCGCGCCGCCACCTGCCGCGTCACCTGGCCGGCGTAGACCACGCCCGGCGCCCCGGTATCGAGCCACCGCCCGAACCGCTCGACCGAGATCCGGCGCTTGCGCATGGTTTCCGCAGACAGCGCCAGGTCCGGGACCGCGAGGTACGCTTTCCACACGCCACCAAGGACCAACCCGCCCGCGTCCGGAATCACCGGCGCATCGTCCACGCCCAGGATGGCATCGAGCGCGCGCACGATCCGGTCGCGCCTGACCTTGCCTTGCTGGCCGGCGGCCAGTTGCGCATGGATGATTTCCGCTTCGGCCCGGTCAGTCGTGCCGGTCGAAACCGAGCGCTGGCGCCCGTGCACCCACAACCGCACCTGCCACGTTTGGCGATTACGTTGCCTGAATAGCGCCATTGGCGTACCTGCTAACTTGTCCCTGCACCAGTAACGCGGCCCGCCAGAAATGCGCTGTAACTCGTTGCTGGAAAAGACAATAGGAGAGTGGAGGCGGGGGGAATCGAAAGGGCATTCTGTCTCTCAACGACACCAACAATGGAGGCTGTTTCTCGTAACGGTAAACCGGGAAACCACGTAACACACTCGTAACGGTTGCAGGTCACGGCTTTGCGCTCGCGTGAGGAAGCTTCTTTGCCCTGCTGTAGCTCACGCCGGTCACCTGGTCCAGAGACAGCAGGTGGATCCCGCCGTCAGCTTCGCACAGGATCAGCGTCGCGCCATCTGGGTGCAGAAACAGGAAGTCTGGATGGGGCACGGCAAAAGCCTTGGCCAGACGACGGACCTTGTCGGCTTTCGGTTGACACCTGCCAGACTCGTATTCGGATATCTGAGACTGAGAGACGTCGGCACGCCATGCCAAGTCCATCTTGGTATAACCGCGGAGTTCGCGGGCGCGCCGTAAGTTGTCTTTGTTGAACGCCATAGGTGCACTTCCAAGAGGGAAGACACACCGCCAGCAAAAAAAGTGCAAACCGGGGGTTGACGGCATCGAAAAGTCGGTGTACCGTAAGAACAACAGCAGGAGGTACGGTATGGCGAAGCGAGACAGGCCGGGCAAGGTGTTCGTGGGCATGTACCTTGAGAGTGAGTTTGCGGGGTACGTGAAGGCTGAAGCCAGGCGGCGCATGGTCCCGGTATCCGGGCTGGTGCGTCAGAGCCTGGCCTTTTTTTTGGGTCCGTGCATCGACAAGCGGGTGAACAGAAGCAGGAGGGGGTGATGCTACGGCTGACCTTGGCGGTGTTCTGCATCCAAGTCCTGGGCGACCTTGACCAGAGTGGTGAGCAGGTCGGACAGACGATCGGTTGGGATGCGGACTTCGGATGGAAGGTCGGTCGAGATGATGACGCAGTCGTTCTCATCGTCCACGCGAATGGTGATGTTCGGTCGGCAAGGAACCTGGGAACAAGGAGAATCTGACATGCAGTACGCCTCTGTGCGAGAATTCACGGTGCGGTTGGACTCCCGAAACATGTACGGCGTCTACGCTGTCGTCAAGCGCGGTCCCATACTCTCCACCATAGGTGGCCCTGACCTTGAGACGATCAAGGGGGCAATGGAGGCATTCTTCAAAGGGGAGGACGATGTCTGGCCGACGCTGCTTCGGGCCGAACACTTGCGCTAGGAAGTGCGGAAGGTCAAGCCGATGCAGCCCAATCTTGAGCGGTATCTGCTTCGGAAGGACAGGTCCCCAACGCGGTCAGGTCAGGCTGGCAGTGAGCGGAAACGGGAGGGGTAAGGCGATGAAGAAGGAAGACGGATACCGGATGAAGATCGACCGCGACCCGGAATTGTCGGCGGCCGTCAAGGAATCGGATTGCCAGGTCCAGGCTTACATAGATGCTCTTGAGGAGGAAGTGATAGACCTGACGGTTCGGAATGTGGCGTTGCGCTTTCGGCTGGCCGAGGTGGGGGCGGGACGATTCGTATCCGGGGCTTCGCCTTCTCTATCTCAAGCTGCTGCTGAAGCGACCGGATTTCAGCCAGACGCACCGCAACTGTTTCCCACGCCGCCTCCTTCTCGGCACAGAGAGAAAGGCAGCGTACGCGCAGCCGAGCAATGACACGATGCAGGCGCCGCAGTTCGGCGCGCATGGCCTTGGGAGATTCGGTGTTGCGATCCATCCAGGAAAAGTACAGCGGAACATACCACGGGGCAAGCCCGTGGGGGCGAAGCCGGAGGGGTAAGGCGATGCGCACAACACCAGCAGTGTTCGCGCGAAGTCCCGGCCGGATGATGCTGATCGTGGACGACCGGCCGGACCTGGTGACGGTGAAGCCGCACCCGAAGGCGCCCGAGTACAAGCGGCTGCTGAGGTATGAGAAGGATTTTACCGCGGGCTGGCGTCCCGGCGACGTGTACCGCCCAGGCCAGAGCCCCATGCTGGACCTGTTCGAGCGCAGCCGCTGGGCGCACTACTATCCCGACAATCTGCAGTTTGCCAGGTGACCAGGGGCCAAGCCCCTGGGATGCAAGAGAAGAAGAAGGAGGGCCAGGAGCATGCGCCTATCGGCTGTGAAAGTGTAAGACAGAAACGCCACGGGTCAATCTCGTGGCAGAAACCAGAAGGAGGGTAGCAGGACATGAGCGAGGACAGACCGAAGTGGGAGACGAAGGATCCGGACGCGGTCGACGCGCCGCGCGGTGACATCGTGGAAGTGATCCAGCAGCACGCCAAGGGCAAGTTCGCGTGCGACGTAACCCGGACCCTCGCCGGCGTGGTGGAGGCTGTGCGGGAGCACGGCGGCCGCGGCAAGATCGTGCTGACGATCAGCATCGAGCTGGCGGCCAAGTTCGGCAAGCGCGCGGTTGTGGTGACGATGGACCACGACGCGAAGAAGCCGAAGCCCGAGAAGGAAGCCGAGTTCCGGTTTGCGACCGACGACGGGCGGCTGGTCAGGAACGATCCGGACCAGCTTGAGTTGTTTCAATCGCCTTTCGGCTCGAAGAAGAATAGCGCGGCCAAAGCCGGGAGTCAATCCGAGTCTGCCCCGGCCCCGGTCATGTCGGCCGTGGCCAGCCTCGCGCCTGAAACGCGCAAGGCGCTGGCGGCCGCAATCAAGTAACACCCCACGGGTCAAGCCCGTGGCACAAGCACCCCAGGAGGAACGAGGACCATGGACAGCAGAACCGAGAAGACGAACGGCAGCCCGGCGGCCCGCGCGGCCGGGAAACCCATCAGTGGCGCGCGTGAGTTGGCCGAGTGGGCGGCGGAGCAGGCGCTGAAGGCGGCAGAGTTCCGCGAAGTGAAGGTCGGCACCTGCACGGACATGGCGCAGGTGGCGGTGTTGCCGGCCGGGCTGCAGGTCGTGAACCTGAAACCGTACGTGCCCGAGGTCCCGGACCGCAAGGTCGGCGACACGCAGCTGTTGACCGTGGGCAGCTTCTGCCGGCTGGTGAACGAGCAGAAGGAGCCCGAGAGCCGATGTTTCGGCAACCTGACGGTTGAACCGTACACGATCGTGTGCCGGGTGGACTGGCACGGGCAGACCGGGAAGCCGGCCGGCTGGGAGGAGTACACCATCTCGCTGCAGTTGCGGGCATCGAAGGAGTTCAAGGCCTGGGCCGCGATCAACGGGAAGATGATGCGGCAGGGCGAGTTTGCCGAGTTTCTGAAGGACAACCGCCTCGACATCACCGACCCGAACGGCGCTGAGGTCCTGACCCTGGTCCAGAACCTGGAGACCACGAGCGAGCGGCGTTGCGCGGGGAAGCTGCCGACCAACAACGGGACGTCGATCCGGTTCGAGGAGGACACGCGCACGAGCGTGAACGGGAGCACGGTGACAGTCCCGGACCGTCTCGAACTGCGCCTGCCCCTGTTCGACGGCGGCACGCCCATTCCGATGGACGCAGACTTCCGCCTGCGCGTGCACGAAGGGAACCTGACGTTCGGCGTACGGCTGATCGGGATTGACCGCACGATCCGCGCGGCGCTGCTGGCGGTGGCCGAGCAGGTCGAGCGCGAAACGTCGCTCGCGGTGTACATCTGAGTTTCCAGGCGGCCGGCGGACACCAAGCGCGTAACCCTCCACACTTCATCCCGCCGCCGGTCGCCCCTTCTACCGGACGCCGGGCTGGGCCATCAACGTACCTCCATCCGGGTAGTGATGGCACCGGCCTGGCGGAGTGGCCAGGTTGTCTACCACACAGTCCGGCGCCCGGTAGAAGGCCTGAAAAAACACGGATGGAGGACGCCGCGACATGGGCAAGCAGAGCCTGCCGTTCATGCAATTCTTCCCGAGTGACTACCTGGCTGACACCCGGGTTCTAACCCTCGAGACCCGGGGCGCATGGGCCGACATCTTGTGTCAGATGCATTTGGCCGAGAACCGCGGGTACCTATCCATGCCTGTAGACCGATACGCCCGAATGATCGGTGCAACCGTGCCACAGACGGCTGTTGTGCTTGGCGAACTCATGACGTACGGGGTTGCGAGCGGCGAGGTCAACGGCGCTCCCTGGGGCGAGTGTAACGCCCCTGTAACGCTGAGCGCGCAGGACCGTGTAACGCTGGTCTGCAGACGCATGGCGCGAGAGGAAGAAGCGCGTGCACAAGGCCGGTTCCGGGTCCAGAAGCACCGTGAACGCGCCAGGGGTGTAACGCCCGAGAAACGCGAATGTAACACCGCCAGGCCGCCACCATGTAACGGCGATGTAACACGCCCCAGGCAGGGGTGTGTAACGCTTACGCGCGCGGAATTACCAGATGCCAGATGCCAGATGCCAGATGCCATACACACTCTCTCTGTAGTCTCTCTCTCGCCCGTTACAGCCGCCCCCCCCCAAGACCAGATGCCAGATGCCAGATGCCAGATGCCAGAGGGGGAGTGTGAGAGAGAGAGAGTGTGTGAGAGTGCGCCCCTGACCGCAGGCGACGCCGTGCCACAGTCCGACCCGACCACGGCGCAAGGCCGTGGTATGAGCCTGCCGGCGGCGCCGTACTCGGAGACGGAACAGGCCCTGTTCCAGGCCTGCCGGGAGTCGTGGGGCTATGTCTTCAAGGACTGGGAAGACCCGGAAAAACTGCAGGCCGGGATCAGCACCTGGCCCGGGTGGCGGACGTTCCTGGCCGAGAAAAAAGTCAGCCCGGACAAGATCCGGCTGGCCATCCGGTGGTACAAGAAGGCGGGGAAGCTATTCCCGCCGACGCTGTCCGATATCCGGGACTGGTTCACCAGGCATGCAGCCCGCTGAAGGAGGCGACCAGAGCCATGAAATGCCCTGAGAACATCGGCGACCTGGCTGCATGTGTGGCCAGGGAAGTGAAGATGCGGGAGAACGCGTACCCGAAGTGGGTCAACATGGGACGCATGGACCCTCGCACGGCGGACCGTGAACTGGCGCTGATGAGGCAGATCGCGCACCTGGTCTACGCGGTCCGTGACGAGTTCGGACCGCAGGGGCAGTTGCCGGGGTTGCAGCGTCCGGCGGCGGAAATGGCGATTGAACGGAGAATGGACCAGATGGAACCGTGGAACGGAGGGCAATGAGACATGGGACGGCACAAGGTCTTGATCGGGCGAACTACCTGTCCGCAGAACCTGTTGGAGGAGCGGCGGCGAATTCTGGACAAGTTCGTCGCACCATTGACGGCGCTGGATGCACGCGTAGACCAAAACGTCGCCGACCGCTCAGCCGATCCGGGTAAGCGTGGCGTCCTTCATTGGGCGGGGCACGGAGAAAGAAGTACTCTCAGCGTTACCGCCGATGGCGGAAACGCTAACGGTATTCAGCTTACACTATGGGCCATAGTGTAAGCTGAATGGCCTCCTGCGCGGAGCGCAAGGCCGCCAGCGTGGAAGAAGTACTCTCAGCGTTACCGCCGATGGCGGAAACGCT
>Ga0100403_1000530_pt1 | contig 38015 bp, 77 predicted proteins | sample CryGeymet201501t_FD_83663 | JGI IMG/M metagenome (GOLD analysis project Ga0100403, IMG submission 83663) | Groundwater microbial communities from Crystal Geyser aquifers in Utah, USA - Crystal Geyser metaG 2015-01t | ecosystem: Environmental > Aquatic > Deep subsurface > Groundwater | place... | reverse complement strand
GAGGAATATAAAGGGTTGGTTTTGAGGCTATTTTATCTTCACGTTTGATACCATTCAATATATCCATGGCATCAGATAATATCTCAATATCAGAAAGTTCACAAAATTTTACATAAATAGATAAATATTCTCCTTTAAAATTTTGTACATAATATAATTTATATAAGTTAATATTCATTGATTTTAATATTTTGTGAAAAAGATTCGCTAACACCTTCAGGGACCCATGGTTCTCTCATTAAATAAGCACCATAATAAACTTTCCCATAAGGGTCTATAAAATAATATTCACTTGTTTTTTGATATACTAAAGTAGTTTCCCTTATAGTATATATTTGTTTTACATATTCAGTTGAAATAGAATAATTTCCATTTTGTTCTAAAATAAAATAAGTTACTTCTAAATTAGTATGTTCCTTGTAAATTATTTCATAAACATTTTCACCTTTTGAGTTAATTCCTTTCCATTTTGAAGTCATAAATTCTAATTCTCCACCAAATGGTTTTGAAATAATAGGGTCTATAAAATAGAAATTATATTGTTCATTTAAAAATTCAACTTTGATTTTTTTTGACAAAAAATATTTTAAGATAGATAGAAAACCATCGAAATCATAATGGCCCCAAAAGGGCTTAGAAATAGGTGAAAGTAATATCGGAAATAACCAAGTTAAATAATCAAAAGGTATTTCCGATATTTTCTTTCCATAATATTTTCCAAATTTTAAAATATCATTATTCATTAATAATTATCCAATTTCCTTCATTCACTAATTTTAAAATATTAGCTACTGGGTAGTACGAACCATGAGTAGTACCTTCCCATATAATATCTGCAATACCATGTTTGTCTAATTTTGGCAAAGTAAAAATTATGTCTTCATCAAATGGATCTATAAAAGTTTGTTTAACAATAAACTTTTTACCTTTTAATTCTGAATTATATTTTTTAATTTTATTTTTTAATTCATTATTCATAAGATTGAATTTTAGTTAAACAACATTTTTTATATTTAAGAGGTTTACCATTATCATCAAGTTTTCCACATAAACAAAAATCATTTCTATTTAATTTAGAATATTCTTTTGCAATGGCTTTTTGTTTTTCTCTTTCAATTCTTTGCAATTCACGTTCTTGACGTTTTTCTTCGGCAATGGCGTCATCAATTCTTTTTTGTCCAGCATCACCTTCCACAATTTCAGGTTGATCCCAATCTTCTCTAAATAAATCTGCAATTTGATTATATCTATTAAAACCACTTAACCCTGCGTGTAAAAATGACTTCATAGCATTAGCATTTTTTTCTCTTACCCATTCGGTATAACGTTTTCGTTGAATTAATAATTTTTCTTTAGGAATTTCATCCAAAAAAATATCAGAATATAAAGTCCCACACTCTTTACATATATATTTGGTTTTATCTATATCCCAAGATTCTTTATGTAATTCAAATTCATTACATTTTTTACACCAAATTCTTTTATAAGTTATTACAGGAGCCATATTTTAAATTATTACAAAACTGTTAGGATTTTTTATTTTAGAAATTTTACCATTTTCATTTTCAATATGAAGTTCAAAATCTAAATTCCAAAAATGTCCATTATTTTTCCATTCAGATTTTTTCAATTCAATTATTTTACCTATAACTACGTCACCTGAATAATTATATGCAACCCTTAATCCAGGTTCTATTATAATACCCCTAGAATCTTTTGTTAGTTTCTCAGGTTTAATTGTTGTATTTCTGTAACTTAATTGTATCATAATCTTATATTTTAATAATTAAATATAACCAAATAAGCTGGGATTAAAAAATCTCCAGCTTATTTTTTAAAAATTTACAAAAACAGTTTCTACTTCTAATGAAATATTTTTAGAATATTTTATATTATATTCAATAGATTTTTCCCATGCAGTTCCTTTTTTATTCCACATTTCTGGCGGAATTTCATAATGAACTTTTCTTGGTTCAATTTTTGATTTACCTAAACGGTTAATTATTACTCTAAAAACCACATTAAAATCTTTTTGCTTTAATGTACCTTTTACTACATTATTGATAAATGATTTATATTCAGAATATCTTTCTTTATTAGATAAATAATTTGCGATTTTAATTACAGCATTTTCTTCATTTTCTGCAATTAAATTCCATTCAATATTTTTTGTATATTTAAACAAAGATGGATATAATTTATCAAATATTTTAAAAGTATTTAATGCACCTTCAATGTAATAAACTGCTTCTTTAAATGCATCTACATTACCTGTAATAACTTTAATATCATTTGCATCATAAATAGTTGTTAATTCAATTAAATCAATTTTATTGTATAAATTTTCTAATTTTTTCAAAAAAACCAATGTTTGTTCAATCAAAAAATTAGTGTCTTCAGTTTCATCATTTTCTATTAAATAGAAATTATTTGAAATTTTTTCAAATAATGACATACTTAAATTATAATTTTTTTCAGATACAGATATCATAATATATTGGTTTTAATTACAATATAAATATAACCAAAAAAACCGGGACTAAAAAATCCCAGTTTAATTATTTTAACAAAATCTTAATTTTTTTATAAGGCATTCATTATCCCAGGTTGATTCTTTAGTTTCATAATTTTTCCAAGGCCATGTTTCTTTAGCTTTTATAATATCTTTATCAGCATATTCATTATACCATAATAGCATTTCCCAATATCTATCTTCATCTTCTATTGGAGCTTTCCAATGTATACAAAATTGCCATTTAAAAAAGAATATTAAAAAACTTGGTGACCATTCAAATCTAGGGGTTTCCCATTTATCTTTCCAACCTAAATTTGTTTTTGCAAACATAATAGGCCATCCTAAAGCTACATAAAAATATTGTCCAAATAATTTAATTGTCCAATTTTTAGTTCTTCTAACCAATGGCATATTAACAAATTTCTTATTAGCTTTTTGGTAATCATTTATACATTTATCTAATTCTTCTTTAGGAGAAAGTTTAAGCTTTCTTATAGATATAATTGATTGACAAAAATTTATTGGCCAAAAATATGGAGTGCCAAATGATAATTCACCCCAATAATAAATTTTAACTGGAGGTTTAAAAACTCCTGCAGTTAATCTTTCCATTTCTTTATCTATTTTTTTATACATTTCTTTAATTTTTAATTAAATATAACTAAAATAGATGGGACTAAAAAATTCCAGCTTAAATATTTAAAAAATATAATTTTTATAAAAGAACTTCTAATTCTTCCATAATGAAAATGGATTCAATTGTATGTATACCTGGATAATTGCTGTCTCCATCCGGCAAAAACTTACTTAAAAAATCTTTTTCCTCATCAGTGATAAAATCATAATTTGAACCAGGTTTATCATCATCGCCATGTTCACGTGTTTCATATAGAATGTACTCACCTTCTTTTGGCATTTTACTTACAATTTCTTTAAGGCGAATTAATTCTTCTTCAGTGATTGGATTTTTTTCCAATGAATAATCACCATCATTATAATCACCTTCAATTACTACAAATTTACTCATATATTTTTTTTATTTAATTCTTTATTTACTTCTTAAAAAGTTTATTAAATCTATCCACTGCATTTGACTCTGCAGTTATTCTTGCTAACCCTACAGTCGCTCCATCATATAAACCATATTGTTTATATCCATCAACATACTCAGGTACATGAGTTAACCTAACGGTCTTTGCATTAATCTTTGAAATGTAATACATTGCATAACCATCAGCTACACTATAGGTAAATATCTTACCTAAATAAATTCCTTCTTTTTGATTTTCTTTTATCTTTTCAAGAATTTCCCAACCAGCAGACATTTCATCTGACCAATGTTCACAACTTGCTAATGCTTTACGAGCTTTTTCGATTTGTTCTAATTGATTCATATCTTAAATGTATTATTATTTTGATTAATTAAATATAACAAAAAAGGCTGGGATAAAAAAATCCCACCCCATTTATTTTTAATTTAAACTTAATAATCACCATCTAAAAATTCTATAATCTGCGGCTCACTAATCATCAATTCATTAACTACAATATCAGATGTCCACATAATTGTTTTCTTTGCCATTTGTTCTGCTTCTTCAAGAGAATAAGCGGCTAATACTAAACAAGCACCAGTCGGATATATTGGTTCAAATTCACATCTATAAATCTTCAATCCCTGAGCAATCCCTCCCTCACTAATATCCATTTCTAAAATATCATCCCAATTTTCAATAATCAATGTTCTTAAACCTGGGTGTAAAAACCTTAAATATTTTTTATCAGGTACACTTCTTAATTCTTCACCAGTTGGATTAGTCTCCCACCTTTTAATTTCTTCTATGGTAGCAGGCCTTATTTTATTCTTTACTAATTCTCTTAATTCTTTATACCCAGTGCATTGATTATTATACCCAAACTTTGGATCATATAAACCGTCACAAAACTTGTAACAAAATTCATTAAACGTTAGATTTTTCATACTCATCAAAATGTTTATTTATCTTCATTATATTAATCCTGCACATCATTTGATCAAACCCACCCAAATTATATGTATACCCAGCTATTACATTCTGATTTTTATCAATCAATACATAATCTTCTATATCTCGATCTTTTCCCTTCACAATAAAACATCCATATCCCTCTAATACCGGCAAATTCTCAGCTTGTTCATTCTTCAAATACCTCTGGAAAAATTTATCACTATACCACTTAGCATAACCACTATCAAAAAACACTGGCTCTTTTTCAAAATCAATCCGTTTCATATAATTACTTAACTATTTCTACTTGATCTTTTTCTGAATTAATATTCTTTATAAAAGTATAAACACTCATCCCTACTATCCCCAACACCATCCCAATCAACAATACTTTTATATATAATTTCAACTTACGCATCTTCTTTATAAGTGTATTCAACCTATTCTTATCTTCTACTAACTCTTTCTGTTCTTCTCTTAATACCTTCTTCTCATTTTCCAATTCTTTCCTAATTCCTTCAGACATAATTCCTATTTTTTAATATAATCTAATATAACCAATTCTCATGGGATAAAAAAATCTAAATTATTTATTTTATTATATTTCATAATTTAAAAGTTTGAAATGAATCTTTAAAAAATGTTAACATTATTAAAATTTTTATATATACTAGCTATGCGTAATAATCTAATCAATAATCTTTCCACAATCTTGGCATTCCATTCCGCTTTGCCACTTACCTCTTGGTAAGTAGTAATGTTCTCCGCATTTAGCTTCTCGTTCTTTTTGCTTTTCTGCCATTAGCTTACTACGCATAACATCAGCTATACGTAATTGCTCTTTGTAGGAATCCACAATCTTTTGTGCTTCTAAGTATTCTTTTTCTGATATCATAATTTTTAGTTTTTTAATTGGCAACTAAGTATAGTCGCTTTCCGTTACCCCCCAATTATTTGGACTCTGAAATTTTGGAGATAACATAGTCGGCTCTGTTTTTATATCGTTCAATTAATTCATTTCTGTTTAAACTGAAAAATTCTACATGGTCGCCACCATATTCTAATGTTTTCCAGTGTATTTGCTTAATACTTTCCGTTTCTTTATTTACAATTATGAAAAACCTACTATTCTTCGGATTTTTCAATATAATTTCCCACTCTTTAATTTCGTCTCTATCTAAAGAAAATATAGTGTCTCCTACTTTTGTGTTATCAGTTTTGTACATTTAATCAATATTTAACTGGCACTAACATACAATATAAAATATACGGGTGTTAGTGCCTATTTGAACGGTACTACTTTTAATTTACTTTTGCGTATCGGGATAGGATACCTCTGTTAATCCCATACATTTCATATTGTAAACTGTTATGTGGCATTAATAGGATAATACCATTCACTTACAGTTGTAGCTTTTTCTCCAGTGCCATCTATGTACCAAAAACCCTTACGATGGTCGTTATAATAAACACATACTGGGTAAAGCGATACAACATGTACTATCTCCCCGTGGTTAGGGGTTTTTTCTTCTATGTTGTAAATTTCAATGTTAATTGTTCTCATAAATTTTGTATTAATTAATAAATAAAGCCACATAACCTTAAATATAAATAATGGCTAGGCTACCTCGTTTAGGTTTTTGACTACCTCCCTTTCGGCTCGCAGCTCACTCGACCATGCGAAGCTCCTAAAGCCACTATTCATATTAATATCGTTATAGTGCATTTAACTCAACTTTAACTTGTTCCCAAAATTCAATTTCTTTTTCAAATGAAAAACCACCATCCATAAGCTCAGTCAATTTTATACATTCATCAGCACAAATAAGTGCTGATTTTTTTGCTTGTTCTTTTTCATTTTTAAGTTCATTGTCATCCATATCAAATATTGCTTTTCTGACAAACTTATTTGCTAATTCCGTTGCTTTCTGTTTTGCATTCATAATATAAATTCCTTTTTTATTATATTCTAATATAACCAATTTTATTGGGTTAAAAAAATCTAAATTCTTTATTATATTTCATAATTTAAAAGATTGAAATGAATCTTTAAAAAATGGTTACTGCTCGAGTTCCATTAAAGCAAGTTTTTTACCTGCATTTCCATCTTTACAATCGCCCAAGCAATCAGCAATTCCATCACTAATCCAATAATGTATTTATATCAATTCATTAGTAACAATATTATTTACTACCAATATGTATTATATTTTCATTTATGTCTTCAAAGTCTTCATCATTATAATTATCTTCTATACCAAATAGTTTCCACCAACCAAATTCATACATTCCCATTATCCATAAATGAATATCTTTACGTCTAACCCAATAAACCCCATTTTGTCTTTTTCTTTCCGGCAAATTCATAATTGAAAATATTAATGTTTACAAAATCTATATTCCTTTTTTATTATATTCTAATATAACCAATTATTCCAAGATAAAAAAATCTTTCTCACACTCTATTTAACAGTAATCATCCTCATAATATATTTTCAAAAATATATTTTTCCCTAATTTTTCACAAAAGTTCACACCACCTGAGCATACTACCATTATCATTTATTTTATATTCTCTATATTAATCCACCCTCTATTAACATTCTCTATAATCATATATTCATTCTAACTTATATAAATCTATATAAGAACTCTCTAATCATATCCATTCTACTTCTTATTACTATTATTATTCTCATATACATCTTCATTCTAATAATTCATAATAACTATTAGTCTATTCATCTCACTTCTTCTCTTTATATCCACCATTTCTCTTATATTATCATTCACCCTATTTCATCCCTATACCCCCCTAACGTACACTAACATACACTAAATGACAAAAGCTTAATACGTTTTATAAGCCGCCTCGCGCTACACTCCAGACCTTTCTGCTCTTAACACAGTCTTAATTAAAAATAAAAACTTGTTAAGATTTTGTTAAAATTACTTAATATATGAGTTATTTTATAAGCAGGGTGTATATTAGATTTTGGTAAAGTGAGTTTTGAGTTGAGATTCCGATAGGTTATAGGGTTTGTCGTTATCAGTATGAGCGTAGATTGTATTATTTTGGTATATAGAGATGATGTATAGGTTATCCTTATGGAATAGTTTAGACATTTGCCCTATATAGTTATAGTCTATAAGTTCCAGTATGCATTTATAGCAATTGATGTATTTACCCATAGTAGATTAGTTTATGATTAAATATAACCAATTATAATAGGATAAAAAAATAAATTTAGTAAAAATATATAAGATTTTGTGCCCTAACTGATTGGTAAATTAAGATTATTTTTGGTGAATGTTAGAAATGTGTGAAAAATTGTATATTTTTTATAAATTTAATGTTAGTAATGGTTAGATGATTTTATGTTTGAGTTGGCCCTCAGATGAAACTAGTGCAGGGATTTTTATAGAATGCCCTAACTGATTGGACAGCGAGCATTCTAGATGGGTTGATTATAGATATTTAGACATGATTTTGTTAAAGAGTTGGATATTTCTATTTTTCCATACTTCTGTAGCTTCTTCACTAGTTCTGTATAAACTAGTGAATGGGGGAGCTGCAAGAGATCCGTCCTTCCATCTGACTGGGATGTAATCGCATTCAGATAGGGGTTTAGTAGGGTTGTTGTAGTTTTCGATAGTTCCTTCTTTTAATCTAAGAGTTTGAATTTTAGAAGGGTGTGAAAGAATGAAGAAAACTGTTTCCCCTATATTGAAATTGTGTTTATTCATATAATTTTGCAAATTTAGACATGTTTTTTTGTACTCTTTTAATTGCCATTCCTATTGTGTGTTCAAGACAATCGCCGGCGTCTATAATTCGTTGATTGATAGATACTTTACCGTTGTCTTTGATAATGAAATGAAAAGGGTAAAATATCCATCGCGATCCCATATTTGCAGATAGATTGCCCGCTTCTTCCTTAGTAAGTTCAGCTCCTTCTATAACAAATGAACCGTCTTCAGCCATTAATAATAATTTATACATAATATATAGTTTAGAATTGAAAGTAGTATATATCTACGTATTTAATGAATTTGCCTGTGTCGTTATCCCATTCCACATCATCAAGTTTGTTAGTGCAACGAAGGCCTGCAATATTGAGTGTGTGATAGATATTGAGAAGACCTAAAGAAGGCATGTGTTCTTCAGTTATGACTTCTACGAATTCGGGTTCTCCTGGGTTATTGAAGTATTTGATACTGATTAGACGGGGAGTGTCTTTTAATTCCTCATAAAGAGATTCAATTAATTTTTGTTTTTGTTCAGTGAGTAACATAGTGTGTGAGTTTAGTATTACTATTCTTTTTCGAGATTATTGATTTTATTATCATAGCCTGTCCAGTGAGCTGCAGCTAAGTAGCATGTTTCAAAATCTTTTTTACATTTATGAGATAGATGGTGGGCAAGAGTTAATGTATCTTCTTCGTTATCGCAAAAATCTTCCCATGATCTACAGTTTGATTTAAGATAGTCTAGTATTTCCATTATGTATTTAATTATTTTAATGAATTTAGCAGGTTTGCAAAATCGATACCTGTACCCCATTTAACGTTATGGTGTGTGAAGCAAAGATCGAAAGCTTTTCGAGCTAGTTGAGGATCGCAAGCAGAGTCGGGATCGATGATCCAGCGTGCTGGTCTGCCTTCGTTAGAAGCGACAGCGATGACATAGTTTTCCGGCATTTGGCGAATAGTATTGCTATAAGAGCAGTATTCTACTTTTTTGTTCATAGTGTGTGATTATTCGTTTGCTTTAAGAAGCAGTATAGATTCTGTTAATTTTTCGATTGATTTAGAAATATGTTTCATGTTTTGATTTCGTTCTGTTGTGTGAAAGTCATAACCTTCTGAAAGTCTAGATTTAGTATCTAGATCATCGTAACGTTCTTGAAGGCTATCAATAGTTCGAATTAATATGTCGATTGCTATTCCGTGTTTAGTGTGTGTCATTATACTAACCATTTAATTTGACCGAGAACTTTATTAGTTTCACCACAATCATCACAAAGGATTGTTGCATATATTTCCTCATCCCATTGATATAGTTCAACCTCGGTGAACTTTCCGTTATGTGGATTAGGAATGAATAATGGTTCGTTGTCAATAAGACGAACATGATTTGAACCGCATTTTTTGCAAGTAGTTTGTAATTTCGACATTGTGTGTGATATTAGAATTAAATATAACCAATTTGTTTGGGATAAAAAAATTAGACTCTATTATGTATAGAGTCTCTGTAAGAGCATTTTCCTGAAGAAAGTTCTTCTCCTTGAAAAGTTGTAGTGAGGACTACCCAGAATGACCATGATGATACATGCATGGATATAGAGATAGATTCATTAGCATCAAATGTTAATTTGAAATTTTCTGGATTGCGTAAGTGTGTGTAAAGAGATTCATACCATTCGATAGATCGATTAGGGTTATTACGAAATAAACCACCGATAGCTGCAACCCAACCACTTCTGTTTTTATTGAGTGTGTATTCGGCATCACTACCACCATATTGAGTGTTTACATATGGGAATAAATGTGAATCAAGGTTTTCAATAGCTTCTTGTTCATTTATACGAACCTTTAATCGTTTTTGTTCGGCCACATACTCAGGAAATTGCATAAGCATTTCGTCAAGTGTGTGTGAAACTGTTTCAGACATACGAGTTGCTACTTTCTCAGATAGATAAGAATAGTTTTCAGGGTTGTTAAAAAGAGGGTGAAAGTCAGTATCAAGACCATTATAAGGAAATTTAGTGTAATATACATTATTCCTTAATTTTTCAATGTGTGAGAGTGTAAACTGATTTGTTTCCTTTAAAGCTTTGATAGCTGAAGAAAGAGTTTTCGGTTTGCTTGCTTTTGGATAATTAAAATTAGATTTTGACATAATAATAGTTTTTTAAATTTGTATAATTAAATATAACCAATTATCTTGGGATAAAAAAATAAAAGTAAACGTTTTTGTTTACTTTTTAGGTTTTTGCGTATACTGTAGAGTGAACGTAGAGTCACTATAAAAATTAGTAAAGGTATATACCATAAAACCGGTTTTAGAGTAAACAGAGTTCGCTCTGCGAATAACTCCTTTAAGAGTTTTTAGATCCCTAATAATCATTTTACCAGAGGTTCCGCATGATTCTTGACCAAGAGGAACGATTTGATTATAAACGTAGTAATTCAAATTCATAATTAGTTTTTAATTTGTAACTATTAAATATAACCAATTAACTTGGGAAGAAAAAATTTAATTAAGTTTTAATTAAGAATTCAAAAGAGGAATTCTTAAGGTAGAGCGGAGTCTACCTTTAACGTTTGTAAATAAAACGGAACCCTGCGTATGTTTGTACTTTGTCTTATGTATATACTCCTATAGAATCTTGACAATAGAATTCTATAGGAGTGTATGTATATTATTTAAAAGTTGAAATAATAAATTGCCCACGCTCAACTGCTTCATATAGTTCATCAATATCAAGTTCATCCCAACAAGAGTGTGAATCTAAAATATTTTCAGAAAAATCTTCCCATTCTTGAGCTTGTACTCTTGGAGCTTCATTCCAAATAGTATCGTCAATACGACCTAATTTGTTTACTAATGTGTCTTTATTCATAGTGTGTGAGTATTACATATTATAATAACGATTCAGATGTTCCTCGCTTACATCTAAGATATTACCTTTAATATCATATAAATGCATTTGGAATGTGCGTGCTAAACCACGTGTTCCATTATCAAGAGCTTCAATTTGCCCAAGTTGTTCAACTTTATAAACGCCATCTTTAATTTGTAACATGATACGTTTAACAAAAGAAACATAATGATCACCGGCCTTTTTCCAATTGCCGACTAATTCCTTATTGTGTGTGAATAATTGAGTAGCTACTTTGTTAGTGAGTGCGATATCACGTTTGAATCCGCGAAATTGATTTTTGGTTTCTTGATCACCGTATTGGATATGTTCCTTTATTTGTTCCATAGAATATCCTTGGAAGTGGTCATCCTTACCAATTTTCATTTGATTTTTCATAACTAAGTTTTAAATTTGTATAAGTAAATATAACCAAATAACTTGGGAAGAAAAAATTTATTGTATAGAAAGATCCAATAAAGAATTCACGTTATGTTTTCTAATATGAGTTCCAAAATCAACTCTAACAAAACCATCTCCAAAATCATTGGTAATGATTCCAATTTTATTAACATCAGGAGATTCAGTATATGTAACCTTAACAGTGTTACCAATACCCATGTAAGTTTTAACCATAATAGTTTGTTTTAAAATTTGTATTTATTTTAGAATTAAATATAACCAAATAACTTGGGAAGAAAAATTTATTATTTGAAAATGTATTAAAAATTTTGTATATAATTAAAATAGTAAATACTAAAATCAGGGTTAAAACAGTGATCACAGACGAACGATATTGATAATGTTAATAGATAATGTTAACACAACAATTTCGCTTAATCTTGAATGTTATTTACATGTTACAGGGATGTTCACTCAATGTTAAGAAATCTTAACAGAGAATGAAACATCTCGGAGATTATACTTTAGAGAAGACCCCTACCATTTTGATTAATTAAATATAACTAAAATACCTGGGATAAAAAATAATTTGAATAAAAATAATAAAATCGATATCATCACGAGAATTCAATGAATATGAATTCAAATATAGTTTCCTTAACAAAACTTTAACAGATCAAACTACACAAAAAAAGGACAGAATGAAATCATCTGTCCTTAGGGAGGGAGGTAGTGAATTTATATTCTAAAACATAAATACTACTCTATTTGTTTTTTTATAAAACTTAATTTGTTGAACAGATTCAGGAACAGTATATGAGCTGAATATTTTTTGTGATTTTTCAAATGAATCTGAATTAGAAAAATCAATTATCCAAATATTATCGGCAAGAAATCCAGTTTTTTTAACTTTTAGTTTTTCAGAAGCTCCGAGTTTTTTAATATATTCAATACAGGAATTTCTTTCAATAATAAAATTGTTATAGAATTCATCAAAATCTGCATTCATAATAAATAATTTTAAATTTGCAATAAATTAAATATAACTAAAAAAGCCGAGATAAAAAAATCTCGGCTTAAATATTATTAACAAAATTCCATTGTAAATTCTTCATTCGTTCCTGAATAGTCCTCAAATTCTTCAAGAATTTCTTCGGCATCCCTACCATTTGCATCTAAACATGCCAAAACTGGAGCAAGTTGTTCAAGTGTTCCTCTATATTCAATTGTTGGCCAACCACCACCAGGACCCTCTGGATCTATGATTCTATATGTGGTACCACTATCTTCAACAATTTCCAAAAAACCACCAGATTCATTTTCATCATTTGGATCGTCGGAAATTCTGGTTTGTGTTCTATCTAAAGAAACTGCAGTGTCTAATTCTACTTTAAAGATTCTCATTTTTTTATTTTTTTATTTTTTTATTACTAATATAACAAAAAGTTTTGGGATAAAAAAATTAAATTTTTGCATTTATAACCCTAGATTTTTTAGCCACTCTTATAATGGTATTTGACATACCAATATAATCATTAGGAACCAAAATTCTTTTAACATTATTTCCATACCGAGTTGGTATAACTTCCCTTTTATTTAATTGCCACCACCTATTATCTGTATACCACATTGATCTAGATGGAGTTTTAGGCGAGTCACTTGTATTTCTTTTTCTTACATAACCACTTTCTCCATAAATGGCATATTCAACACCTTCTTGAAACAAATCCTTAAAAACTAAAGTACCCTTTTTTAATTGTGAATTTGATGAACATAATACAAAACCATTACCTGTTAAAATATTAATAACATTTGAAATTGTTTTTTCCATAATTTAGTTTATTAAATTTGTATAATTAAATATAACCAATTAAGCTGGGATAAAAAAATTATTTGATATTATTTAGGAATTCCAATTTTTGTTCCATTGTTGGATGTGGTAATGAAATACCCTTTAAAATAAAATTCAACCCTTCCATATTTACTGAATCAGTTGATAATGTTTCAGATGGGCGTTTACTGTTATTATCCCTACCCCAAATTTTATTTTTGTCAGCACTAATTTCTGGCCATGTTTTACCAGAAGCTCTGTACATTGAAGCTGAATTTGTAATAATTTTCCACATAAAATAAGTTTTTTAAATTTGTATAAGTAAATATAACCAAATAACTTGGGAAGAAAAAATATTAGTAAGTAATAAATCTTTCCAATCTTAATTCTAATAAATCATTTACATATCGAGTTAACATGCGTTTTCCACCTTCTGAAAAATGAATAATGCCTGAATTAATTAAAATATAACCTAATTCTGTATCACCATAATAAAATGTAGTGATATCTTCGGTCGATTTAATAGTAGAATAATTAATATCTACAGGAGATATTCCTTTCATACTTAAACCAAGTTGTTCACTAAATTCATGAACAAGATTTACATGCGGTAACCTCATAATAGTTTGTTTTAAAATTTGTATTTATTTTAGAATTAAATATAACCATTTAACTTGGGAAGAAAAAATATTTGACATAAAAAAACCACCAACTTCCGGCCGAAAATTGGTGGTTAAATAGTTCATTGAATTCCTATGGGTATCTTGATTCTTGATGATACCATCAACATCGATAGCTAGTCTTAGATGGTTTTCTATTAAACTACATAGCATACATACTAATCATTCCAGTGAATCCGAGGGCTTGACAACGAACCAGGGTATCGAACCCCAACGCATGTATGAAAGAACTAATTTATTTTGTTATTGATTCTCGATTCTTCTAGCATCGGTGATTAATTACTTCTCCGAAGGAAAATCAATAGATCCAGGAGTGCTTTGCAGCGACAAGGATATTTTAAATGTTTTTTTATTTATTTTTGTATTAATTAAATATAACCAATTAAACCGGGATAAAAAAATTTATTTTAAAATTCTGATTCAACAATAAATCCAGCTTTTTTGGCTTTCTTAGTAAATGCCCGCGCCTGAGATTCATTTAATGCAAACGAGTACATACCCGAATTCATTCCAGGATAATAAACTGGTCTACCACAATATTCTTTTCCAAACTTGATTAATGAATTCTGGTACCCCATAACATGACACCATTTCATTGCCGGAAGATTATTATGCAATCTTACACTGGCGTAGCCTTCATCTTTAATATAAATGTCTGCATTAAAATTCATAATAGTTCTTTATTTGTATAATTAAATATAACTAAAAAAGCTGGGATAAAAAAATCCCAGCTTAAATATTTGAATTGGTTTTACTAAGATAAAACCAATTCACCAAGTTCTTTATATCGTTTATCTATAATTATTAAAAATTTATATCCATTCTTAATACAATATTCTTCTTTAGCTTTAATTTGGGTGGCGTCTTTTTTATATAAATAAGAACTTTTTATTTCAACAATTAAATTAAATGATGGAATATAAAAATCACTATGATAAATTCTTTCAATATTATTATAAACATATGATATGGATGGGCCATTTTCTATTTTAATTTTATCATAAAATTTTTCTAAAAAATTGAATTCATATGAACCTTGATATGTTAAATCTGTATCTTTATAATATTTTATTTCTAATCCTGCTTTGAAAACTTTTTTAAAAATTTCTGGATTTTTCATTGGATGATCATAACCATATTTTTCTAAATTAGTTTTTTTAATTTTATTTCTAATTTCCGGACAATTAAATAGTTGTTCGTATCCATATCGTTCTAAATTAGTTTTATGAATTTTATCTTTAACTTCTTTTGATTGTATATGATATTCGCAACCATATTTTTTTATGCACGTTTGTTTTGATTTTAATATATTATTTTTAGATAAAAAGGTTTCTTCTACACCATATCGTTCTAAATTAGTTTTTTTCATTTTATCTCTTATTTCAGGAGATTTAAAATGATGATCCACACCATATTTTTCCAATGAAATTTTCTTTCTTAATTCTTGATTATTAAAATTTTCATCTCCATGATTATTAAATTTAGTTTGCTTACATTTATTTTTTACATCATTAAGTTGAAAAACATTATCAATATTTTCTCCATATTTATGGAAAAGATTATTTTTTAAATTAATTAATCTACTTTCATTAATACATTTTCTATTTCCACATGTTAACTGATAACCCCTTTGAATAGAAACAAATTTTAAAGGCTTACCACATTCACATAAATTAGATGATTTTAAAATAAATTTATCATAATATTCTTTTGGATTATGATTACATCTAATATGATGAGAAAAACTTCTCCAATTATCAAATGTTTTATTACATTCTAAACAAACTAAGTCTTCCATAATATATGTTTATTTTATATATTACAAAAGACTTAGTAAAAATGTAAGGTTATTGCTATGTTTTAAACCATAAAACTTTATTGCAATATTAATTCTCCTGCTTCTACTCGTGTTTCGGTAGGGTTAAAGTAACTTTCGGCTATGGTCCACAAACTTTTATTTAGGTCAAGGTTACGTGAACCTGAAGAGATTCCTTTGGTGGTTGAATTTCTACCTGAACCTGAAGTTCTTGCATATCCACCTTTGATCATACGTTCTTGGATAACGTTAAAGGTTGTCCAGAGGTTGTTTGGTGTATCTTCTCCACGGATAGGAGTTATGATTTCCAAAGGATTTGTTGAAGCTGTAACGGCTTTAAAATCAATTGTACCATCATCTTTGATGAACATATGTGGTTCACGGTTTGCTATTGCACGGATTGCAAATTCCTCTTTTTGGTCTTGGTTAAGGCTTACCATTTGCATATCGTTTACGTGGGCACCAATATTATAATATTGTGAAGCAGCGGCATCAAGAACATTTTTAAGTTCGGCTTTATCAACACCCATGTGGCGGAATTTAACAGAACTATACATTCCGGGAATTGCTACTACCATACCATTGGTACAAACCAAACGAAACAAACCCATATGGATTTTTGTAGAAGAGATACGGTTGTGAGAGTTATCAAGGATGATTTGTGGTTTAACATTATCCTTATTGATTTGTTTCATGAATCCCATATCAGGATGAGTAAAACGAATGAAATGGCGGCCAAAATCTGTTTTTGCATCTTGTTTAGCCGAATGTAATTGCCAACCTAAATCAAGGATATCTTTTACAATTTTGTCAGTTGGTACAAAATTATATTTTTCAGTAACACCGGTTGCTGCGCGGGTTGCAAATACTGCAGGTGCAACTTCTTGTAATTCTTCAATTGTAGTTACTTTACTACCTAAAGAAATGAAAGGATCGTTTTGGTTTGTCATAATGTTTGAATTAAATTTGTTTATGTTTTTTATAATAATTAAATATAACCAATATCTTTGGGAGTAAAAAATTATTTACTATAAAAGATTAAATTATTTTCTATATGAGAACATCACGAGAGTTGAATATAGAGAAATGTATATAGAACTATACATAAGAAATGAAAAAAGCAGGGAACCACCCCTGCTTTAGTATCATACAAATTTAAACTACATTATGATTAATATTTTATCTAGTTGAGGAAGAGGAAATCGAATCCTCATTCTCTGGACTCCACGCCCAGCGGCTATTCCATTTTGCCTATTCCCCAGGTAAAAAGAGAATCCTATATTCAGGAGGCGAACGTGGTGTCCTGTTTTGGACCGGCCTCTATAGGATTCTCGGGTATTGTTTGAAAAAGAAGTTACATAGGTTTCGGCCTTTGTCTAGAATAGGAGTCGCACCCCGTGTTATACAGCCTATGTCCAAATTCCGTTTCCCTAAAATTATTTTAGGTAGCATCTATTTGTTTTAACTTCCTAATTTTAAATCATTACTATTTATATTCTATTATCGTATTTTATATTATTATATCTTTTATGCTTTAGGGTGGAGGACGTTCTTTATTCATCGTTTTCATTATTTGTATAATTAAATATAACCAATAATACCGGGATAAAAAAATTATTTAAATCAAATATTAAAGTTTGGAAAAAACTGTGAATATGTTTAAATAATTAATAACATCATTAGAATTTAAATATAAATTATATGTAACATATTGCCCTTTGAATGATATATAATCAAGGGAATGGGCCATTAATAAATAAGATGTTTCATTATCATACCCTCCTGGAAAAAACGAAAAGATTAAATTAGAATTCATTCTTAGAAATAAATCTTCTGAATTTTTATTTACTTCAAGTATTGTTTTATCAGTATCATCAAAATAAAATTCCACTTTATAAATTGTATTATCAATGATTCCATAATCTAACATACCAAAACAATTTCGTACAGACCCATTTCTACTTTGTATAAATGTAATTTGATATCCTAAATCAACTAACGGAAATTCATATTCTCTCAAAGTCTGTTTATCCATTGATAGAAGTTCATTAATTATATTGTCATTCAATAGATCAGGGTATTCAGATACGTCTAACTTAGTTGAATATAACACTAATGATTTATCATTTTCTATATCACTGTATTTATAAGATGCGTCGGGATTTGTAATGCGAGTTTTAGTTAAAGACTGAATTTCTATAACTATAGGTTCTTTAAGAACAGTATCTTGGATGACAGTATCTGCATTATTGATACTAATAACCATTAATGAATCAGGAAGTTCATTAGTATTTATTGGTACTATTGACTCTTCAATTTCGCATGACATAATAATTGCTGTACATGTAGCAATTAAAATTAAAAATAATTTTTTCATTTTATAAGTTTTTATAGTTTTTATAATATAATTATTTAGGCTGGGATAAAAAAATCCAGCCTAAATAATTTTTAATTTATTTCAAAATTTTCAAAATTCCTTTAAATTGTTCATCGGTTAAACCTGATAAATTACCAATACTAAAACATATGTTATCTTCTTTTAATTTAGTATAATTTACACTTAATGTCCTTTCACCCATTTTAATTTCAAAATGATTCACTTTATATGGGTTTGAGTAATCAGAACGATAACCACCTCTTAAGTATTGTTGAGGATATTTTGTTTCTTCTCTTATTATAACTTTTTCGCCGGACGCCAATTCAAGAACTTCTCTTCTTAAATCAGTTTCCTTATTTTGTTTTTCAATTTGTTCCTTTTTATAATTAATTAAACGTTCACGGTCATCAATTGATTCAACCATTTTCAAAAATATATTTCCAACAGTTTTACCTTTAACAGTTTTTCCACCACTAAGTGTGATAAAATCATTATAAATACTAGTTGTTAAATCTTCATTTTTAGTAAGTTTTGGAATAAAACCATTATTGAATGTGTGTGTACCATCTTGTTTTGAAATGATTACATTAACACCTTTATATGTTACAGTAATAAACATACTTGCACCATTAACATATTTATCCATTTCAATTCTGGCAAAAGTTGCCAGTGGAAGTGCTTCCTTTATTTTTTTATTTTTGTCATAAGTGAGTGTGCTTGCAAAATCTTGGATCCAACTATTTGTCCATTCACTTTGACGCAATAATTTTATTTCCAATTCTTTTTGTGCTTTAATTTCTGCTACTTTTTCATCAATAACTTTTACTTTTTCAAGATATTGTGTGAGCACTTCATAAAAGTCAATTTCAATCCCAACTGACATTAAATTCTTGAAAGGATCCATGTTAATTGCAGGGTATAAAGGTGTGGGACCTTCCCCGGAAATATAATCATAATCAAACTGGATGTGTGTGTTGAATACAGCATTCCCAACTTTAATAGCTATTTTTGCTTGCCTATTCTTGGTATACATTCCTTTTAAATCAATCGAAAATTCAAATTCATTTACCGGAGTTGCAACCAATGTAGTAATAGTTTGTTCTAATGTTTCCATAATATAAGGTTTTTAAATTTGTATAAGTAAATATAACCAAATAACTTGGGAAGAAAAAATTTATTTACTAAAAAAGTTAAACTTCTTCTTTAACAAATTCTACAAATTCTTCCAGTTCATTTGATGACATCCAATTAAATAATAGTTCCAACATTTTAACCATGTCATAACTTTCCATTAATTGTTCCAATTCGGTGATTGATTGTACTTTTGTCTTTGGCATAGTAATATTTATTTGTATAATTAAATATAACCAATTAACTTGGGAAGAAAAAATTTATTTTGAAAAATAATTTTTTAAAAATATAAAACATCTCGGAGATTATACTTTAGAGCCGACCCCTACCTTTTAAATTTGTATAAGTAAATATAACTAAAAAAGCTGGGATAAAAAAATATTTACTTAATTAGTTAAACATCACGAGATTCACATACAGATTTCTTCCTTATATATTATACATTAACAGTTGAACTAAGGAATTCAGGATTTCTAAGTTATTGATACTAAGTATATTAATATCCAGAAAAAGACATAAAAAAGGTAGGATTGAATTTCCTACCTTTTTATTATACAAATTTAAAAAGTTGAATATTTGGTAATTTCAATTGGTATATATCTCCATCTCCTAGATGAGTTTCCATTATGGTAAATATGATCATACCATTCCACTGGTAAACCTTTACGTGAAACAAATTCCTTATTAATAGGTTTTTTAAAATCTTTATTATTTAAAATTAACCTACATAAATCCTCCACATCCTTTAATGTATAATTTTTAGGTAATGGTAATAAATTTTCAGCCCCTAGTTTATTTAAAACAATTTGAATAGGATCCACTTTGTGGCCGCCTTGATTTTTATAATCAATAAATCTATTAATAAATTTTTGAATGGCATCTTTCGCGGAAACATTTACCCTTTTACCATCCTTATATTTAAGGATTGCCCTTTGTAAACTTGCCTCGTTAGTTGCCCCCATTAGGCCACATGAACCATCATTTTGAAAATTTGAAGCAATTAAATAAATATAATTCCTTTTTAAACCATCCGGCATTACCACATATGTAACAACTTTGCAACCATCCTTAAGGATTTCAACATCAATAAAACGGGCCAGCATTTCTCCTTTCCATTTAGGTAATTCATAAAGGCCAAAGGCTTTAATTTTTGCCATTTTTCTCATCCATACTAGGATTTCCTCCCCATCCACATTCCTGGAAACAAATGAATTTCTATATGGATTTTCACCATTTGAATTATGAATCCAAGTTGAAATTTCTTTTTTAATAATTTTCATATAATAGTTTTTAAATTTGTATAATTAAATATAACCAATTAACTTGGGAAAAAAAAATTCTTTATAAGTAAAAATAAAATTATTTTATGTGTAGCATATAAGGCATCTCGGAGATTATACTTTAGAACAGACCCCCTACCTTAGGTTATTGAATTAGTTAAATATAACAAATATTGTTGGGATAAAAAAATATTTACTTATTTAGTTACTCATCACGAGATTCCCATCAGGAAAAGTTCCTTATATAATATACATTAACAGTTAAATCTGATCATTTAGGGTTTATAACGTATTGGTAATGAATACCTATTTTGGATAAAAAGGCGTGTAAAAGGCCAGAAAACTACATAAAAAAACCGGGAACCACCCCGGTTTTAGTGAAATATACAAATTTAATTATTTTTGAATAACTTTAATTGTTTTAATTCCATAAACAGGCCCTATTATTGCCTCATATAAATTATCTTTTCCATTAATGGTATGCATAAACATAATTTTATTATAGGCTGTAATAAATTCAACACAAGTTTGACCTTTTAATTTCAAAATCCTTTCGGCAATAACACGGCCTTCCACATCAAAATTAACTAAACCGCCATTTAATTTTTGGTATTCCAAAGCGGTGGTAATATCACGTTTTAAAACTTCCTGTTTTACAATAAACAAGTTTTCAGGTTTGGACCTAACACATTTTTGAGTGGCAACCCAAACCACCAGGCCATTAATATTTTCTTTGGTAACAATATTATGCCATCTTAAAAAGGCAATTATAGTTTCAAAATTTTTATAATGCCTATCCAATGTGTGTGAACGTCTATATTTAATCATTTTTTGAATAAAAGCTTCATTTGAAATACATTTTTCGGCTTTTAGATCACTGGCAATTAATTTTGCAGTAGTTAAGTTTCTTTCTCTAAGGTTTGGACAATTGTATTTTTTTGCAAATTCGGCGTTAGTCATAATAATAAGTTTTTAAATTTGTATAAGTAAATTTAACCAATTAACTTGGGAAGAAAAAATATTTTGTTATTTTCTTTTCAAGAAATAACCTTTTTGTTTTTCCAACTTTTCCATTCCATATGAATTTATGGTCCATTTACCAAACTTTCCATCACCTTTATCCATACATTCAAACCCCCAACCCTGTGATGTATCACTAAACCAGCCTATTTTTCTACCTGATTTAAAAACTCCAGCATAATAACCACGATTTTCAATTGGATCAAATGAACCTCTACCCCAACTTAATTCAAATGCAAATTTAACAATATCAATATATCGTCTTCCTTCATTACCTGAACTTTTAACAAAGTCCAATATTAACATTTGTTTTTCGCCTCTTTTATATTTGTGATGAATTCCAGTTTTCATAAATAAAGTTTTTAAATTTGTATAAGTAAATATAACCAATTAACTTGGGAAGAAAAAATTATGGAACATATAAAATAGTTGGATTATCTTTTTTTATTTCAACATCCATAAATTTGTTTTTGAATTCTCTTGGATCAAACGGACTACATATGATATGAAAACCGTTTTTAGTTTCATTTACCAATTTCACTTTTCGTTTTTCTGGTTTTGAAACATATTCAACATAATTAATAATATCATTTATGTAATTTTCATCTTTAGTATCAACATCCAAAATCCATTTTTTAGAATCTCCAGTTTCATTACTATTTCTTCCTGCAACTTTTTCAAATGCTTTGGCACAAACTGAATATTGTTTACTTATATTTAATTCAGCCAAATATTTAATCATTTCAATAGTCACCCTTTCGTAATTCCTTTTATTAAGATTAATATAAGCCCTTGCATTATTGTCATCGCATAAGCTTATAATTCTTGGGATATATTTGTCAAAACATTCTGGTGAATCAACATAAAAACATTTCAAAACTTGTTGGGCTACAAGCATTTCAGGATTTTCTTTTCTCCTTTTGATAACTTGTATAAAATAAAAAGTATTGGTTGGATAATCTAAATATTTGCCAATATTCTCAACATTTGAAACTGCCTCAGACATAATAGATGGTTTTAAATTTGTATAAGTAAATATAACCAATTAACTTGGGAAGAAAAAATTACCTGGCCATTAAGACCAGGTTTTCTAACTTTTCTTTATCTGATATTTCTACCACTTGCCGGGTATATTTTTGTATCTTTTTATGAACTAACACCATTTGTTTAGGTGATAACCAACCTTTGCGAATTAATTGTTGGGCTAAACTTGTAAGGATTTCATCATCACATCCATTGAAACCTACATTATTCCAAATTTCAGTATGGCCTGATTGTTGTTCAGATTCAGTCTGGAATTTATAAATTTCCAATAAAGCTTTTTTAGCCCATTTTTCATTGGTTTTCAACTGTGTTCTTACGAAATCTGCTATTGCTCCTTTTGTTAATTTCTTATTCATTGTGGTTTATTTAAATTTGTATAAGTAAATATAACTAATTTAGTTGGGATAAAAAAATATTTACTTATTTAGATACACATCACGAGAATCCCATCAGATTCTTTTGATATAGATATACCTATAAAGTAATACAGATATATAAAGAGTAAAACGATGTATTGGTATCAGTACGTTCTATCTAAAAAGTAATGGCTCGGGATGGTTCCCGAGCCATTTATACAAATTTAAAAGAGTTGAACAAGAGAGTTCAACCACGATCTCAGGACCGAGATCTTGAAAGGTTATAAATATTGTAAAAAACCAACCGACCCTCACGTCTTCTTTATTCTTAGGTCTTACCGGCTTGCGACCAGCAGGGTCAACTTTCGTTAAGCGGCTTCCTCGTTCCATTGACGACAGATTCGGATGCTTTCACCTCTCCCAGTTGGAGTTTTATATTTTAATTATATTGAAGTCGTAAAACTTTCAATTCTTCTTTTACTTCTTTATCAATAAAAGGAGCGTTTTGCCAACTTGGCGCATGAACGGTAGCTCCACAATCATTGCATTTATAAGTAGGTGGGGTAAAACCTCCACTTACTTTTTGAGTTAGTTTATAACTTTTGCATTCAGTACAAATGTAAACTATCTGAGAGAATCCATTGTCATAAATATATTTTGGTTCTGGTACCATGGCTTAAACTTCAAAAAAGTTTTTAACATCTTCCCAAGTTCCTTCGGCTAAAGGTTCCTTAAAATTACCTTCACCAAATACTTCAGCATTTTTGGTATGACCACTTTTAGGAGTTACCCAGTATAAAACATTTCCGGTTTCAATATCACAAATTGAAAATGAATCATATAATGGACCATTCATTGGACAATTATTTTTGAAAAACACATATGATGTTTCCAAATTTATTTTTTTTGATTTTGCAATTTGAACAACTTTTTTTCCTAAGAAAGCAGTTTTATTCATTAATGATTTATCATTACAAAACCAATCAAACCAACCAGCTTTGATTTGCGCTTGTATATCATTAATACGAAAATCACCGTTTTCAAACTTTTCAATCCAGGTTTTTAAATTAGTTTCTTTAGACATAATATAAAGTTTTTAAATTTGTATAAGTAAATATAACCAAATAATCTGGGATAAAAAAATTTATTTTTGATTAGTATAAAGGACTCGAACCTTTCCTATTGCTACATAACGCAATTGTGCTTACCCCTACACTAATACTAATATTTTTAGAATTGTTTAACTATTCTTATATTTTTAAATTCAATTCTTTGATTGCAAACCTGAGAAATATTACGTAATGTAATATAATTAGTTTCAAGATCAATAGACATGATCTTAATAATATCCCTTGCATGTGTTTGATAAGTTGAACCAACTTTCAAATCCGAAACCGGTAAATGCTTTGTATTTTTGTCTGTTTTAATGATATTTTTTTCTATTAACTTTGATCTTAAAATTCTAGCCATGATATAGTTTTTAAATTTGTATAAGTAAATATAACCAATTAACTTGGGATAAAAAATAAAACTAATTTTTACATAATTTACCTTTCAAATAATTTTGAGCAAGAATTTTAGTTATTTCAGCATCGTTACCAATACTTAAAGTATAACCTTCTTCACTTTTATAAACCCATTGTGTTTTAGGATCAAATTCAGGGCCGGTTGAATGTTTGAAATTGAATACCATTCTTTTTCCGGTAAGTCCATTTATAAGTTTATATGAAGTATCAAACTTAACATTTCTTTCTGAACCATAAAAAGTTTTAGTTTCTTTATTATAAACTATTTTGTCTCTACTAATTATAATGTCTGTCATAATGGTTTATTAAATTTGTATAAGTAAATATAACAATTATTCTTGGGATAAAAAATTATTTTCCCATTAAGATTGATTTTAATTCTTTGAAAGGAATTTTTACTTCACCACTAGTTTCAAAAAGATGTTCCAAAGAAGGAATAAGTTTAGCAATTTCTGTATAATTTTTATGAGAGGGAGTCATTTGTTTGAATGCTTTCTTAGTAAGATCAATGAATTCAGACAATAAAATAGTTTCATTTTCGAGTGCCATAAATATAAGTTTTTAAATTTGCATAAGTAAATATAACTAAAAAAGCCGGGACTAAAAAATCCCAGCTAATTTATTTTTCTTTATAATATATTTAATCTAATCGAACGGTGGAGCCTTTTAATAAACCTTTGGTCACCACGCCTTTAACAATTCGAGTACTATCAGGAGAGTATGCTTTAAATTTAGTACAATATACGTCACCCTCACCTCCTTGGAACCATCCATGACCACCTACTTCAATAGGATGATAACCGGAATCTAACAACGTTTCTTTTGCACCTTCAACATCTGTACAACTTACCGCCAATACCACTGTGGTAACTAACAATAACAATAACCCTAACAATCGTTTCATAATTATAAATTTAATTTGGTTTTAAAATACTTTTTTAAAGGTGTTGAATCCAATGATTTTGAAGCTTCCATTGCCAATTGAACAATATCTGCATTATCTCTCAAATTGAATTCAATTCCATTGATGATGTTTACTTCTTCAGCAATTACACCTAATGCATTATCGGGAAGGGTTTCACCTTTAAATCTTTTATATGTCATAATAGTTTATTAAATTTGTTTAAGTAAATATAACCAATTAACTTGGGAAGAAAAAATTAAAAGTTAATTGTTTTATAACCATATACAGGCTCATAATAAAGAACAACTTGATCCATTCTAATAGGTTTAGTTTTGAAATCACGATTTTCAATATATTTTATGAAAGATTCTTCATTTCTGAATTTAATTGAAGAATCTTTCATATCAGAATATTCAATACAAGCCCAGTTATGATCAACATGATATTCAATAGTATAATCCTGTTCGGCGGTTTCGTTCCAACGATATTTACATACCTTACCATTACCATCATATTTAGGAATACAAACTTGAAATTTCAAACCATCTTTAGGATCATTTACACCTCTTAATTCTACTTCACATCCACATTTAGTTCTAACAACCATTCCACAATAGGATTGAGAATGATTAGATTTTACCACGTTGATACCATCAATAACAGTTGGTAAAGTTTCTTTAATATAATTACAATGTGCCGACATATAGTTTACTTTATTAGTATAAGTAAATATAACTAAAAAAGCCGGGACTAAAAAATCCCGACTTAATTATTTTATACAAATTCAAAAATTATATTCCATAAGAATTAACTGCTTTCGCCATTGAATCCTTTATAATTCTAATATCATTATCCAAATCCTTTCCAGTATAAACCGTGTTATAATATTTGTCAATAAGTTCTTGGGTTAAACCTTTCCAATAATATTCAGCTTTTCTCCAATCTGATTTTTTAATCCTTTCGGCTTTCCATACTTCCAAATTTACTGGACCTATTAATGGTAAATCTTCAATTGTACATCTTACCTCACTATTTATAAAGTTAAATACATCTTTTCCTGAAGCTTTACCAAACTTTCCGATAACCAGCATTCTATTCCCAATATATTTTTTAAGGGCTCCAAAGTTATATGATGTTTTTCTTGGATATTCTTTTAAATTTCCACCGGGTCTTCCAAATTTGGTTTTGACTCCACACCAAACTTTATAATGATCATAAGGTCTGGAATTTTCCCACATTCCATCACTTATTTGTCCAGTAAATTCCATATTCCATAAAGCGATTGCAGAATATGATGATAAATATAAAGTGTTAGGATCTTTTTGAGGTTCTTCAATTATAGGTTCAATTTTTTCACCTTGTTCCATTTCAACTAAATCATATTTTGGATCAACATGAGTGAATCCAGGGTTCAATTCTAATGCTCGATTACGGAATATATCAACCATAGGATGCATGATGCCCAGATGTTTCACAGCGGCCATACAGCGACCTTCTGCTTTTCCATATTCTTTAATGGATTTAGCCATATTACCTGCTAACCTAAGCATTTTGTCGAGGTCACCATTTGATTTTGAAATGATATCCAAAACTCTTTTTTCATCCATTGCGTTGAATACTAAAGTCATAATAAAGGTTTTAAATTTGTATAAGTAAATATAACCAATATGCTTGGGAAGAAAAAATTATTGAGGCTGATATTTATTATAAATTGAATAAAAACTTTTCTTACAATCCTTTAACTCAGGTACTAATACCCTAATGCGTTCATTAAATTTAGAAACAAAAGCTTTTTCTCTTTGTAATTCGAAAGATAATTCACCAATATATTGGTCAACTTTTTCACAAATGAATTCATCTGTTATTTTTTGCTTAGTCATAATAAAAGGTTTTAAATTTGTATAAGTAAATATAACCAATATGCTTGGGAAGAAAAAATTAATCTTCAAATAAATGATTAAATTTCTGATAAATATTTTCCTTTCTTTTTTCGGATGTAAAGAGCAAAACATCATTCAAAGTTGCAACCCAATCAATTTCAATTTCGTTTTCAAAATACCGTAAATCTGATCTATAAACGAAATCATTACCTTTCAATAAGATTGGGCCAATAAATTTAGAAATAGCTTCTATTAACTCTTGTCCAAAATTATTAATGTTATTTCCGAAAATATAACCTTTAAAGTTTTGTTTAGTAATTTCCATATCTTAAATACAAGTTGATACCATTGTTCCAGTAGGAGTTAATGATTCTTTAATATATTTTCTATTTTCTTTACAATTCTCTGCATATCCTTCTTTACCATCATGGTCATAAAACATAAACTTATATACTTCTCCATTCTCATCAATATGAACTTTACAAAATCCATTATTAGTTAAACTTCCACTATACGCAGAAAAATTTGAGAAGAAATATATTCCATCAGCAATGTAACTTACAAAAAAACGTGTATATGAATAAATTCCATCAGGCGCAATAAAATAAAACTGGCATTTAGTATAACCCATATATCTTGTTATACTTTCTTTCCAAACTTTAGGATTATACTCCTGGTCAGAATGATTCAACATATCTTCCGTAGAAATCTTGGTCACTTTTAAATTTGTTTTCATTTGAATTCGTTATTGATTCTTAAATTTGTATAAGTAAATATAACTAAAAAAGCTGGGACTAAAAAATCCCAGCTTAACTATTTAAGTAAAATAAATTTCATAATAATTTTTATAAAAAAGATCTTTATTCAATAAACGAACTTTATTATTTGGATTAGTAATTAATATAGATTCGATTATTGTTAAATATTGTTTTTTTGTTGCAATTGAAGTGTCGATGTAAATTTCATAAGTGTTATAAAGAGGAGTATGATTATTTGGAATTAACAAAAATGGAATATTATTGGTTTTACAATAATGAATTGTATTTTGTGCAGCCTGCAAATGACTAAAAAAATACCATTGTTTAGAGTTTTGAAAAGAAAAAGTTTTAGACCAAGGGAGACTAGGTGTAGTAGTAATTGATTGTTGTTTCGCAATTTGGTTAATTGCAAATGTTGAAAGATTTTTTGGAGTGGTTTCCATATTTTAAAGTTTAAAATTTGTATAAGTAAATATAACTAAAAAAGCTGGGACTAAAAAATCCCAGCTTAACTATTTAAGTATTATTTTATTTAAACGATTCGTTCTTTCCTTGCGGTAACAACCCTATAGGTTTTACCTGAATAACCATCACTTGCAGCATTGTTAACAGCATTATTCAAATTGTTTACCAATGTACCAACCGATTTAGGATTTCGATTAATCTTTTTATTTCCTTTTTCACGTTCCCAAGATTGACCAACTTCCAACGTATATGAATACGCTTTTGTTAACTCGGCCAATGTACCCTCTTGGTAATAATAAGAATTACCACGACTACCACGACCATAACGACCACCGGAATTTTCACATTCAATTATAAAAGTTTTCTCTGCCATAATGTTTTAAATTTGTATAAGTAAATATAACCAATTAACTTGGGAAGAAAAAATTTATAACCATCTATCTAAACACCATTTTTTATCAAAAACTGGAACAGCACACCAATAATCAATAGGTTCATTCAAATCTCTTGTATTACTCTCCCAATTCGTTCCATTAAAATATGCTAATTGCGGAGTCTCCTGACCACCTAACAAATGAGTAGGATTCAACATTACTACATAATATCCAGCTACTAATGGTAGGCCATATTTCTTTACTGATTTCCATTTCATACTACCAATCTTTTAAAGTTTCTTCAATCATTTGAGTTGCTATTTCATCTTGCTCTTTTGTACATCTATAAATGATTTCAAAATCCCTTACTTTACTGGACTTCTTTAATTCTATAAAGTCTTCCAAATTCAAATAACTATCCGAATTCGAGTAAATGGTCAAATTTGTATCAAGCATACCTTCTACTTTAAATACAACTATAAACCGATAAGTATATCCATCAAACTTCTCTCTTGAATATTTTACTTTCATATTACATATTTTTAAATTCTTCATACATTTTATCAGCATCAATAACCTGATTCAAATCACCACCCAAACGAAATATTAAATACTTACAAAATTGAGTTCTATTATAAATTTTTTCTTCCATACCATCCTGACTATTAATCATATTTACTTCAATACCTATATCTGATAAATGACTTGCTACTACTATACTTGCTTCTACTAACATACTATTAAAGTTTGAATTTTGTATAAGTAAATATAACTAATATTCTTGGGAAGAAAAAATCTATTTTAATTATAAATGAATAATATCATAATCTTTACTAACAATCTGTTTACTATCCAATTTTATCAATCCTTTACATTTATCTTTAGTAAAACTATACATTGGATCACCCGCAAAAGGTTTATCCAATGTACTTTGACTAAACCTACAATGTAAATTAATTATATCCCATTCAACTTCAATAGTTTTTTTATTCACTTTAGTAACAGTATATTTCCATTCATATGGTTCATTACCCAATTCAATCCATTTGTCATAATATAATCCAAACGCGAAAATGGACTCCAATGTGTGAATATGTCCACCTGAAATAATTTTTACTTTCAACTGTTTACTATGATGAATAGGTTGATTAGTCCATTCATGATTTTGAGATGTACCAACTGGTAAAAACGAATCTCCTATTTTTAAATCTTTTAAATTCATTCTAATAAGGTTTTAAATTTGTATAAGTAAATATAACTAATATTCTTGGGAAGAAAAAATCTATATCATTATTATTTTATTTTTTTATCCCAACTCATTTTGTTATATTTACTTATACAAATAAAAAAATTATTATGGACTTTTCTAAACTATCTAAAACAGAAAAATATCTCATTGACCAACTTCAAATCGGAACTCAATACGAATCTATCACTAACCCATTCTCTAATCAAACCATTTCTCTTCCTCCATCAGCTGTCGCTCTCTATGATTATATTCAAGGCTGCCAATTACTCGGAAACGGAAAGGAATTAACTTTAGCTAAAACTCTATTCGCTAAACTATTCCCAAAAGAATATTCAATTCTTATAGACTAATATTTTTTACTCCCAATGTAATTGGTTATATTTACTTATACAAATAAATAATCTATATGCACGCGAAAATCCAAACACTCAAAGATCTTTACGATCACTCTACATTCAAAACATTCTGTACTGAAGACTATGAATACATCACTCAATTGGATTTCGAAAACAATATCATATATTACTACATATATGTTACTCAATCATGCGGATGTTGTTCTGCTCCTGAAGACTGTGAAAGAGACTTAGATCTATTCATAATGGCAATGACTGAAGAAGACTACTTAGATTTATTAACCGAATTAGGTGGCTAATACACTCTATATACATACAGGTGACTTCGCTGTTACCAGCTGATAGGTTCTGCAGAGGCCTTATATATAGGCTGCAGAGGCCTATTCGGGTGACCGAGCTAAAGCTTTTCAGATTCTAGATCTAGAATTTTTTGAATATTTAATAATTTGGCTCGATTCTAGATCTAGAATTTTTTGAATATTTGATAATTTGAAATTTGAAAAAACACGCGCGAGATTTTTTTATATTCTAGAATCTTTTGGTATATATGAAAGTTGATACTTCTCTAGAAATCTGGAGAATTTTTTATAAGAGATTTAGAAATGTGTAAAAATATGAGATAGATATAATAAAATAATATTTGAACGTATTAAGCGTATATGTATAGAAAATGAACATATTTATACAGTATGTTTAATATATGTATATAAAATGAACGTATTAATATAAAATGATAATATGAATATAGTAAGAGAGTCTTTATATGAGAAGTATATAGGGAGTATAAAGGGATATCGAAAGATAGTAGATATACATATAAATCCTATAAATTTGAATGGTATAGGAGCTTGGAGTCGTTGTGTAACTGATTTGAAGGGTAATATGTATATAGGAGATGGAGGAGCTGATGAGATATTGCATGGAGAGATGATTAGATGGTTGATAGATGAAGGGTATATGAGTGGGTATTATTATAATGATTATCAGACTAGTTGGGGATATAAGAATTGTGTTTGTTGGCAGAGGTTAAATGATACTAATCAATTATGGTTATCAGAGAGTTATGATTGGGAGAAGTTAAAGGATTATATTGAAGATATAAAGAAGATGAGTCAGAGTGTAATAGAGAGGTACCCAGGAATAGAATTTATATTTGAGCGATTAAGATATTAGAAGATATGGGAATAGAGAAGAAAGATGGTAGAGTGTGGTATAGTATATGTAGTCGACATAGGGAATATGATAATACATGTGAGATGTGTAGTGTAGGTAGTTGGAAGAATGAAAAGAATAGTAGAGAAGAAAAGTTTTGGGAATTTATGTATGATTGGATGAGGTGGATATGGATTTGGTGGATGAATAAGCCGAGTAAGAAAGAAAAGTGGTTGAAAAGTTTTGAAAAGAGGGAAATGATGGGAAGTTGAGTGAATCTGGGAGCCCGCAGGGTGGGCTGAGTAAGGGTATGAAGAAAGAGGAGAGAGACGCAGAGACGGACGCTGAGATGTTTGAGAATAAAAGAAGAAGAGAAAAATAGAGTGAATATATAAAATAAAAAGAAATTATGGCATATTTATCAAGATTAGTATATCAAGGCAAACATATAATGTTTGATAATAAGTTTGTAATGGGTGAGCCTACATATAATGCTTTGACCACTGAATGGAATTTAACTTCCACATCATTTACTTTATTATCAAATACCACATTAAGTAGTAACTATACAGTTGATTGGGGAGATGGTAGTTCAACTCAAGATATAACTACTCAAATTCAGCCAACACATACATATCCAGCTATAGGTAAATATAAGATAAAAATAACAGGTGAATTCCCAGGTTTTTATATTAATAATAACTCCACCTTTAGATCAAGGTTACTAAAAATATTATCCTGGGGTGAAGGCTTTACTGTTATTAAATCATTTACGAAAGCATTTTATGGTTGTGATAATTTATCATATCTACCAGATAATGGAATACCTTATAATGTAAATATTAGTAATTTTCAAAGTACATTTCAAAATTGTTCAAAATTAACATCATTACCAGTAGATTTATTTAGATATAATACCGGGGTAAGCGCTACTGGATTTTATGCTACATTTAGTGGTTGTTTTAAATTAAATTCATTACCAACAGATTTATTTAGATATAATACATTAGTAAGTGCTAGTGGATTTCTTAACACATTTTATAATTGTATAAGTTTAACTTCATTACCTGCAGATTTGTTTAGATATAATACATTAGTAAGTACTAGTGGATTTAGTAACACATTTTATAATTGTTCATCATTAACGTCATTACCTGCAGATTTGTTTAGATATAATACATTAGTAAGTACTAGCGGATTTTATAATACGTTTTTTAATTGTTCATCATTAACGTCATTACCTGCAGATTTGTTTAGATATAATACAGTAGTAAATACATTTAAAAATACATTTAAAGGTTGTTCTAATTTAGAAACAATTCCTAATGGACTATTTAAATATAATACAACAGTCAGTACTATTGCATTTGATTCTACTTTTGATGGATGCAATAAACTACAAATTAATCCTTGGACGTTCTATTTAGATGGTGAACAATCAACTAGATTCTTAAATCAATCGCCTAACTTTACTAATTGTTTTAATAGAACAACATTTACAGGTGTACAAGGTACCGCACCAGATTTATGGAATTGTGACTTTGGAACAGGAACGCCAACAAAAACTGATTGTTTTAATGGAGATGGAAATAACACAACCAGTATAAGTAATTATGCAAGTATACCTGTTGAATGGGTTTAGTATTTAGTATAAAATAGAATAATACGATAGTTGATTTAAATGCATTCAGGTTGGATAATAAAATAAAAAGAATTATGGCAATAGTAAAATATCAAGGGCAGATAGTAAATTTTGAAAATAAAATTGTATCTAAGAAAATTTTAATAGAATTTTTAAAATCAGTTGGTTCAAATACATGGGGGCAATTAGGAATGGGAACAATTGTTAATTATAATGGAGTTATTCAATCGCCAAGCTTTACGGATATTAAAAATATTTCTCTTGGCTCAAAACATGTATTTATCTTGTTTAATGATAATACAGTTAAATCGTTTGGAGATAATAGTTATGGACAATTAGGAATGGGAACATTGGATGATTATGAAGGAGCGATACAAACTCCATCCTTTACTGATGTTAAATCTATTGTAGGTGGAAGTAATCATACTATAATATTATTTAATGATAATACAGTTAAATCGTTTGGAGATAATAGTTATGGGCAATTAGGGATGGGAAATAAAACTGATTATAATGGTGCAATACAGACTCCATCATTTACTAATGTTAAAAAAATTAGTGCCGGCGGTAATGTAACGTTTATTGTGTTCAATGACGATACAGTTAAATCTTTTGGGGTTAATACATATGGTGAATTGGGAATGGGAAATGAAACAGATTATCTCGGTGTAATACAGACTCCATCATTTACTAATGTAAAGGATGTTATATGTCAGATCTTTTCAACTTTTATAGTATTTAATGATGGTACAGTTAAATCGTTTGGCGCAAATACTTTTGGACAATTAGGGATGGGAAATAAAACTGATTATAATGGTGCAATACAGACTCCATCATTTACTAATGTTAAGACTGTAGCTAATGGTTATAATTTTGGATTTGTTTTATTAAATGATGGTACAGTTAAATCGTTTGGAGATAATAGTAAAGGGCAATTGGGAATGGAAAATGAAACAAATTATCTTGGTGCAATACAAACTCCATCCTTTACTAATGTAGAAGATGTTCTTTGTGGAAGTAATAATTATACCATTTTATTATTAAATGATGGAACGTTAAAAACGTTTGGAGATAATGGCTTTGGACAATCCTTAATGGGAAATAAAACTGATTATAATGGTGCAATACAGACTCCAGATATTACTAATGTTAAATTTGTTAGAGCTGCAAGTAGTACAATATTTGTATTGCATACAAATTAATTAGATAAAATATATTCTTATGAGTATTTATAAAAAACTATTAATTATTTTAATAAAATATATTTTTATGGTTATTTACAAAAAAATGTTAAATATTATAAACTGGACATGGGAGTTTCCACAAACATTATTAGGATGGATTATAATTAAATTTATTAAAGTTTATTCTGTTAATGATTTTAACAATTCTAAATTAATTTTAATGGAAGATAAAACTTTTGGAGTATCTTTAGGACGATATATTTTATTAAGAAAAAATGCGTTAGAAATATCTAAAAAACATGAATATGGACATTGTATTCAAAGTAAATATTTAGGTCCTTTATATTTAATAATTATAGGATTACCTTCTATAACTTTAAATATAATAAGTAGGATTTTAGGAGGTAATTTTGCAAATAATTATTATAATAGATTTCCTGAAAACTGGGCGGATAAATTAGGTGGAGTGGTTAGAAATAAATAAAATATATAAAATAAAATATATTATGAAAGCAAAATTAGTAAAAGAAAGTTTATCTGAAGGAAGATATGATAAAAATGATGAAACTCCAAGATTTTCTCAAATGGGTCCAAATTATAATCCAGATATGAGAAATTGGTATGAAAAATCTAAAAATAGAATACAAGAACCTATAGTAAAGACACCAAAAGAAAGAGCTCCAAGAAAAAAATATCCTGCTCCTATATGGAATAAAGCAAAATATAATAAATGGGTTAAAGAAATGTCGTGGTATGAAGGAGATGAAGTTCCCGGAGATTATGGGTATGAAATGGCTCAAAACGCAATATTTGTAGGTGGGTTAATTGATTATGTTAGAAATATAATTAAAAGAGAGGGAGGATATGAACATCCATTAGAAAGAATTCAATGGGATATAGAAGCATATTTGTAATAATTTTTTTTAATATTAAAAGATTTAATTAGTACTTTCACTTACGTTCAGTACTATTTTTATGGCGAAAGATTAAAAAGATTTTGATAATAAATTAAGATATTGTTAAGATGATATATTCGAAATAATGTTATTTAACATATACGGCTTAGGACCGTCTGTAGTTTAGGCTACTTGCCACTTATAAGTTCGCTGCCTATAAGTGGTTTTTTTATGTGAATAAATAAAATAAAATTATCTTTTATGAGAGCAAGATTTGTAAATACTAGTTTAAATGAATCAGATTATCCTATAACATTTGGACAACATAGAGGAAAGACTTACGACGAATTACCAAGTGGATATAAAGAGTGGTTAGATAAACAACCGGGTTTTTCAATAAAACATGAAATGTATAAAAGAAATAAAGAACGTATAGGATTAACCAATGAGGATGAAGATTGGGTATTTAGAACAGGAAAATATAAAGGTCAGTTATTTAGTGAAGTAAGTGTTAAAGATCCAGAATATAGAGAATTTGTTTTAAAACATGGTATTGAAAAATTTAAAGATTTTGGGGATGATGGTCGTTCTAAACCAATAGAAGGAGATTTTGAAATAGCCAAAGGTGTATATAAAGGAAAATTATTATCAGAAATTCCTGCAGCAAAAAGAGATTGGATGATAAAAAATGGTGGAAAACGAAGTTTTGGAGTAAAAGACATGAATCTTAATAGGGGTAATTTATATTTTTTACAAGATAAATAATAATATATAAATAAAAATAAAAGATAAAAATATGATAAAAATAGTAGCTGAATCATTATACGAATTTTTTGATAATGACAAATTAATTAATGAGGCAAAAGAATCTAAAATTGATAAATATAAACAATCTATTGCTGCGTTAAAGGTTCAATTAAAAGATGCTAAAAAACCTGGAAAAATGAGCGGGTCAATGGCTCAGAAAAAAGTTAAAATAAAAGAATTAGAGGATAAAATATCTAAATTTGAAGAAAAACTTAAATCTTTAAATGAAAGCGAAGAAGTAAATGAAGGTATTTTTTCTAGTCCTATGAAAGTTTGGCAAAAATTAGATAAAAATGATTTATCCAAAGTTAAAGAATTCGTAAAAGGATTAGTAACAGGTATTAATGTTGATGCAAAAGATAGAATGAAGAAAAACATTGATAATGAAAAAGTTACATTAGAAATATTAAAACCCGCATTAGAAGATGGTGCGAAAGCCGAATTTAAAAATGGTACTATTAGGGTAGGAAAAGATAATAATGGAAATATTATGGCTAAATGGGTATCTGTAAAAATGGCAAGTTCTACGGCATCTCCTAAATTTTCCGGAACTGCGTAAAAAACTTATTGAATAATTTTTTTATCTTAGTTTTTTTGGTTATATTTAATCATAATCAAAAATAAAAAATAAAAATGAAAGTAATAAATAAATTGAAATTTAAATCAACTAAATTTTCTTTTAGAAATAAAAAAGAATTAGTTGATTACTTTGATCAAGAACTTATAAAAGGTTCAAAAAATTATGTGAATAAAGTTAAAGAACAAGCTGAAGAAAATCTACATATAATTTTTTCATATCATATCATATTTCAATATATTTCTTTTATATTATTAGGTATAGCTGGAATTACTACTTTAAAAGAAATGGCATTTCTTTTAAATTTTAGTATATTGTGTTTATCTTTACTTTTATTTTTTCTAAGTGTTATCTTAAAATTTGAAGTTGATAAAAGAATGTTTGGTGTAAAATTAGGCATTAAAATGCTATCCATTGATAATTTTACATTATTAGAAGAACAACGTAAAATATTAATAGATGAAAAGCAAATAGAAAAGGAAATAAAAAATGAAGAATTAGAGGAAAAATTAAAATTAAACCAATCATAATGGCAATAGTAAAAGAATCTTTATATACACCATATTCAGGTCGTATTAAAACAGTTGGACAATTAATAGATGTGTTATTACAATATGATGTAGATTTATTAGTAGGTGGAAGTGGGCATTTTGGTGAATTGTTAGAAGTAACCGATGTTTATAAAAGAGAAGATAATTCACAATTAGTTATTGAAATAGAATCAGCAGGTGAAGAACCAGATTAGATAATTTTATTTAAAATATAAAATAATTAAGCTGAGATTTTTTAATCCCGGCTTTTTTAGTTAATATAGAAATTAAATTTATAAAACTTAAAAATTTATAAAAATGAAAAGAAATAGAGAAACAGTAAATGAAACTATAGAAGTTCAAGATAGATTATTGTTCAAAAAATTAGATGGTACAGTTATTGAAAACGTCCATGAATATGTTAAAGAATGGGTAAAAAATAATGAATATGGTACTGTAACTATTGGATGCGACTCTCAAGAACATTCTAGATATATTAAATATGCTACTACTATTATCATGCATAGTAAAGATAGATATGGTGTTGGCCACGGTGGTCACGTTATTGTATCAGTATTCAAAGATTTTTCAAAAAATATCGAGCAAATTCCCTAAGATATTATTTATAGTCATT
>Ga0100403_1000528_pt1 | contig 38069 bp, 56 predicted proteins | sample CryGeymet201501t_FD_83663 | JGI IMG/M metagenome (GOLD analysis project Ga0100403, IMG submission 83663) | Groundwater microbial communities from Crystal Geyser aquifers in Utah, USA - Crystal Geyser metaG 2015-01t | ecosystem: Environmental > Aquatic > Deep subsurface > Groundwater | place... | reverse complement strand
TTCAACATCAAGTATTGACGGTTTGCTGTCTGCCCCGCCTACGTTTGGTACAACCCTGTCAACATATTTGCAGGCCAGTAGTATTTTTTCCCTGTCGGCATAACTGTAAACAGGGGGCTTACCCTTGTACTCTTTAATAAACTCATCGGTATTAAGGGCAACTGTTACTTGGCCTAGCTTGGCACACTGGCGTAAAAAGTTTACGTGTCCAGCGTGAAATAAATCAAAAGTACCGCCGGTGTATATTATTGCCATTTGTAGTCGTTGCTATCTACCTTGTAAAAACCAGTAAGCCCGCGGGGTGTCTTAAAGTGCATAGGCCTAAGCTTGCCTGTTTTAACTAAGTCAGCCATAGCCTTAGGTATTAACCCATACGGCCAAGCAAAACCGTGTTCCTCGTTTGGTATTTGGTGCATGTGCGGGTGTAAATCGTGGATAAACAGGTAACCGCCCTCGTTTAAGTAAGGGTAAAACTTTAATAGCTCGGCAAACCTTGTCTGCGGTTCAGTATCAAGCAAAATAAAGTCGTACTTAACAGTAGGCTCAAACTTAGCAACATCGCCAAAGTGGCAGGTAACCTGTGCTGTAAGCCCAAGCCGTTCAATACGCTTTTGTGCAACCTTGTGTATTTCAGGTAAAAACTCAATGGTATCAAGGTGTCCAAAATGGTTGTCTAATATACCAAGCCCCATGTAGCTTGCCCCTACGCCCCAATGTGTGCCGGTTTCCAATACGTTTAATGGTTTCAAAATCCTCATCATTCCGTACATAAACTCACCAGTTTCGCACTCTAAACCAGCGTCGTTAAAAGCCATGTAGTTACTGTGGCTATTACTCCACTCGCCCTCGTCGTGTTCTGTAAGTATGCCGTCTAGCTTAACCAACCTTTGTGTAGTGTTCATTTTGTTTTAGTTAAATAATCTTGCCATTGTTTAGCAATGGTGTCGCGGCCAAACAGTTCAATAGCCCGCTTACGTGCGGCCTTGCTAACCTCTTTGGCTAGTGTGTGGTTTTCCAGTAAGTTTTTAACATAGGTACGCATTTCATCAACACTGTCGCTATAAAAGCCATTGATACCGTTTGTTATTATTTGAGGTATTTCGTAAAAGTCCAGTTGCTCAAACTTGTCGGTACGTGCAAGGGTGTCGCCAATAGCAACCACCGGGCAACCAGTCATCATAGCCTCCATAATGCTAAGGGTGTAACAAGCCGGCCAAGTACCGCCGTAAACATAAACGCCACACTCACGCATAATTTGTTTTTGCATATCGTAAGTAACCTCGCCACCATTTATTGCACCCAAATCCTCGTTACCTGTACCGTATATTTTGCTATTAAAACCAGCCAATGTACTTATAATTTCGTCGTAGTGGCAAAAATTACGTCGCCCTAGTAAGCTTTGGGTAAAGTTAACCACCGTACCATTGCTACCGTTCCAGCCCTTATATTCGTCCGGGTCTTTGTAAAACCTGATAAGATTATTTTCCCCAGCAAAATTAGCCAACCTAGCCTCTTTAGGCGAGTACCGCACTATCTCTAGGCCTTGCTCAACCAATGGGCGTAGCTTCGCTTCTAATGCCGGGGTGCTTTGTCCAATACTGCGCCATATAACGCGCTTGTGTTTAATACGAGGCCAGTTTTCCATTAAAACATCGGGGCTGTGCATAATAACAAAACAGTCAAAAGGTTCAATAAGCTCAGGTGGTAACTGTGTGCGCGGGTGCTGGCGTGAAAGTTCAAGCATACCCTCATGGAACTTAGCGCCCTCAATGCCGGGGCGGGGTAAAGTAAAGTGGCCTTTTGGGTCGGCGTAAGCACCATTGCTAAAAACATCATGGCCTAGCTCAGTTAGTAACTTCACTTCGTCATACTCTAAGACGCTGTGAACACTTACATAGTGGATAAACATAGTTTGTCCTTTCTGGCTTTTATACCAAAGTTATCTGTTAATAAATGGCAAGGCCAGCATAAAATACGGCCATTGCTTAAATCGTATCTGAGTTCGGGGTAGTAAGTAAACGACTTAACATGGTCGGCTGTTAGTCTATCTTTTGAGCCACAAAACACACAACATTTATCCCTTTTTAGTAAAGCTGTTTTCCAATGCCGGTAATCTCTGCTACGCCTTAAACCTCTTACTAAAATGTCAATGCCACCTTTCCAGTTTGGATTGTTTGAGCCTAAGATACAGTCCCTTTTACCTCTCATTTTTTCTTTTGTTTCGTTGTCCCATTTTTTATTTAAGTTCCATGGGATATTGCCCATCATGGCTTTTGATATTTTTTTTCGCCATTCAGTACCCCTATCCACCATCTTTTTACCTCTGCACTTATGCCCCTTTAGGTAGTCAATGTGTTCACCCTTTACATGGCCTAAATCGTACCTATTTCTAGGCGATATTGGTGTTTTTTGTCCACATCCACATTTGCAAAACATACTTATAGTTTAGGGTTAATAATTTCTAAAAGTCTATTACGCATTAAGTTGCCCACCCTGCTAAAGTTAAACCGTTCCCTAACTAAAGCCCCACCAGCCTTACCCATTGCGCTTGACTTGGCTTTATTAGTAAAGCAATCACGCATGGCGGCACGCAAACTATCTACATTAACCCCTGCCCAATTTTGGTCGGGTGTGTACCACTGTTTGTTACGGTTGTTAACCACCGGCGTAGGTGTCCAGTCAATAAGGTAAGCCTCTTGGCGGGTAAGGTACTCGTGTACGCCCCCGCAGTTGGTACTTATAATGGGTTTTTCCATTAACATAGCCTCAAGTTGCGGTAAGCCCCAGCCCTCGCCCCTATGGGCGCTTACAAAGCAGTCAAAGGTTTTGTGGAAACGGTAAACTTGGTGTCTATCCATAAGCTCACGGTAAAGGTATACAGGTGCATAGTGGCTTAGGCCAAGCATTTTTTTAACCCGCTTAATTTGGCTGTCAATTTCAAGCCTTTTGTTGGGGTTAAAGTTATCTACGTAAGTTTTAATGGTTAAGCTAACCTTGGTATCGTGTTCAAACTCGCGCCAGTAAGCCTCAAGCAAAGCCATAGGGTTTTTACGCTCAGTCCACTCAAAAATACTGTAAAACTTAAAGTCGCCGGAGTAATGCACCATGTAAGGCTCAACTTTGCTTATGTCAAGTGATGTGTCTATAGCTTGGGGGATTATGTAAATAGGTTTATCAACCCCACTGTTAATTATGGCCTGCTTGTTATATTCGCTACCAGTCCAAATCTCATCAACACAACTAAGTCCCTTAATAAAGTCGGCAGGTAGTTTGTCGGTTTCCCAAAACACACGGCCTATGTGGTATTTGCCGGGTTCGTAGTATTGTGGATAAACATTAGGGGTGGTGTGTATAACCTTGGCGTAGTAGCCTATTGGTTTGTTTTCCAAGTTATCCACAAGCTCGCTAAGTTTGCCAAAGTCAGCCCCCTCAGGTGTGTAGCGTGGTACTTCAAGGGTTAAATCAACCCCCGCGGCGTTAAGGGCGGCAATATCGTGTCTGTTTGCCTCGCCGTAACCGCTATAATCGCGCGCCGCCCCGGTGTATTTGAGTCGCATTTTTAGTTGTTTGGTAGGTAGTTAGCTATCTTTGTATAAATTGTTTTGTTGCAACTTTGGCATCTTTTTACAAGCCCCTCCGCTTTATACTCACCAAAAAAGCCTGTATTACTACAAAACTCGCAGTAGTAACGGTATTTAAGCTTAACTTCGGCCGCCTTAACATTGGCTACCTGCACCTCAGCTTGTTCAGCCTGTAAAACAATCTCTTTAGCTTTTTTTTCTTTGGCTAGTTTTTCCTCTTTTATTTTCTTGTCCTCTTTAGGCTGTTTGTCGTCAAAGTTGTTAAAAACCTCCTCGCTTGGGTCGTGTGTTGGTATAACTTTTTTTGCCATATTTTTTACTAATTAAATAACTGTTTCAACTTTAAGTATGTTGCCTAATGGTTTTTTGTCAACGGCACTAACCTGTTGCTTGTCAAAAACGGCTTTAAGTATTGTGGCGGTTTTATCCCATGTCCAGTTAAGTGCGTACTTGCTGGCAATTCTGCCTTTTTCAATAGCCTCGTCTTGGTGTTCGTAAACATAACGCATTTGTTTCCGCAAGTCGTCAACATCACAAACCACCATAGTACCAACGTCCTGCCCTTTATAACGGCTGTAAATAGCCGGGCAGGTTTCCTTAACCTTAACCTCGTACATATAATCGGTATCAAAATACTCAGTAATGCCGTGTGCGTTTGGCACAATAGCCGGTGTACCGCAAGCCATAGCCTCTAAAGGCGTCATACCAAAGCCCTCACCCCTACTTGGAAATACAAAACAGTCGGCGTTTTGATTAAGCTCGGCTAAGTCGGTGTCAGTAACAGCGCCGGTAATTATTTTTATGTTTGGGTACTGGCTTGGGTTAATGGGTATAGCGCTCGGTATGTGTCCTAAGGTTGTTTTAAGCACCAGCTCAACAGGTTCAGCCGCGTCAAACTCCTCAGTAAAAGCCTTAAATACCTCTAAAAAGCCTTTGCGTATGTTAAAGGCGTTGTAGTGCAGGAAAGTAAAGGTTTTTTTAGCTTTGCGTTTGTTTACATGTTTTTTGTAGGTAAAAACGCTGTCATCAAACCCCAAAGGTACGACATCAGCCGCAATACCTGCCTTAGCAAACACACCCTTGCACCAAGTTGACGGTACAAGTACTTTGTCAGCCTCTTTAAGGTAAGGTGTCCAGTCATCGGGGATTTTGTCGCTTTCAAACATTGTGTAAATAATGCGTAAAGGCGTTTCCATTTTTGCCATTGTGTAGGGGCTGTGAAACAACAAGCCTATTTTTTGGTTGTTGTAGTGGGTACTTATGTTAACCCCAAGCTCGGTAAGCTTAGCCATAAGCTTTGCACTGGCAACACCGTAACCGTCCTTGCCGCCTTGGCTAACTGTAGCCATATAAACACCCTCGCCTGTTTGCTGGCTTTTCATGGCGTTAATGGTGTTGGTGCGTGCTTTTACAAAACTATCAATCTGCTCTTTGCCGGGTAAAGTAAAACCTGCCATACCCGCAAACTCCTTAAACTCTTTTTCCTTGTCAAAAACTACAATGCGTCCAGCCGGATTAATTAAATAGAATGGGGGCATACAACAATAATAGCACTATCACTTTACAATTAAAAGTCAAAACTTAGTAACTGCGTACCGGCCATTCGTCCTCAGGGTGGTTGTAGGCATACGCTTGGTAAGCCTCCATAGCCATAAGTTGTAAATACTCGTCCCACAAGTCATACCAGTATTTTTCGCCCCTAGCCGTAATGCGTTTGCGCTGTTCCATAAGCCTGTCAAAGCTGGTTGGTTTGGTTGTCCCCCTGTATGCTTTTTTGGCCGCGGCGGCATCTATATGTATGCACTCCTGCATAGCCCTTGTAAGTGGCTTACCGGGTTGCCCTATGCGGTGGTGTTCAGGGCAAATAGGTGCAACATTCCAAGGTACGTCGGGGTTGGTGTTTAACACCCGCTTACTGTAGCCCTGCGGTACTATATGGTGTAGCTCAACCGGCCTAGCACGGCAGTCGTCATAAACACCCTCAAACTCCAAGCTAACAAACTTAGGAAAAATGCACTCAGCCTCACCGCCCAAATACTCAGCCCACATACGCCTACAAAACTCTTTTTGCTTTAATGTTAACCCTGTTTTACGCTCAATCCAATTTTCAGACTCTTTCATAAAGGTTAATGCAGGTTGCCATACATACCAGTATAAAGAAAAACCCCGCGGTTAAGCGGGGTAATTCCTGTATTTTGCCTAAAGCTTAGAAGCTTTCAAGCTCAACAACTCTGCGCTGTTCTAGGATAGCAACACCAAAGAGCAAGTCTAAGGTAATTTGCATACCACCAAGTTTAGCGTCGTACGAACTAACTACGCGAATACCAAGGTTGATATTCGGGTCGTTAATAACAACACTTACTGCACCATATCCAGCCGGCACATCGGGTAGAGGCCTACTAGCTAGGATAAAGGCGTTTTTGGTGTAAACCATGTTGTGGTAAGCCACCGGGCTACCAGACATACCTACGTTTTGGCTTTCAAAGAAGTTAATGCCGTAAATGTTTAGCAAAGCACCGTCTTCAATGACTCCTGCTTTACCAAGCGCGTCTGCGCGGGCAAACTTATCAACTTCCAAAAGTTCGTTAATAACGGTACTGTCAACGTAAGCATATTTCTGCTCAAGTTTAGGTACTTTTTGGTCGGAGAAAAACTTTCTCACACCCAAAATTGATGCATCTTTTGTGGCATCACTGGTTGCGTCAAAGGTAACCGTGTTGGTTAACGATGGGTGCAACGCGGATAGCGCGGTTTCAACACTTTCAGCAAGTGCGATAGCGGCGTCCTCAGCATAACCCTCCAAGGAGTTTTGGTTTTCCAAGACGGCGGTTACATCATCAAGAATGATGGTAACTTCCTTGTGTTTATCAAGGGTAACCGTAACGTTGGTAGCCGTGGGGTTTTGAGGGGTAAACTCAGAACCGGCAACCTTGTCGTTAGCTGTTAATGTGCCTCTTTTGGGGATACTTAATACAGCACCCTCTTTAGCGGCGGTAAACTCAAAATCTCTTGCAACCGTTTTGGCAAGGTTCATGTACGAACCAAACTTTGCCAAAGCCTTTTGGGCAATGATTGTAGGTATCATTTGAGCGTTGGTTGTGTTGTTTAGAACATTAGCCATAAGCTTTATATGATTGTTTTTATAATAGGTTTACCAACCGGCGCTTATTACAAGTCGTTTTCAATAAGTCCAAGTTTCATTGCCTGCATAATGTCTTTTTCATTAGCGCGGTAAAACTCAACATCTCTAACTTGACTTGCCTTAAACTTCTTAGGGGCGGTGTTACCCGGTGCGCCGGGGTTAGTGCCTCCACCAAGTGTTGGTTGGCTTGGTGTACCTTTAAGGTACGGTTTACTTTCCAATAAAGTAGTTAAAGCCTCCACAACGCCCTCAACCTCGCCTTTATCATTTAATTTGATATTGTCGCGGCCTAATAGCGCCATAACTGCTTCGTTATCCACAACGCCTAGCTTACTTGCCTCAACAATTATTTTGTTGTTGATTAAAGATTGCTCAAGTTTGGCACGGCTTTCATTAGCTTCTTTTTCCTTTTGTTCAGCTAACTCTTTCCATTTGCCTTGCTCTTGCATAGCCTTTTCGTCCGCAACCTTTTTATCGGCCTCGTACTTATCGGCTAGTTTAGCTTTTTCGTTTAGTTGCTTAAACCTTGGGTGTTCCCAAAGTCTTTTATCCTCAAACACTTTGCCCAAATCCTCGTCTGAAACTTCGGCGGGATTAAAAACCTTAGGCTCGTTAGCCGGTGGGGTAGCAGGTGTCGTTGGTGCAACTGGTGGTACTACTGTGTTGGTTGGTAATGTGCTTGGGGTTGCCCCCGGTGTGTTTTCGGCCATATTCGTTTTTTATCGTGGCAAGTCCACTTTGGCTTTAATAATTTGTAACTTAACAATAACTTAGTTAGGCTTGAGTGTCAAATGGTTGTCTACTCATACTGCTCTGTTTGCGGGTTGTAAGCCAGTGTAATAGCGGCAAGTTCAGGGTTTATAACATTTAAGGCGTGTTTACAGTTTGGGTGAAATAACCCCGCGGCGGTAGCGTCAGATACGGTTTTATAACCGCTTGTAGCGCCGGTAAGACTAAGTATTTCCCCCTCCCATATACGGCACTCCTCATGCTCAGAGCCGTTTACGCTAACCTGCACCAAGTCAAAACCATTTTCGGCAACCCTATTTATTAAGCCAAGGTTGCGTGCCTCAACCATTTTGGTTCTGAATAACATTTCGCTATACCTGTCCAAAGTCCAAGTATGCCCACCCTTGTCAACCAAAGCACCAAGCCCCTCGTTTTGCAGTATGCCGGTAATTAAGTTTTTAACATCACGCACACTTGAGCCACTTATTAAGCCCTCAGCAATGCGTTGGGTAATAAGTTGTTTAGTAGCCCTGCCTAGTATTTGGCGTGCTGTACGGTTAATACCCGCCATGCCCTCGCCAAAAGCACTAGCAGTGTCATCAACCAAAGCGGCTATGGCTTGTTTGTGCAGTAAGTTAAAACCACTCTTTACTTGTATGTCAGCACCCGCCGCCCTAAGCTGGTTAACTGCGTCCTTAGCACCAACCTTATAAATAGCAGGTATTTCGGTTTCAATAAACTCATAAACATCACCACTAAAGTCAGCCAAAATAGCGTCAATTTGTGCAAGTATAGCTTTACGGTTGGCTACACCAAAATCAGTAGCCCCCTCAATTTCACCGGCAATACGTATGTAAGCCTTTTGGTATAAGTCGGTAAGCCGTGCAATAGCTTCCTCGTTTACTTGTGCCTCTTTGGGATATATAGCCATAGGTTAAGTTTACTATTCCTTTGGCGGCGTTGTTTTGGCAAACGGTGCTGGCGTAATAGTAGCCTTAGGTAAGGTAACAGCGTCCTCGCCTTTAATTTCTTTAAGCTTGGTTTCAGCGGCAACCTCGTCAATACCATCAATACGGATAATGGCATCTTTTTTACTGGTAATGCCGGCGTCAATGCGCTTAATCTCAAGCTCAACTTGGTCGGTGTTGTCAATGGGTAAGCCGTCCTGCCATTCAATTTCAGGTACAACCGGGTTGCCCTTTAATTTAACCCCGCCAACTTCAATGTTCCATGCCTTAGCCAAAAGCTGTGCTGTGTACAAAACCTCTTTAATAGCCCTGTCGTAGTAAAGTTTTTTGCGTGCGGCCTTAGCTATGGTGCGTAGGATTTTAAGCTTTAATGCACGGCCACTGTCGCTAACGCCATGCCCCATACCTAAAATGTCCGGGCTGGTTTCGCTAATCATAAACATAAACTCAACAAGCTTTTCAACCTCCTTAAATGCGTTGTCTAGACTAGCGTTCCACACAATGTACTCAGGTTTGGCTTTACTACCCTGCACGCCGTCAGGTATTTCAACCATGTGCAAGCTTTCACGCCGTACTTTGCCCTCCTCGTCCAAAATGCCCTCAGGTACGGCAAGTATTGGGTCGCTGTGCTTGTCCAAAATGTTATCCGTCTTACTCATACGGTTGTTAATGGCAAAGAACAAAGTGTCTAAGTCAAAGTAATCACTAATACCAAAGTAGCGGTTGCCGGTTTTCCAGTTGGGTACGTGTACTATTAAACTCCTGTCAATCTTAGTGTCCTCGGTTGGTTTTAAGTCTTTAATACCAATGCTAGCCGGGTCTACCTCAGCCATAAGCTTGTTGCCCTGTAGCATATATATTTTGTTTTCAATTAAGCCGGGCTTGTGGGTTTCAATACGCACATACTTGTTACCGCCGTCCTCAAATGCCCAAGCAAGTTCCTCTTTGTCGGGTTTTTGCCTAACATTAAACTTATCAATATACGGAAAGTAAATACGTGGGGTAATATCCTCAATAATTATTGTGCTTTTAGCGTCGTTGGCGTTACGTTTACCAATACGTATCTTGTACAAAGCGTCGCCCAAGTAACTGTTACTTAAAGCACTCTCGTAGTTTTGTACGTGTAGTTTGTTTTCGTGTACCAAAGCGTCCATAAAAGCTTGGTCGCCGTCCTCAACCTTAACCTTAATAGGTTCAGAAAACAAAAAGTCAGCAATAACCTTGCTGGTAAGCCCGGCAAAGTTAACCATTACATACCTTAGTTTGGCATAAGCCTTGCTAAATGCCTCACTGTCAACCTTAATGTTAAAAGCCTCAAAGTGGTTACCCAAAAAAAGGCGCTCGTAATAGTCGTAGTTTTGTAGCCTGTCGGTGCTATCCGGGTACGGAAATATGAGTGGGCTTTTGGTTGTTTCGTCTGCCATACTTAAATTAAGTTTATCACTAATAGTTTACCTACTTAAATATACTTGGTTTTTGTGCAAACACCCTAGGCCTGTTGCGGGCAACACATTCCTCAGCGGCGTTCATAAAAGCGTCAAACATGTCGTCATGCTCGCCCAAAGGAAACTGCAATACTTCGTCAATAAAGGCCTGCGCAAAGGGGCTGTCCTCGCGTATATGCACCATACCACCTGCAAATAGCGTGCTTATTATATGCGCCCGGCGTATTTTGTCTTTGTCAGGCTTAAACGGTGTAATAGGCGGGTAAAGGTTACGCTCACCACCAATACGCCTAACTAGGTTGTACAACCCCTGCTGGTAGGCCACTGCCTCAATTTTTATAGTATCCCCACGCCACTGTTGGTAACTATCAAGCACCAAGTTAACCTGCTCAAGCGGGTCGCCAAGCTTACCCTTAAAGTAATCCAATATCCAAATGTGGCCGTTATCCTTAGCAATACCAATAACCAACTGTGCAAAGCTGTCAGCACTTTCCTTTTCGCTAATAGCCGGGTCTACGCCGGTAACAATACGCTTAAAGTAAGTTTGCGCCCACGTAAGGTTACTGTCGGGGTTACTAAGCTTGTAAAGGTGTTCTTGCTCAGCCAAACGGTAGCGCACGTTAAGCCAGTCGCTTTTTATAATTCTGTCGTTGTCGTCCTGTGGTTCATTTTGGTACTCTTGCGCAAATACCAAGCTACCAACAAAGTCGGAGTCCTGCGGGTTATCACGCATAGCAATAAGTTTTTCAGCGGGGTAAATGCTAGGCCAAAGGCTAGTCCCGTCTGCCTGCAAAGCCTTATACAGCTTAGTAGTCCAGCCAGCATAACGCCCAGCCTTACTAATAACTTTGTTTAGCAAAGCGTTGTAGTGCAGTATTGTGCCAAGGTAAATAATGTTTTTGCTACCCTTGCTTAAACTAGGTAGCAAGTCATAGTTAAACCACTTTTCTAGTTTGTCCCGGCGCTCGGCGCTGTAAACCATTTCCATATTTTCCAAATCGTCAATAATGGCAAGTTCAGGCCGGTGGTTCTTAAACTTTAAGCCTCTAATTTTCATACCAGCACCTAAAGCCATAATAAGCACCTCACCCTTAGGGCTGTTAATAACAATGGTGTCGTCCGTCCATGTATTACCTTTAAGGTTTGGGTAAATAAAGTTAAGTAGCTCGTTGCCCTCAAGTTCAGCCTTTAGCGCCCCAAGCTGTAAGGTTGCCTGTGTGTAGGTATCACTAATAAGCAAGATAAACTTGTACTTGCCGTTTAAGGCAAAGTAACTAGCCCCTACCACATTGGTAATGGTACTTTTAGCAAAACCTCTAGGCGCGGCTACTGCAATGCGCCCACCTAAAACAAATAGGCTTAATACCTCGCTATGGAAGCCCGGTAACGCCGTGGGTATATGGCTACTAAACAGGTAAGCAAAGTCGGTAATGTTTTCAGGCTTATCAAAGTATTGGCGTAGGTAAGCACTAGCAATATGTGGCTCAACCGTATCAAGTAGTAGTTTCAGTTTTAACATCGCCTTTCATTAAGGTATCAATTTGGCTAACAGCCTCAACATCAAGCTCAGGTGCAATAATTTTGTTTTCAATAGGCTGTGTGGGCATACCGTCCATATACCCCCAAATCATCTTTTGGGCGGCGCTATCCCCTTGCAATGCTTGCTCTAGTATCTTGGTAGCCAAAGCCGCTTTTATGTCAGGTTTAGCCCGCATCATATCCCGCATGGTTTCGGTAATGCTGTACTCTTTAGGTGGCCTACCGGCAGGGTTGCCGCTTTGTCCGGGTTTCCAAGGGCTTACAGGGTTTGGGTTTGCCATAGGTTTACTGTTTTATTCTTGTTAATAACTGTTACTTTGAGCGCGTGGGTCGGTATTGCACCGCCTTGTTTGGTATGGAATACCAACGCATTACTTTTATGCTTCACGCGCTTGTCGCTGTGCTAATGTAATTTTACTACCCAAGTACATACCAGCCCCCGCCTCGTCTATGGCACTAAAGGGTAGCATGGGCGCAGTAAGGTTACCCTCTGCCGCTTTGTCTAAAAAGTATATGTATTTAAGCTGGTATCCTATAAGGGGTTGCCATGTCCTAAACACGCTACCGGGTATCTTTAGGTGGTGTGCTTGTATTATGTGTACCTTTTCGCCGGTAACCGGGTTTACCCTTAGGCTTTGGTTTGGCGCTATGCCTACTAACTTAAAGCCACTAGCGCGGTATATAGTGCCATCGCCACATTGCGTACCGTCTGCAAAGCTTATTACCCATTTAATATGCGGGGCGTGCTTTTTAATTAACCTTAGGGCTACGCTAATTGCCCGGCTTTCACTGTTACGCGGTAAAAAGCTATCAAAGGCCATACGGTTAAGCTCAATAAAGCCGTTCCATGCCGTACCCTTAACCAAGTTAATAGTGCCTTTTTTATTTATGCTTGCCCCAAAGGACATAACGCCATGTAGCTTATCCATGTAAAACGCCCCAAAGTGCAGTTGGCTGTTTGGTACAACCTTGCCGCTGTAATGGTGTTTGCGTATAAAGGCGTTGGCATGGGTACTGTCAATGCGCGCAACCTTTATTTGTTTAACATCAATTTCCATTAAGGTATAACTCAGCTATCTTGCTAATGGCGTTGCCGTTACTGTTTTCGTTGTCTAGGTTGTCCAGCACTTCTTTATCCTTAGCCTTTGCCAATGCTTGCCGTACAAGCTCGGCCTGCTGTGTACTAAGGGTAAAGGTAATTTGTTCAAAGCCAGACTTGTAGCCGTCAGGCAAAGCAATATCGTCCAAAATAGTAGGGCTGTATTTGTCCAAAAGCTCCTGCAAGTTAATAGGCTTACCCAAGTCAATTTGGTAGTCGGTTAAAACAATACTGTCCTTTAAGCTATCAATAAGCTCGGCAAGTTTATCCTCGTCCCACCTGCCACTACTTTCGTTGTCGGTAATAGCCAGCTCGGCTTTTTCGGCCTCTGTTTTAGGGTTAACAATGCTTACCCAAATATCTTTAATACCAAGCTCATTGTATGCCCTAAGGCGCATATTGCCACCAAGTACCTCGCCCTGCGGGGTAATAACCACCGGCTTAAACTGTCCCCACTTAACTATTTTGGCTTTAAGTAACGCAAAAGCCTCCGCGGTAATACTGCGGGGGTTATCCTGCCAGTTACTTAATTTGCTTATAGGCCATACTGTTTTATCCATAGTTATACTGTCCACTCCCCTTTCGGGAGGGATATTGCTAATTTGCCGTTTTTAGGCACGAAAGGGGTAGTGCGAAAGTGATACGAAAGGGGTTTGGAAAGGGCTTTTATCGGGTTGGTTTCGGTTAGCATTATGGGTTGTTTTCGGTTTTAATTATGGGTAGTCGGTGAGTTGCACACCACTCTTGTTACCGTTAGGCCGGCTAACATACTTTGCTACCTAAGCTAACTACCCAATACTGGCGGCTGCTGGTTGGTATTTGCTCGTAAAGCTTTTAAGCGCTCCTAAACTGGCACGCTATTACCAAACAACACTTATTACTATCAGGGGTTATAAGCCCCGCCCGCCATTTTCATACTATCAAAGTATTACCTAAAGTTACCCTACCAGTCGGCCAGCCAAAGTGCGGTAAGGCCAACCGACGGTAAAGTAAAGTGCCACCGTATTATGCCTGCCCGGTAAACACGGCGCTACAACCACTATATCATAACTAAACTAACACTTTTCAATCTTGCCGCACGAGTTCATTTTTATAAAAGCAAATAGTTGCTCCCTGTTAACTAGATAGCCCCACATAACCAAACCGTCCTTAACATTAGCAGGAGGTTGGTTTTTCCTTTCGTGTAGTCCCATGAGAAATACCCTAAGCCAAGGTGTCTTAATCCACACTAAACACTCACCGTCGTAAATAACCCACCAGTCGCTTTTGGTGTTATTGATACCGCTTGGTGTCCAAGGTTCTTTAGTCCTAGTTTCAATGTAATAGTTACCTGTTTCACCAGCCCTTAAATCGTTTTTAACTTCAACAGTAATATCAGCCTCAGGTACTTCAATATCCCAAAACTTAAAATTACCCGGTACTTGTCTGGCGGTGGGGTATTTCCTATGCAGTTTACCCAAAACAATATCTTGGGCTTTTTGCCCGCTAACTAAATCTTTGTCAAAATCAAATGCACTCACGGCTTAATAGGCCGGCTTATCTGTCCCTCTGTTGTGCGCGTTTGGTACGGCAGGCTTTACAGCGCTTGGGGTTTTGGAAACCCTTTAGCTGGTAAAACTCCTGCTCGCCCTTTGTAAAGATAAATGGTTGTTTACAATCCGCACATTGTAGTTGTTTGTCGCCGTCCATTGGTTTGTTAATTTTTAATGGCGTTACCTTTAGCTGGTATGCCTTTTTTTGCTTTGTAATACTCAAGCTGTTCTGCTTTAGTTTCAAAGGTGCGGGTTAAGTCAGCCTCAATGCGTACAATGCGCCCGGCTGGATACCAGTGCAGTTTATTCTTAAAACTACTGCCCTCCTTGCCTTGGTCTTGCTCCTGTACAAAAAAGTACCGGCCATCGTTAATATAGTCAAAGATAACCTTTTCAAAGCTTTCGGTTTTAACCTCGTCGTTTTCAGCTAAGTAAGTAACAGTTAAGTCGTAGCGTGCTTTCATTTGTTTATTTTTAGTCTAATAATACCGTCAGTGCTGTTTTTAATTTGGTTAAAACAGCTTGCGTCCATTTCCAAAACCATTACATTGCGTTGGTTGGCCGCCGTTAATTGTTTTTGGGTATTACCTAGTACCAAGTATAGCCCCCAAAGGCGTGTAAGTAAAAACCCATTTAACATTAACGCTACTATTGTTAACACCCACCAAAGTTTACTCATAAGCTTTCCTCTATTGATAATGCCTGTCCCAAGTTAACGAAGCCAAACAGCTTCTTTTTAAGCAGGTAAACCGGGGTGCGTATACCCTTACAGTCAATAACACGGTACTTATCCTGTTTAATATCAAAAAAGGTAAAGTCGGCTAGGTATTTAATAGGGCGTACTGCCTTACCATTACTGCGGTAGCCGGGCTGTAAGGTAAACTCCACCTGCGTTTTTAAGTCGCGTATCTTGCCGTCTTTTACCCATTGTTTAAGCGCCATGTACATATTAGCCTCGGCATTACTGTCAAACACCTTACCGCTCACTAGGGTTTTGCGGGCGTTGTATTTTCCGTTGCGTCTATACATCAGAATGGAATTTCGTCGGCTACCTGCTCGCCGGCACTTTTAACTGGTTGCCCACCCTCGCTAAAAACTTGCTCAGCCTCGCTAGGTGGCTGTGGCTCTTGGTAAGCATTGCCGGCGGCTGTTTGGCCTGTCCTAAACACAACAACAGTTTCAGCAACAACCTCGCTAATATACTTGTCATTGCCGTCTTTGTCCTTGTAGCTACGGTTATCAATACGCCCCTCAACAACAACCTTACTACCTTTGCCAATTTCCTTATTGGCGTACTCATCCAACTTACCCCAAACTACTATGCGGTGAAAGGTTGGCACATCTTCCCAAGTGTCGCCCTTTTTAACGCCGTGGTTGGTAGCCATACTAAAGTTACACACTGCGTTGCCGTTAGGTGTGTATTTAAGCTCGGCAGGCTTAGTAGCGTTGCCCAATAGAGTAACCCTGTTTATGTTAAATCCCATTTTTTTTAGTAATTGCTAACTCAATTTCCCTAATAGTATCAAGCACACCTTTAAGGTAGTTAGGCTCAATATAGTCAGTAGCCATTTCACACTCCTGCTTTAAGGCGTTAAGGGTAGCTGTAATAATACGCATATCAACCATTACTGGTTGCGTGTCATGCTCCAAACCGTTCATATATTTTGTTGGTTAAATAGTAATTTTGCATTTCACCGGCAATGGTTTCAACCCATTCTCGCGCGTCAGCCACTAACTTGTCAGTTACCCATATCAAACTTAAGTCCTTACGCTTTGTGTATTGATTGTAGTGGTAAATCTTAATAAGCTTTGGGTCGTAACCTGCCTCGCGGGCGAGCAGAGCATACACCCCATGTTGTTTACCGCTGGCATATTGCTCACTACTCTGTACCCCGCTTTTATATTCGTAAAGTGTGTCGCCGTCGTTTAAGTCAATTACACCAACTAAGTTAAGCCACGGCGCTAAGCTGGCAACTATTTTATGCTCAACCTTTGGGTCTTTAAGTGGCGCACCACCCAAAACGGCAGGTAAGCACTTAGTACGCATGGTTTCGGCTTCCCACTTTTTGTGCAGTTCCTTACCTGCGGCCATTTGGGGTGTACAAAAGGTATCCAACTTAAAATAAACTTTAATTGCATCCTCCCATCGGTTACTTTCCCATAAGCTAAGTATTGTGTAACTTGCTCTAAAAATGTGTTTATTTTCCATAGTTTTGTGTTGCGTGTAATTTGGAGTGTTCACTCCTTGTCATAATAATTAAGTTTTTTGGGTTGTTGTTTATCTTGTTACCGTCAATATGGTGGGCTACTAGGTTGTATGGCAAAACCATACCGCTAAGGTGGTTAACAATTTCCCTGTGAATATCCCGGCGTTTTGGGTCTATGATACGGCTAAATCTTAAATAGCCATTAGGGCTAGTGCCGTGTTTGTACCTACCCCTACTTATGTTTAATTTGTGTGCTAGTTTTAACGGCCGGCCAGTATTGGCCTCGGTAGCTTTAGTTGTTGCGTGCATAGGGGCAATGCCTTTAAGGGAGTTGGCAAAACAAACTTTGTCGCAGTATATGTTGCGTGGGTCTTTCCTTTTTTTAGTTGCATCGCCACAAAATAGGCAGGGTATCATTTATTTTTTTACGCTAATGCTAATAGTCTTGTTGCGTACCGGCTCAAATATGCCAAAGGGTAAACCACCATTAGCTTTAATAAAGTCATCAACTGCCTCGGTGTTAATACTAACAACCTCCTTTTTGGTAACTAGGCCGGGGGCTAGTGAAGCGGCCGGTAAGGTTTCGTCAATGGCGTACCTACTGCCGTAAGCTCGGTAACTAACTTTAATTTTGCTACCCTGTATGCTGGAAAAGTCCGGGTCTAATGCTAAAGCCGCGGCCTCAAGTTTTGCCTTAGCTTCCTTAACAGCATTTTCAACCTGCTCCTGTATATCCAACAATTTAAGTAAAGTTAGTTCACCATCAGGGGTTAAAAATATACTATCTGCTTGTTTAGTTAATACCTCCAATTCCTCTATTTTTATGTTCATAATTTTATGTTAATTGATTGTATTATATTTGTCAAGTGGTAGTTTAATAGCCTTGTTTTTCTTACTAATCCTAATGCACTTTTTGCAGGCAACACTACCCCATGTCTTTTTACGCCCGCACTCGCAAAGTTGGTAAGCCATATTGCGGCAGTCCGTAAACTGCCGGGGTATGGTTACTTAACCATTTCACTCAAAGCCTTTTTAACTACTATTTTGTTTATCCATAGCCCACCTAGGGTTAAGATACAAAACAGGTAGTACACAAAGTTCTCAAACCCGCTTATGTGTTTTTTCATGTTTTAGTTATTTAATAATTTGTAAAGCGCGTATTTAACACCGTTAATTAGCTCAGCCAGCTTATCTAAAGTTTCACTATATGCACCACTAGGCATAAGCTTTTCGCCAAAGTAACCGGGGCTAGTCCAAGTATTGTTAATGGCAAACCCAAATGCACCCTTGCGCATAATGCTTATAAATAAATCGTTGTCGGGCTTAATACCACCCTGCACCGTTTTGCGGTTGTCGTTGGGGGTAATTGCGCCGTGGGTAAACAATATGTCGTAGTGGCTACCAGCCTCGTCAGTCCAACCAATAAGTATATTTTCCCTGTCAACCAAAGCCTGCGCAATGTGCTGGTAGGTTTCGGGGCTGTTAACTACCTCGCCGTATTCGTCTAGGTTAATCATAGGTGTTTTATATGTCTTATTAACTTATTTGCTACCGAGCTTAAAGTTCCACTTTTGGTAACTATTTCCTCTTTTATGGCAGGGCTATCAATCGTTCCATACCAAGTATTACAAGCCTCCTCATAACAAATGCTGTATCCAACCCCCTTACTACTGGCTAGTTTTTGTAAGTAGTCCAGTAGGGGGTTATTTTTTAACTCTGCCATTTCCTCATTTATATACATTTCTCCGTTTTTACTGTCCATTGTCTTTTGGCATTGGTGGTGTTGGCGCTGGTAAGTCAGCAAGCGGGTCGTTAGCTTGGCTACTTTCCTCAGCGGCGTAAAGCCCACTAAGTTCGTTAGGAAATGCTTTGCGTAATGCTAAAGCTTCGGCACATTTACCAAGCATAAGGTACGGCATTTTTGCCCAAAGGTTTGTTGGCTTGCCCTCTTTGTCGGTAACAGCGTACTCACTCCAGCGTGCAGTAGCGGTAGTGTCAACTACTTGGCCGTTAATTGACTTTTTAACGGTAACCTTTGCGTTAAGTGGGTACTTACTGCCGTCTTGTTCGGTAAACTCGGCATCAGTTTGCCCGGCATATTGGCCGGTGCGTTGTGCCGCAAGCCGCATACCGTCAATGCTTACCTGTATAGCCATTTTTTCACGGCCTAAACGGTAATCCCAGCGGTAAATGGCGTATATCTGCCTAGTAAGCGGGTCTAGCCCACTACGCTTAGCTGTGTACAGGAAAAGTAGTAAGTCCTCGTCCGGGCGGGCGTTGCCCTGTTTGTCCGGGGTAAAGAGGTGGCTCTTTATTAAATCTAAGTAAAGCTTGGGGCTTTCACCCTCCGGCACATACTTTAGCAGGCTTTTATTGCCAGCCTGCAATTCGGCAACCGCACTTTTGCTCATTTTGTTTTATTTAATTTTTAATCTTGGTTTATCTCGTCATCGTCCAAAGCGGCAACTCGCTTTAGTACCCAATACACATAACCGCGGGTATATGGTTTGCCGGTTAATGGGTTGGTGTAGTGTTTGGCTATTTGGGCGGCGGTGTATTTGCCGGCGTTGTATTCCTCAGCAATCTTTTTCCAAATGTCCAAAGCGCGCACTTTTCGCATTTCGTGTTTGTGGTAATTTATGTCCATGATTTTATTATAGTTAATGTTGTGTAAATGTCAAGTGGTTTTGCGTAAACAAATAAACATACCCTCGGTTAATTCTTTGTCGTACTCAATAAGTTCGTGGCACTTTAGGCATAAAAGTAAAAACTCCTTGGGGTTGCTTAGTTCGGCCGCCGTTTGGTAATATCTACGCTTTTGCCGGTGGGCAAATGTTGGGTAGTAGTCGGAATTACAGTTTTCGCACCGGGTTATATCGTTGTCAATGCACCATTGTTTCATCCTCTTATTGGCTTCCAAGTTCATTTTGGTACGCTTGCCGGCTTTAATCATTTCTTTTCAATTAACCCCCTGATAATTTCCAGGCAGTGGTTGAAGCCATCACTTTTCCCCATTAAGTAAACATCAGGATTGTTTTCAAAATGTTTTATAGTTTTAATTTTCTCTACCGCCTCCAACAACTCAGCTTTCTGGTCTTTGAGAGCTGAGTCTAGGGTTTGTTGTATAAAGGATTTAACATACTCAGAGTCATCAGTGTCGTCCCACGAGAAACAGTGCAGTCCAGATAGCTTCTCATCAAATTCCTCCCTCCAGTTTGTGTTAGTCATAGGTTTTTACAGTTGGTAATTCCCATACAAGCCACTTAAATATCCACCACTTTCTCATAGACACTCGGTAGCCTTTAGCCCACAACTTACAAGTTAGGTGTTTACATATTTTCTCTTGACACTCTGGCACTGTTTCGTAAAATTTTGTAATCATACTTCTTTCTCTGGTTTGGTAATTGAGGGGGAGAGTATTGCGTTGGCAAACCTAACTCCACATATTCCGCACCACTCTCTTTCTCCCTTTGGAAAATCACGTTTGGAAAGTTCCATTATCTTCTCCCCCATACTTCTCTCTCCCTCTTTCTTGGCTTCCTCTACTAGGGATAGGAGGGATTTGGTGGCTTCTGGTCTTGCTGCCATAAACTCATCTTTGGTGGAAAGAGGGCTGGTATGACTAATTAACTGCCACAAGACTTCATTTATCTTCTCTTGGTTGGTTTGGGTAGTGTTATTTTTCATATTTAAGCGTCAATGGTAATACCGCAGTTGGTACACTTAAAGCCTACCAACATATAATGCACCGGGTCGGGTGGTGTAAAGCCAACATTGTCTAAAATATCCTCCATAAGCCCGCCGCAGGTAGGACAAAGTGGTATATCCTCGCTGTTAAACCATAAGCCCTCGTGTAGGTAACAACCACACTGGCATTTAATTTTTGTTTTGTGTTTGCGTTCGCAATTAGGGCAAGTGTTAATCATTTGTTTTTGTGTGTTTAATTTTTAATTTGTCCTCTAAGTCAGGTATCCCGGCAATAGTAAGTAGTCCAAATAAGACACACTCAGTATTAAGGCAAACAAAGAGGCTTGGGTTAATCGGCATGTTAGTAATGTCTGAAAATCTAAAAGTGTTTAGCTCTCCACTACATTGCTTACATTTCATCTGCCGGATTTTTAGTGTTAATAACGCTACCAATATGTTGCCAACTACCACCACCGCCTCCACTTACAGTTATCTTGCCTCTTAAATCTATTTTCTTTAAATTAAAAATTGGTGGTTTTGGGTCTAAGTATTTATGTGCACACTCGGGCGAGCACACCCCAAAACAATAAGCGGTTTTACCGCATGGGCATTTTTTCATTGGTTGTTAATCATTTTTAAGGTGTCGTACTCCATCCGGCCAACTACTCCATAGATGGTTATTACAAAGGCGATTATTAAAGCGCCGGTAATGTATGGAGTGGCGCGCCGTAAAAATAAGCGTTGGTGGCGTGTCATTCTTCTTTGTCAGCTAATTCGTTAATTTCGTCAGCCAAGGCAAACAAAAAGGTATAAATCTCTTTTACATCACTTTTAAGAGCTTCCCGCCTAACATAGTTGGCCGCCGTCATAATACCTAGCTTGTAACTTGTTTTTGATAGCTCAGTTAAGGGACTGTCTTTGGGTTTTTGTTTATCCATATCCGCACTTATTTAATTAGTATTAAGTTAAGTATAGCCATTGTGTATTAAATGTCAAGTGGTAGTTTAGGGTTGCCGTTATATTTCCGTGTACAGTCCGTATACGGTGCGTAAATAAAAATTGGCACGCTAAAGTTCCCCTGTTATTCCCCTACGGGGTTAAGAGGTTTCCCAGTCATTGCCCTGCCGCTTCGCTTCGCTCTGGTGATATATTAGGGTTTCGTTTTTCTCTAGGTTTGCATTACTGCTTGCCCGAGCCACTTCCTTTTATATCGTTTTTAATCACCGTCGCTCGCTTCGCTGTCAGGCCATTGTAGTGCGTTTTTATTAGCAAACCCTTGCGGGTAAACGCCGGCTCAATGTGTCTGCTATGCCGTAACCTTATTAGGGCTACAAAAAAGCGGCGCGTTTTGAGCACCGTCTTTTTGTAAACCTTTAAGTGATTTTGATTTTACCCAGTCTTGTTTTTCTGTAATTAGGAAAATATCGGCGGTGCGCTTAACAAAGCTAACAAACCCGCAGGCCAAACACCTTGCTTTGTAGTGGTAAACCATACCCAGTTTTTTACCATAGCCGGCCACCTTAAAGTATTCCAGTTTTGTTGACTGGCATTTACGGCATTTGGTATAGGTTTGGTTGTTAAGCATTAAAAACAGCTCACTTGCGAGTAGTGCTGTGCTGTTTAGCCCAACAGCACTCGCAAAAGAGCTGTAACTAAACAGTAGTATAACTCGGCAAACTATCGTTTGCAAATTAACAATAACGTATTAAAAAGTATTTTGCAAGAGGGTTAAAAGCGTACTAACCCTTTTGTCATACCGTCGTCGCCGTTTTCTTTACCCAACTCGTGCAAGAACTTGTCCAAGCCCCTTAAAAGGCTTGTAAGCGCCCCCATAACCACTAACTGCACTTCGGGTGTCAGTTGCCCGCCAAAGGCTTTAAGGCCAGCGGAAACCCCCTCCGTAATGAGCCAGCTAACTAACGCTAAGGCCATAAGGCGTAGCGGTTCTTTAATACCCTCAATAAGACTGTTTTTCATATTATTTTAATTTGGTTTCTAAAATTGTAACCCTAGTCGCAAGTTGTGAATATCTAAGCTCTACTTCTGAGTATTTTTGAATTTGGTTAGTTTGTAAAACAATTAAGTCGTTAAGTTTTTGCTCAACTAAAGCAAGCCTCCTATCTAAAGCCGAGAATGCACCACCAACTGTTACCGCGATAATAATTAGGGGTATCCAATTTTGTACATTGCTCCAAGTCAGAGAGTCTTTCATTTTTAATAAATAATTCTGTTACCAATAATTCCATTATATACACCAGCCACCTTACGCTCATTTGTCTTATGAAGCGAGGGGTGGCATTGGTGGCATCTAACCTCAAGGTTTGAAAGGTTGTTGTTTAGTCTGTTTTTGTCTTTATGGTGTATATGTAGATTTTCGGTAGTTCCACAAACCTTACACTTGCTACCGAGTACGTTAAAAGCCATCTTGCGTATAGCCTGCCAACTAAGAGGGTTTTTTCGTAGTCCGTGTTTTTTACAATCCCTACAAACATAACTAAGATTGTCTGGTCTTTTAGTTTCAACCTTACACCTCAGACATTTTCTTAGGTACGGATTTTTAATCATTTTTTCGCAAGTATTTTTCTGATTGCGATTGCCAAAAGTTGCCTACCTGTATATTTGTCTATTGTTTCTTTAAGCTTTGTTTCGTAAAGTCCCTTGTAAGGTTTGTAATAGTCTAAGTCTGCCTGTATTTTTTGTTTTTCTATATTAGCACTGTCTAATTCAGCCTGCTTTTGGGCTATCTCCTCCTCCTTTGTGGCGATACTTCCCTCTAATTTGGTAAGCCTTTCAGCCAAATCTTTTTGGCTACTTTCCAAAGTGCCAATTTGTTTTTGAAGTTGCTCATATTCTGCCAAAGTTTTAAGACGGCCGGCCATTAAATCAGCCCAAACATCAATAGCAACCTTAACGCTTTCGGTGTTGGTTAAGTCCAAACCTTTATACAAATTGGGGTTACCCTTGTACCTAAGCCAACCGCGGCAACCTAAGTAGTTGCGGCTGTGGGTAGTACACAAGCTACCAGTGGGGTAATTTTGCTCAAACATTTCAATACTGTCGGCGGTAGCACTTAAAACAATAGCAATGTGGCCGGGTGTGCCATAGCGTGTACCGTACTGCTTAAAAATTATTATGTCGCCTCTATTTGGTACGCCGGTAGGTGTGTTAACAACAAAGTCGTATTTATCTCCAATACGTTCAGGAAAGTCCACCGCGTTAGTGCCAAGCAAAATCGGCTCACCTAAAACATCGCGTATGTAGGCATTGGCTAAGTCAACGCATTGGTTGATTGCCCCTGCACTGCCACCCACCTCACAAGTCTTGCCGTTCCACTTAGCAATAAACTGTTCAAGTGTAATCATATATATAACTATAGCAGGGCGGCAAAAATTGCCCCGGCGTTAAGCTCATAAAGGGTTTTGTCGCTTACATCGGTGTATGTTGGCGAGCTTGTGCCGGTGATTGTTGATGAGTGATGTATGGCAATTCTGCCCACCGAGCCAATAGCTTTTTTAGTTGCATTTGATTGTCCTGGTTGCCCACCAGTCGCAACCAAAAGGTTACTCCCAATGTTTGCTGTACAACATAGAACTAAAATACTGCCCCCTGCACCTCCACCACCACCACCGCTCATACCATCAAATCCCGGCATTGAGTATGTTAATCCACCGTCAACACCTACACCGCCAGCTACACTTGCCGTTGCACTAACTGTAAGCACATTGGCAATAATAATTAAAATACCACCACCATTACCCCCAGCACCACCTGGTTGATGAGGGTGTATGCCGGTATCGTTTGAGTGCGCGCCAGCACCACCACCACCAGCACCACCAAAAACCATAGTATCAACCAAGTCGTCATCACCATAACCACCTAATCCACCCTGTCCGCCGCTTTCGTCCTCTGCGCCCGGCGTATCACCACCTACACCAGCGTTTACATGGCCGCCACTACCGCCACCTTTTGCGTTTATGGCATTTGTAGGGTTACTACCACCACCACCTCCCGCGGCGTTTCTGTTTGTGTTGTTTGAGTTACCAGCAACGGCACTATGGCTTTCTCCGTAATTTCCGTAGTTTGCGGTATCTGCGGCCGCGCCAGCACCCCCACGGTAACCCTTACCAATACCATCAATAGCGCCTGCAATGTTTACTATGTTTGCACACAACACGCCAATACCATAAATACTGCCGTTCCATGCCGGGATACTTGAGGCATTTACCGTTAAGTTGTTGTATTGGTTAAACAAAACAATTTGTGCCCCTGTGCCATAACTATTATGTAAAGCTGTCTTTAATGTGGCAGTCGTACTTGTTATGCTGTTTATATAAACAATCTCCCCCAAACCCACGCCTGTACCTTGGCTTTGGTAAACAAAACCAAACCCAGTATAACTCCAACCATTAGGTACTGTTAGTGTTAGGTTTCCGGCAGTTCCACTACATACTCCATGAGTATTTGCATTGCCGGCGGATAATGAGCCACTAATGGTTGCGTTACCACTAACACGTGTGCCAAAAGGTTTTCCGGTTATCTGTCCGTTGGGTTTTTGCCATAAGTTAAGGTTTGCCATATTTACATATTAGTACCAGCGTGAAAGGCATCAAAGGTGCTGGCAGTTTTAGCATAAAAAACAACCCAATCAATATCTCCCGCTGTTACTGAAAGTATGGGCGATATACCAAAACTAAAATCAACATCAGCAGGATATGTGGGTGTATACCCACCACTACCGCCTTGTACTATACGTACAATTAAAAATTGTCCGGCGGTTACATTACTAAAAGCTAAAGTACGGCTACCTGCAATGGTAACTGTCCTTATTTTTCCCTTTGTGTTGTCGCTCCAGTCAATAGTAATTGTAGCGGCATCGGTTTCAGTACCACCAACTGCCTTAGCCAAAATTAAGTCTTTGCGTAGGTTGTTGTACTGTAAGGCGGTTGCGTTTGTACCTGCTGTAACGTCTGTGCTATCCATAACTTAATCTTATCATTACCCAAATCGTATAGTTTATGGCAACTGGCACATAGTTGTATAAAGTCGCTTCTGTCGCGCTTGTATGTGCCTGATATATTAGCCCATTGAAAGGTAGGTTTTATTATTAGTTTTCCTCTTGCACTTTTTCTCGGATATTTACAGTCTGGGTTTTCGCACTTCATGGCACTGCCATATTTCTTTCTCATCCACGCATGAACTGCCCGGTAACTTGGATTTTCTTTTTGCCAACCGGGGTGATTTTCTCCAAAAACATGAAACTTGTGGCCTTTTTTTAGTATGGGTGATTTACTCTGTGCATACTTTAAGTTACTTGGTATTATTCCTCTTTTTGCCACACCTTGGCATTTTCGCGAGCAAGTTTTGTAAATGTGAAAATGGCATCTCTTTACATAATAACTCTTACTGCAAATAGGGCAGGTTCTGTATTCACCAGTTTTTATTTTTGGTATTAGGTTGCTCCATCCGACTGAAACTTTTTTTATAATCTCTCCCCTTTTATCAGAGTTGCTCCAATGGTTTTTAGTATTTGTCATACTAAAATTATAACATTATCCTATCGTTATTATCCAAGTTGGACGCTCCATGTTAGAGTAAGCGTATCGCTTGAGCTTTTTGTACGGTTAATTGCAGTACGGCAAAACAGCACTCCACTATCAGCTATGGCCGTAGCGTCATCACCAAAGAGCCCAGCCTCGCGTAAAGTGCCAACAACCTCACTGGTAGTAAAAAAGGTTTGAAAGGTTGCCACATTGGCACTGGCACTGCGTACACTTACCAACTTGCGCCCCAGTTCAGACTCTAAAGCAGTATCAGCTAAGGCAGGGGCAGTTGTACCTGTACCCATAGCGCAGTAAGTAATTTTGCCTTTGTTAGCAACAGCGCTACCGGCCAAGGCCGCGGCTATGTTATTTTTGGCAGTAGTAACCACCATGTTTTTAACATTTTCAATCCACTTAACTTTGCCTGTTAAAGCGTCCCGGCAAACAATCTCTACCGCGCCTGTCATTTTGATTGCTTCGTTTATATCCATATTTTCATTATAGCTATTTATCTACGACCAGCTAAATAAGTCCCAAATTGCTCTAGTGGTAGGTGTTGACTGCAAGCTATCACTACACCAAGTAAAGTTACCGGCACAACTGTCAATAGTAAGGCTGTCGGTTAAACTGTCGCTAAGTAAAGCGTCGGTAAGGTTAAATAGCTCATCAACGACTTCATCATCATCAAGCTGTAGTTGGTTTTTGTCAGCCTCCAAAAGCTCAATTAAAAACTTAATTATGCCCATTGTCTTTGCACTGGCAATACTAACCTCGTACTCAAAAATGCCACCGCCAATGCTATTTGCCGTTACGCGTTGTACAACATAATCAGCATTAACGTCGTACTCACTAAGGTTAATGTTTACATACTGTCCACTTCTAAAGCCGTTTGTCATGGTGCGGAAACTGCCCTCAACTATGGAATTGGCATAGTCAGTAAGCTCAGCCGTAGCCCTGTCGCGGGCGGCTTGGGTTGTTTTGATACTGTTGTCAAATATGGCAAACTCTTTTACCCCATTACTAACAATGCTAGTAGGTTCTTCAATAGCAACCAAAATGGGTATGTCGTAACTATAAGTAAGTTCTAGTGTGTCAGTGGTTGTCAAAACACTATCGCTAGCGTTTTGCTCTAAGTATTTCTCTTGAAAGTTAAGATACCAGTCAAACCCTGATGTGTCCACATTTTTAATACCAAGAGTTTTAGGTGTGCCGTTAACTGTAACCGTGTTGTCGTGTGGCTTGTCCGGCAATGGAAATTTCTTTGAAGCACCATCACCCTTAACACTGTAAGTAGTCGGGTCGCTAACCTTTGTACCACCGCGTACATAGACACGGTTTTTTAACTGGCGTGCGTCCTTAGCAATGTGTAAGCCCCAATAACCAGTACTGGTGCTGTCAATGTCAAAAGGTGCGGCATTGTCGGTGTTGGCAAAGTAATGTATGTCCTTGTCGTAATCAATGTACCAGTTACGGTTAGTAGCTTCGGCAATGCGCCTAAAGGCTTGGCTTGGCTGTATGTAATTAAAACTTACTTGGCTAATGGTTACTCCCTCAACCACATTGTTATAAGTAATACCGTAATTAGCCGCATACTCATCAACAATAGCCTTAAAAATCTCTTTATCGGTTTTGGCTAAGTAAGTTTCATGTACTAGGTTTCTATCCAACAACCAAGAGTAATCAACACAAGTTATTTGAGCTTGTACAACTCCGTTACCGGCTTTTGCCATATCAACTGTCGTAACATAACCACCAAAAATCTTAGTAGCATCCTCAAGAGTAATTATTATCTCTTGAGCCACGGCCGGCATACCTAGTCCAGTCCTATCAACAAAGTTAAATGTGCAAGTATTTTGTTCGTCGTTTACCACATCGCTAATAGCGATACTTTGTACGAGTACGTCAGTTCTACGGCTTACACCATCAATCAAAATATCGTAAACAACTTCACCGGCGACAAAGCTTTTAACCTCGCCATAAGTAGTACCAAAAGAGTTGGTTGCATAAGCTTGGTAGTAGTATGTTTGTCCGGCGTTAAGGTTGTAAATAACTTTGGTAAAACTTCCGGCGTTATAGCTACCACCCTCGCTCCAATTTTCTGTAAAAGTGGTGGTACTCCCCCAATAAAAACCACGCTCGGTACAAACTGCCGTATGAGTATTACCAATGATGCCTACTAGAATGGCGCTATTACTGCCAATTGAGCTTGCGGCACTTGTAAAAACCTCTGGCGCACCTGCATAACTTGTTGGTGATAATAGGGGTAACAACATAAATTAAGTTTACCATCTAGCAAACCAATCTAATTAAATCACCTACTTAACCCTGTAACCGCATAATGTCGTGTAATTTAGTTGCCCGGTAGTAGTTACCGCGCCGGCGTGGTATAAAAACAACTCTACATATTGTCCTGCTGTCATTTTTAAGGTAGTACTTCCTGCAACATTGCTACCTGTTCCTGATATTCCGTTTGCATCAACAAACCTTATTTTTTCTGCTCCATCCAAATACAACAGAAGGACAAACCTTGCCGTGTATCCCTCTAGCCCAATTGATGCGTCAAAGTGATATGTACCATCAACAGGGGCAACAAAGCGATAATTGGTGGTGGCATCAAAATCACTATTATCGTCGTAAACTTCGGCGTTTAATGTAACTTTTGTTGTAGCAGTTCCAGCCATAGCTTGATTGCCGTTTTGCCACGCCTTAAAGTTACTTGGGTATCCCGGTGTTTGCCATGTTGCGGCGCTATCACCTGTAGCCGTCAAAACTTGCCCTGCCACCGGTGCGGCGGCCGATAAAATATCAATTCGTGTGGTTGCCGAGCGCAAGAAGTTGGCTATTTTGCTTAATACCATATTATGTTAAGTATAAAAATGTAACTCCATCTCCATTAACAGTACTGTCAATGTAAACACTAGCTAAGTCTGTAATCTCAAACTCTATGCTATCTCCTGCGTAAAGCGGTATACCCTGTCTTGTGGCAAGTGCGGCAACTACAGCACTACCACCAACAACGATTAACCCTGTATTATCTGTTTCAGCCGTAATAATTACTTTTTTGCAAGCGGTTGATGCGGCTAACGCAACTGCTGTACCTGCAGTAGTAACAACCTTACGGTTATTGGCTATACCTGTAATGTTGGATTGTGTGTATACCGGGGTAGTAGTTAAGTTATTAATGGTAACATCGCCAATATCAACACCACTATTTGCGGCGAGTTTTCCAATAGCATTAGTTCCGGCCGGCAAAGCGCTTTCAATATCTATGTTACCAATGTTGTTATCACCTGCTGGTAAGGCGGCGGTTTGGTTTACTGGCAAAGGTGAGGCGGCGCTTACATCTGTAGCGCTACCGTCAGCGCCATGTTCCAACTTAACTCTTTGGTGCTTAACACCGGCAATATCGTCAGAGGCAAAGGTGTCGCCACCGCTCATACTGTTTAGGATTGTGTTGTCGGCCATAGTTCCAGTATATCTTAATAATTAAAATCTTACTTGCATTTGTAGCTTTTTAATAATGCTGTCCCCAACAATTTCGCCCATGCGCGAGGCGCTGTTAGCGTCGCCAATAAACGCCCCAGCCATGCTAATAGTTATGTTGTTTGCCATACCTGCCTTTGCGGGTGCTAATGCTGGTGTGTGGGCGTTAAAGTTAATGTTTGGTGTAAGTTTTTCCCAAGCACTGTTTAAGTCCTCAACCCCTTTTCTAACCCTGTCAACCATACTAGGGCTGTGTCTTTTATTTGGGTCTAAAGCGTCCTTTATGTTGTTTACAAGGTTTTTAATTTCATTCCAAGCATTTCTAAATGGCGATACCATTGCATCAAAGATAACCCCGCCCCAATTACGTACAAAGTTTACAACAGCGTCAAATGTACCCCTAATGGCGTTCCAGCCGGTAGTGCCAATGCTTTTAAGCGCTTCCCATGTCATTTTCCAGTCGCCGGTAAGTATGCCAATAAAGAACTTAAATATATTTACTATTTGGGCTATGGTGTAAACAAACAACTCCCTAATACCATTCCACATAAAGGTAACAATGGCGGTAATTAAAGCCCCATGCTCAGCCCAAAACGCGGCAAGTTCGTTAAAGGCGGGTTTAAGTATTTCGTTAAATATAAATACAAGGCCGTTGACAAACCACATAACAATATCCCGCATACCCAAAAAGTTAGTTTGAAAGGCCATGTACAGGGCTGTTATGCCTAGTACAAGCCACGTCATGGGGTTAAGAATTGCCGATATTAAAGCACTTATTGTTGCTAGTACTAAAAGCGTACTTAGCGCTATGCCCAAACCTTGTAAAAACAATATAACTGCGTCTTTGTTTTGCATTATCCACCCACCGAATGCCTCTAAAACAGGTTGTAAGGCGGTAAATAAAGCAATAATCTTGGTAAATCCACCCTCTACAAAGCCTTGAAAAGAGTCCGCCCATTGTTTAACCGTGGCTTGGTTTGCAGTAAACCATTCAACCCACCCTGCAAGGGATTTTTGTATAAAGTTTGTTACCTTGGTAAAGCCCGGTACGAAAATAATACCAATGTAGTCTTTAAGCTCGTCCAACCTGTCCTTAATAGATAGTATGTTTTTACCCGCTGTATCGTACGTTTTAGCATATACACCTTTTACGTTTGCACCTTGCCGGTAAACCTCGTTAAGCAATGCCATGCGTTTTTCCTCGGCTGTAAGGGCTATAACCGTTTTACCAACACTGTCTGCAAACTGTTTATATACGTTTGTAAGGTTAAATTGAATACCATAAGTTTCCAAAAGTTCAGGGCGCAAGCTAACTATTGACTTGGTAAACGCCGTAATACCCTCGGCAGAAGTTTTACCCATTGAAGCGGCAAAGTCCTTAACTGTGTTTATGTACTTCTTAAAGTCAGCCTGCCCCCCTAAACCCGACTGTAAAAAGGTAAGCATAACCTGTGTAGCGTCAGCACCCTGTGTGTTGGTGTCTTTGAGTGCGTCCCGCATTTCCTTTATCTTGTCGGTAGTTATGCCCATGTTGCCGGCAACAACCTCAAGTGTTTTCTCAAGTCTGTCATAAGCAACACCAGCCTCCAAAACATCTTTTGCCAGCAAACCAACACCGGCGGCAATAATCATATTTCTTAAACTGAAAACCGAGCTTGTAAAGCCGTCTAGGTTATTGCGTACGTCAGCAATAGATGTGCCAACATTACCCATAGACGTTTTAACTTTCGCCATGCCACTTTGAAAGTCGGATACGTCAGCCTTGATGTGTGCAATTACCGAGCCTACATTAAATCCTGCCATGTTTTAAGTTTATCACTTAACGGCTACGTGTTTACCGCCCGATACTACTGCCTTAAAGTTTTCAAAAGCAACCTTGTCAAGCGGTTCGTCATCGGGTACGGCGGTTTGTGCCACCAGCATATCCCACAAGTCTTTGGGTTTTTCAGTATGGGGGTTTTGCACTATAGCCAGTTGCATTTTCCATTCCTCAAAATGCCTGCGTGTTATTTGCTTTTGCAAGTTAAAAACATCATCAATGTAAATGTTTTCCAAGATATAGTCTTTTGCCCAACCGTACTCGCTGGCAAGCAAATCAACTGTTGCCCACAACCACTCATCAATCTTTATTTTTTGTCCGGCCTGGCTGTCATTTTTTTTACGCTTGAAAATACTGCCTTGTAGTTGTTAACCTCAACTAAGCCCTCAATAATTTCAACGACTTCGTCTAAACCAAGCTCGGAAACTTCCTCAGGGGTTAAATCGGTAGCAATGCTAAGTATTTTAATTACGTCCGGCAAAGCAACTGCAATTAGCCGTGGTAGCTCAGCAACAAAATCATCGGTAGTTTTTGTTTCAATGCCTATTAAGTGCTTAGGTAGCTCATCTAAAGCCCCAAGTACTTCGGCGTATTTTCCAAGGGGTAACTTTTTAATGGTTACTTCCCTGTTTTCTAGTTTTATTTGTATAGTTTTCATAAATTATATTTTTAATAATGGCGTTCACTAAGGAAACTATGCCTTATTAAAAACGCACTAGGCTGTACTGTCGCCAATTATGCCTAAGTAGTTACCGTCAGACTTGGTTTCGTCCAAGAGGGCGGTAAACTCAACCTCCACCACTTTTTCCTCATCAACTTTGTGAGCCAATACAATTTCACTACTAACAACTGCCTTGTGTAAGACAATGTCAAAAGCTCGTGTACCCTCACCAAGTGGGTGTAGCACCAACTGTGCCGCGTTACTACTTTGTTTAGCGCCTGCCTTTTTACCTAAGGTAATACGTGCATTAGCCGCCCCTGCAAAGGTAGCGTTTGGCATTGCAACCCTAAGGTTAGCAATGGTACTTTCCGCAAGAGGTACTTTTACCGTCAGTTTTTCGCCGGTAAGGTACTGCTCAACAATAGTTTCACCATACATATCAACAGCCACATCATGGAAAACTGGAGAGTATGTAACCTCAACACCACCTTTAGTGTGTCCTAAGTCAACACTGTTAAAGGTAATACTACAAACACCAACTTTTACTTTGGTTATATCTGCCATGTTATTTTTTCACCGCCTTTCCGTCTTTCAAATTGTTAATACTGTAATCATTATCCATCACTTTCATATTATCTGCGGTTTTAAGGTATTTCAACTCAACCTCACTAAACTCACTGCACCTTGGGCAGTTAAAGGCGATACGCCCGGCGTAAATGTATTCGTAGCAAATAAGCTTACGGCACTTGTTACAGCGTAGCTCACGGTAAAGTTTGTCGTTTATTTTCATTAGCGGGTTAAAGCTTGGAAGTTAATACTAAACAAATCCCTACCGTTTTCATCGCGGCCAAGATGTCCACCCTCGGCTAAGGCCAGTATGTAATAAAAGTAGGTTTGGTTAGCCACAAGGTTTTCGTTAGCTACTTGGTGTAGCAAAGCACGCACGCTGTCTAGCTTGCTTTTACCGGCACTGTAGCTGGTACTGCGTATGTATATTTGAAATGTTGGGCTTTTTGTGGGTAAGTCCATGTCAGGCTTAGTACCGCCGGTGTCCAAAACAGTAACGCAAGAGTCAGGGGAGCTTGGTACAAAAGACTTAAACAGGTTTGTACCCAAAGTACCAATGCTGTTGTCTGCCAAGTATTGTGCTACGTCGTCAATTACTACTGCCATATTAGTTAAATAATTTACCCATACCCTCATTATAGAACCTTATAAATCTGTCCATGTTCATTTTAATCGGGTCTTCCAAATACTTGCCCTTACGTCCGTTTTGAAAGTTGTACTGCGGGTTTTCGTGTAACCTTGCGGCGTAAACGGTGTTGTAGCCAACTAAAAACTCATCACCACTTTCCTGCACACTGCCACTGTTCATAAGACGGCCGGTGTCTAATGGTACTTCAAAGCTACTAAGCCTTAAAACCTCGTTAGCAACATCGTTAAGCGCACTTTTGTTAAAGCCCGGAAAAACTGCCTCAAGCCTCTTAACGCCAGCGTCAAAGTCTGTAGTATCAAAAACTATTCTTGCCATTTAACAATTTCTAGTTTTATATGGTGTACGTTTCCGTTACCGTCTATGGAGGTGTCCTTACTAAAAACTTTGTAGTCAGTGCCACTATAAGTAATTTTGTCGCCGTGGTTAACACTAACGGTTGACTTTAAGTAAACAATCGCAAGAATGGTTATGGTTTCGCCGTTAGGTAAAAGTTTAGCTTTGGTAGTTTCCTGTACGCGGGCATAATGGCTAACACCAGCACCAACCTGTTGTCTACCATAAGCGTCAATGGTTGATTGTGTGTATAAGGTAACAGTTTGTTTAAGCAAATCGTTGTAGGCCATACTTACACCAGTATAACGCCTTTGCGGTTGCGGTATCCCCTAAGAAGCTGTTTAGCTTTGGGTGATATTAAGCCGTCAATACTGCCACCGTCCCCGGTTGCACTCTTTGAGTAACTGTAATCGCCAATGCGCTCACTGTTCATTTCAGGCTTATCGTTAGCAAAAAACTTTTCGCCCATTTCAATCATGTATTCAACTTGTGCCGCGGTAGCACGTTTAATGGCCTCGGGTATGCTTTTGTACCACTTTAAGCTGGTACGGCTGTCGTAGATAGCGTCCTTACTGCGGGGGTACTTACCTAGCTGGTAAATATGGTAAAAACTGGTGCTGTCGGGTGCGGTTGTCCAAGCGGTGTCAACGGTAATAACGCCGGCGTAAGTACTACTGGCAATGGTACGGCGCTGTCCAGCACCAGTACCGCCAACAATCTCAATTTCACAATAAGTAAAGTGGTTAGCTTGGTAGCTGTTGCGGTGTACGCTTTCAAGGGTAACGGTAGTGCCATCACCGGCAAAAGCAAGCCCCTCAACCTCGTGCCGTACAAATTTCTCTTGAAAACCAACAAAAGCGTCAATAAGTTCCTCAGCCTCACTAATCTGCACATCGGCAGGTGTCGTGCCACAAAGCTCGTTTACTTCGGTAGCTGTTACATATTTGCGTCTACTTGCCATAAATTAAGTTTATCACTTTGTTAAACTAAGTTCTCTAAAAAGGTTTTTATGCGTTGTGCCTCGCTATCAAAGCTTACCACCTCCCTAAAGTTGTCGGCTACATTTTGTACCATTTGGTAATAAAGCTCAGGTTGGTTGTAATGGTTTATTTTATTAACTATTTCATCAATCCCCAAATCATCAATAGCAATGCAAGTTTTACCGTCCTGCATTAAGGCCTCACCCAGTTTGCCAACATAATACTGGCGTTTCGTAATGGTAGGCCTAGCCATTGCGGCACTGTTGTGCAATACATGGCCGTAACCATCGCCAAAAGCCTTTGTATGCCAAACAAAACGACTCAAGCTCATCATTTGGGCTACTTCCAGCTGTCCGTTAGCCTGTCCGTCCCGGCAACTACCACCGTAACTACGCCATACCCAGTCGGGCATAGCACCCTCTAATTTTTGAAATAAATCCCAGTCGGCGGCGTAAATACTAGCTGTGTTAAGGCAGTTAATAAAACTGTAAATGTTTTTAGTGTCAACCGGCGGTGCTGGCTTAAAAATCTTTAAGTCAAACTCTTGGTGGTACTCAATAAAGTTAATGTTAGCCGGTACGTTGGCTATTTTGGCACTAGCCATAATGTTAGGCGCTAAACCTGCCTCAACCGGCCAAGCATTTCCTATTTGGTAAATGAGTTTAGGGTGGTTTGGGTGGGCGGCACATAAACGCTTAAAGCTTTCAATATGCTCGGGTATAGTGGCAATAACTACATCAATGGGTAGGCTAAAAAAGGTGTCAAGCGTAATAGCATTTTGGGTAAAGTCGTGGCCTGCCTCGTAAATGCGGTAAACACCGTCAACAAGTGGATAGTCAGGGCGTATGCCTAAGTATTGGGCAACGGTAGCCGGGTGGTTGTTGTAAATTTCAGCCATGCGCCAGTAACCCTTGTGTAGCCACTCCTCACCAATGGGGCGGTATAAAGTGCCGCCAAGTCTGTCCTCAAAAAGTAGTTTTAAGCTATTAAACAAACCAAAGTGGTGTAAGTCGGCAAAAACGTTATACATCGCCGGTAAGGTAAGACGTTGTTAGTGCTACAAAGCCCGGCTCAAGTGGTACTTGGCACTTTAAGCAACGGCGTAAGTAGTCGTCAAACTGCTCCTTTTTGTAAACAGGTGGCTCGCCTATAGTAATAAGCTTAAAGTTGTGGCTAAGTCCGTTCATGTGGGTATAACTGCTAGGTGGCATGGTGTATTTAACCGCGTGCATATTAACTAAGTCCTGTGCAATAAGGCCAAAATGGTCGCAATAACCGGCCTTAATACCAAAGTTCTTGCGGGTACGCTCCAAAACAGCCCGCTTAATAAGCAAACTGCATGGGTGCAAACGCTCACCCTCCAAAACGGCAAACAAATCAACCCCCGGCGTGCCACTAATGTTGTCAACAATATCCCAAAACTTATCCTTAAAGAAAAAATCTTGCTCAGTAAAGTAAATCCAGTCGCTAATACAAAGTTTAAGGCAGTCGTTAGTAACAACATCGCGCCAGTCCTCACTGCCACCGTATGTGCGGGGTTCAACAAAGGTAACCGCGTCTTGTGCCATAGCCGCCTTAATAAACGGCCGGTAGTCAGTGTTATCGTTGGTTTGCATAAAGCCAACAATTACTTTGTTAAAACGGTGTCGGTAAGCCCGCACCATTTCCCGCCAAAGTGGGTAATCGCAGTTAACCGGCCAAGCAACAATCAAGTCAGCTTTAATAGGAGTCATTATCTTTTTTGTTTTGAAAATCCTCAAAAACACTTATTAGGCACTTTATTAGCGGTATTAAAATTAAAAACCAAACAACGACAATACCGATAATAAGTAACTTCATAAGTTAATACTAGCGTAAACCGCTTGCATTTGTCTAACTTTTTTAAGGTTTATTTTATAGGTTGATAATATGTGCATTAGCCCGGCATAGTACATATCGGCAAGCTCATCAAGTTTGCCAACCTCGCGGGTGTCGTAGTAGCGTAGCCAAAAAGCAACACGCCTAGCCCACTCCATTTGCTCCATTTCATTAGTACACCAAATAGGGTTAAGGGCGTTTTCGGTTTTAGGCTCTAGTACATTACGGTAGGCTATTGGCCTGTTTTGGCCGTCAGTAATTACCCCACAAATACCACTGCTTAAACTACCAATGTGTACCCAAGGGCATTTGCCGTCAAACAAGCCACGCTTAGTGTCGTACTCGCTAATATCAACCTGCCCGGCGTGGTATTGGGGTAGGGTTAAAATGCGTTGGGCGGGTATCATGGCACGCAACTGCAAGCTAGTGTTAACAAGGGTGTCGCCATTGCAAACAGTAGGTACTACCCAATCACTAAGTGCCGGGATAACGTCGCCGGGTTGCCAATTTACTGCGTTAAAGTTCCTGTCAGTAGCTTCAAGCAACTCTCTTTTGGTAAACAACCAACAAGGCCAAAAGTTACAGCCTTGGTCGCCGTACCCCTCGTAGCTAATGCCCCAAAGCTCAGCGGCGCGTTGTAGTATTTCCAAAGCACAACTGCCACGCTTACTACCAATTAAGTCGTAGTTGCCGTTTTCAATTTGGGTAAAGCAATAGTCAATAATGTCAGGCTTAACAACATAAGCATCGTCCTCAACCAACAAAACCAAGTCCTCGGTACAAACTTTAAGGCACTCGTTGATACAATCGCCGTGTTGTACTTGGCTGTTAAAGTAAATAACGGTAGCACCAGCCTCAGCACATAGCTCCCGCATATACTGTTCAGCCTTACCACCAATAGGGGTATTTATGCACACATAAAGATTAGTAACATGGTGTCGCCACTTTTTATAGTTTTCAAGCCAATAATGTAGCATGAATGGGTCGCCGGGCGTAGGGAGAAAAACAGCTCTACTTTTCATTTATTTTAAGTAATTTGGCTACTAATTTACGTGTTTGTTTCATTTCACCAGCGGTAATACCTGCGTACTTTTGGCAGTAATCAAGCTCTTTAAGTGCGTGGTTGTACCATTTTTGCATACCGGCAAAGTCGCACACGGTAGCCATTTCCTTTAGTGTAGCAACCTTTAGCAGTATGTCGTTTTTAGCCACTACAGTGTTTACCGGGGTGTTAGTAATAAGCGGTTTTACTTTGCTACCACTGGTAACCTCAAGCATTTCGCGGTAGTCCATGTCAAAAAACAACCCGCCTATGTGGTAGCTAAAGGTTTGGAAGTGTAGCCAAGGCAAGTCGGCAAAAGCCCCTGTATTGGTTTCGTGTTGCTCTTTAAGGGTACTAACTACATCAGCGTTAAGCGGCATATACGCCTTAAAGTCGTAGTCAGGTATAACCCTAAACTGCGCCCCAGCCTCCAATAGTTGTAAGCCAAATAAAAAGTTAGTGTCGGCGTGTAGCTCAGTGCTTAAAAACTGCCAGTCTAAAATGTCGCTTTTGTCGCCAATGGCTACTTTGTACTCGCCCAAAAAGTAACCCGACTTTTTAACTAGGTTGCTTGGTGCAAATAAAAAGTTGCAGTAAAAAGAGTACTCCGTAGTACCGTTAGGTGCAACAAACGGTAGTCTGTCGCCCCACTTGTGTTGCATAAGCTCCCTAACTAAAAAGGTGGGTGTGTAGTTACCGTGTATTGGGGTAACAACCTTACCCTCGTTTTCAACAATACTAAACATATCATCAACAACCCCATGCTTAAAAACAAATAAGTCATCGTGGTTAATAAGTAAACTAGCCTCGCTACTACGGCCAATACCAACCTCAACACTGTTAGGCCACGGTGCGTTAGTTTCAATAATTACAATTTTGGGGTTAGTGCTTAAAAGTTGTTTGGTATAAAGCCAAGCCCTAGGGTAAACCGGCTGGCTAAGGCATATATAAACCTTGTCAACCTCGTCCTGCCAGTACTTGTTAAACAAGTAAAGCCAGTAGGCCATTAAAAAGGGGTGGGCGTTTGTACCCATTACCACTGCCCTAGACTGTCGCATTTATCCTCCTTTTAACCTCAGTACTGCTAATACCCTCGGTGTAAGGTAAGTAAAGTAAGGTAATGCCCTGCTCGTCCAACCACTTTTGGGTAAATTGCATTTGGGTGTAGTAGTCTTTTTTAGCCCAGTCGCTACCAACAATAATAAAGTT
>Ga0100403_1000525_pt1 | contig 38222 bp, 37 predicted proteins | sample CryGeymet201501t_FD_83663 | JGI IMG/M metagenome (GOLD analysis project Ga0100403, IMG submission 83663) | Groundwater microbial communities from Crystal Geyser aquifers in Utah, USA - Crystal Geyser metaG 2015-01t | ecosystem: Environmental > Aquatic > Deep subsurface > Groundwater | place... | reverse complement strand
TTTTTTGAAAGCAAAGAACGAGTTTTTATATTCCACGTTTTGCCGTAGCCTTTATTATATTTGAGTACACGTATTGCAGTGATCAAGTCAAATTTCAAGCCATTAAATAAGTAGCCCTTCTTTTGAGAAATTGAAATGCGGGCTATTTCTTTAATTTTAATATGTTTCTTGAATATTGCTTTGCAATGGTCAACCATTTTTTGTGATACATCTAGACCGTATATGAATGTATCTTTTTTTGACTCATGTATTAGGAAGTTTAGAATTCTTCCAGTACCTACCCCTACGTCAAGAATATATGCACGTTGTGAATCGGGAATATATTTTTGTATAAATCCGAGTTCTTTTTTTGAAAGCAAAGAACGAGTTTTTATATTCCACGTTTTGCCGTAGCCTTTATTATATTTGTCCCAGTAGTTTTCGTTGATTGTTTGTGTCGTCATGGTAGTTTATATGTGCTACTGCTTATAGACACTGATTGAAGATTTGTTTTTTGAATTTTCTGCATACTTCTGAGTATCTTATTCGACAAAGAATTCTCTGCAATGTAGGAGCGTATAAATGGATTACTGAGAAATAAAAGTGAATTCATAAATACATAATCGAGGAACGTTTTTGTATTTGCAACTTCCGTGTGACTTTTTTGATAAAAAATTATTGTATTGGCCTTGCTTTTTATTTGAGTCGTTTGTTTTACATCTAACGTTTTTAATAAGCTGTCATTTATAGTTCTACCGAAATTTGTTTTTGGTGATGTTGGATAGATACACTTGTGTGAGAAATCAAATACTGCCAAGTCCTCTGCAACGTAGTTTCCCTTATTTTGTATAGCAGCATTTACGATACTTGTCTTTCCATTCAGGCCGGGTGCGATGAGTAGGTATGTAATGCCATCTTTAGAAAATGCACAGGCACGAATAATTATGAAACCGGAAAGAAAAAGCTCAAGCCCAATAAGATTGGCAATATGACGGCCAGCAGGAAAAATATTTCCTATTTCAATAGGTATGAATGAGTACAGTTTGTTAAAGTAAAATTCTTTTTTATCCATGTTGTAACGAAACTTTAGCATTCCAAACGGCGTTCGGCGTTCGTAATACCAACTACTATTATGGCTCAAATAATAGCCGCTGCGAGCATCGAATATTTGTGGGATGGTAATCGTATTGTCTCGCTTGATGGTATAGTGAAATCTACTTTTTTTCTGAGATTTCTTATAAAAATGTAGTTTTTCAGATAAATAAAATCCTGGTATTTTAGTGATATTCGTATCAATAGAAACTAATTCTGGAATAATTGTTGTATACATACTATTGTTTTCCATATACTGATATTTGTGGCTTAATATTGCATATACCTAATAAGTAGTAATACGCAATAATAGTTGCTGTATAGAATGAAAATAGTATATGTAGTGTATAGAGCACGTTTTTATTTTTGAGACAGAGTATGACAGTAGAATAGATTGGCCAAATGAGTGAAATAGATAGTGGAATAAATAACAATTTTTTGATTCTGAAAGTGAGCGTTTGCGATTTTTCTCTTTCAGAAAAACCGGTAATGTTTTCTTTAGGGTAGTGTATATTTCCTATAACTCGCCATCTAATTTTGCCAATGTATTTTTGTACACTCGTGTTTGAATAGTGCAGCACAAAATCGTTTTTCACAATCGCAAAGTGTTTTGTTTTGCGTACCATGCGTTCAAAAATAGTAGAGACAATTTTTTCATTTTGTATATCGAAATTATTTTTTAAGTATGAAAGATCGAAGAAGTGTCCCCCACCGTCGCAGATTGGCAGTGTTTCATTCGTAACTGTATAGAGTATGTAGCTATCTTGGACTATCTGTGACTTGAATTTACTTTTTAAACTCTGTATATAATTTCCAGCGTTGACGCCATACATAAAGTATGAAAACGGGTCACCAATCTGGCTCGCATACTCATTTACAAATGGATAATCAGGAGGGTTTACAAGTCCGCCGATGAGACAATTTTTCACTTTATTATTCTTTTGTAAGAGCATGTATTTAATCTGAAACGAATCTTTATTGCTGAGGACTTCATCTGAATCGAGAAAAACGCAATATATTCCATGAGCATTTTGTATGCCAATGTGCTTTGCACATTCTGGAAGTTTGCGCAAGTTTTTTAGAATGATGCAGTTATATTTTTTGGCTATTGAAAGAGTTTTATCTGTTGAACCTCCGTCTATAACAAGTATTTCAACACTTTCCTGTGGGAATGATTGGTTGTTGATAGATGTGAGTGCGCGCTCAAGAGTGTGTGCAGAATTGTACGTAGGCATAACAACACTTATAATCGGTTTATTCATATGTTTTGTAAGTAGTCAACGATAATTTCACTCGGCTTTACGCTAGACACAAGAGGTTTCCTCATGTATTTTTTATAGTGAACAAAAAAATCATGAATTGTTTCGAGGTTATTATTGCTCATAACCACGTTTTCTCCTAAGCCTTCAGTGCGTTCGGTAACTGTGCGTAATACTAAGCATGGCTTTCCCATGTAGTATGACTCCTCTTGATTACTGCCTCCATCTGTGACCATAAACTGGCTGTTTTCAATGATTTTTGAAAACAGATAATAATCTTGACGAGGGATAAGGATTACGTTTTTATTTTTCTTTAGAGTATCGAGGAGGTTGTATTGTATGAGTGCTATTTTTGTAGGTTCATGCAGTATAAAAACTGCGTTGAGTTGATCAGACTGTTTGAGAATTTCAGAAACTAATGAAGTCACCAATTCCCTGTTATAGAGGTTTTCTTGCCGGTGAATCACAAATAAGAAATACGGTATTTTCAGATTAGTGTCTAATGTGATTCTTTTCTTGGATGCGCATTGATATTGTTCCCATAATGTATTTTGCACTGTGTTTATCTTTATGCCTCGTGTTTTTTTAAGATTATCACATGCCCATTTATTTGGGCAAAAATGGTAGGTTGTGAGTTTAGAAATAATAAGGCGGTCTATTTCTTCAGGAAACGGAGACGTCATATTGAATGATCGAAGACCAGCCTCTATATGGGCAATTTTAAAACCCAGCATCCTGCCCAACAGTGCACCCATAAGGCTTGAGATAGTATCACCGTGGATGAGCATTATGTCACGATCTGATCGCTTGATTTGTTTATTAATAACAAAAAACCCTCGTAGCATTGTCTGGAAAAACCACACTATTACCCAGAACATGTGTGGAAATAGAATCTTTTCGTGAAGCTGTATATCGATGTGTACGTTTCCTAAAAGTTCTTTTGATAGTTCATTCTGTCCTGAAGAGATAAAGGCAAAGGGTATGTTTCTTTTTTCAAATTCGCGGATCACGGGGAGAAGCTTTATGAGCTCAGCTTGCGTACCAACAAAAAAACAATAGTGGTCTTTTTTCACCATATGAAAAGTATAGCATAGCGGTCATTGGAATAAGGATATGGGTACTCTTACTTTGCATACCACCTCAGAATAAACACCCTGTACCATATAGCAATAGTATCAAGAAGAATGCCTGCAATAGACTGCACGGTTGCTGCGTTTGAAAGAGGACCAATAGCGTAGCTGAGCTTGATGGGAGCTTCGTATATTCTGTCGAACCCTAGGCTTTTTGCAGCAACAAGCATTTCTAGATCACCCGCGAATTTTTTTTCAACCAGTTTGGGAAGGATTTTTTTGAGTACACTTTTTTTAAATATTTTAATACCTGCTTGGGTATCGGTAACCTTTATGCCAAACATAAGTTTCACAATATAGTAATAGCCGTAACTTAATACTTTTCGCTGCCTGGAATACTGCACTTGCGAAGCCTGGTGGCGTTTGCTTCCCACTATTATGTCTGCGTTGTACCACTCCATGTGCTCAAGCAACATTGAAATACCATTGGGGTCTATTTCCATACCCGAATCCATAAACATTATGTAGTCGCCTTTTGCTTTTTCCATACCGGTGCGTATTGCGAATGCTTTTCCCTGATTTTCTTTAAAGTAAATGATTCTTGTTTTTGGTATATGTGCTTTCTTTAACAATTGATGCGAGCGATCGACTAAGCCATCAATTACAATAAGTATTTCGTAGTCGTAGCGGATGGTATCGAGTACTTTTTGAATTTCCTGAACATTTTTAACAACAGTACTTTCTTGCTTATAGACGGGAATGATGAGGCTCAAAAAATGTCCGTTTTGCTTCATAGGTGAAAGTATACAACAAAAGCGCAAAGTTCAAATATTAAAGTCAAAATTTATGAATCGTTACCCCTCCCGGAGGTGTACGCTCATACCCTCCCGGAGGGGATTATGAGGTAGTTGTTTTTTTTGTATGGTTGCGACGTACAACCATATCCATGTTATTGAGACAACAAACATGCCATAGTAAATATTTACCCAAATCACCTTTTCTAACGAGTGACCGAATAAGAAGAGAGAAACTATATAGAGCGGTACAGTGAATGTATTTATGAGAGCCCCTTTATTGTTTTGCGCTATGAAATAGTTGTTATAGATTGTAATAAGCCCATACAATCCGCCAAACAGTGCGGCCATGGGTAAATACATCAGTACCGGGCTGTACGTTTTGTTTGCGATAAGACTAAGAAGACTATTTCCATACAGTTGGTAGACGGCAAACGAACAGAGCGTACCGAGCAAAAAAATCGCCGTGACTGCAACGAGAAGTTTTCCATGCATGCGTTTTTCCTGACTATCTGCAAAAAAGATAAAGAGAACCGATATGAGAGGACCAGCAATATACATAATAATTTTAGCAAACAAACTCCATACACCGTAGAGTCCTGCATCGACAGGGTCAAAGAATTTCTTCACAAAAATTATATCGGCATTGCTTAAAAGTGTGATACTGATGAGCGAACATACCGCAATAATAGTCTGCTTTTTTTGCAGTATGTGCACTATGCGTTTGTTGAATGTTAAGTGTGTAAATGCGCTAAACATGGTTTGCAAGCGTGCTATTCGCATACGTGCAAATATATATGTGGTTACATTGCCAACGATGAGAAAGAAGATGATGGTTGAAAGTGTGCCGAGATTCCAAAACACCAAAAGTGCCCCAATAAGTTTTATAAGCGTTTGAGATATCGACAGTAGGCTAAAAGTGGTGAAAAGTTGAAGACCTTGTATGAGCGCTATGTACACACCGGTGAGCATGGTAATGCTTATGATGCTCGATAATCCGATGGATGCGATAAGGCTCAGGTTGGTTATGCGAGGCACAATGGGGATAGCCAATATAGGTAGTAAGAATAAAAACCACCATTTACGAACACGTGAACGAAACCATAAATCGAAAGAAAGAGCGTATACAGCTCGTTTTTCGCCAACACTACCCAGTTTTTGAATGATGAGCGTGGATATAATGCCGAGTGGTACCGATACTATTGTAAGGTATGCAAACAGAGCAGCGATTTCACCATACCCCTGTGGTCCAAGCGCTTTCGCAGAGAGAGAATTGAAAAGGTAGTTGAACAAACTGACGAATATATTCGCAAGAGTAAACACAACTCCCCCTTTTACAAACTTGTTACCCATAAACTTTTTCAGGCGAAGCTTCATGGTTACAAGTATACAGGAAATATTCAGTAAAACTCAAATATCCAAGTTCAAAAATTCAATATATCTTTACTAAAGTACACACTTAGGATTGTATATATGCCCAATATATCCTATAATAATTAGTTCAATGACAATAGATATTACAAGGAGAACCTTTTTAAAGATTCCGCCTACTATTGCATTAGGTTTTGTACTTGGAGCTTGTGCTTCGGGGGAAGGTGCCGATGCTATTGTTCCGGGCTATAATCCTGAAGCAGTGTCACACATACCTGGGCTTGTTGGTAAAGACTTTCTTGCTGCATCAGATTTAGAAAAATATCTAGCCTCTCTAAAAGGCAGTAAAGTCCCCTTTTATGGATTTGTAGCAAATCAGATTCAGGCGTTAGCAGTAGCACGTACTCGGCCAGATGATTTTCCAGATTTTGTGAATGATGGCACATTTCCAATGCCTATAACAACAGATTCGAGTGATACCTCTATCGCTTCAATAGGGATAGATGGTTGGAATACTGACCCTGCTGCTGAATACATATATACGATGCCCGATGAGAGTGTGCACACTGGAAAAACGTTTAACTCGCTTTACTTTGGTATAAACCTTGCTCGATCTCCTTCACTTCTAAAGAATACCGATTTTACAGTTGCCCAATTTTTAGCAAAAGAATATGTAACTCATGCCTTTGGATTTAGAGTGCAACTAGATTTAATGCATACGTTACAGCAGCAAGGTATGACTTTTGAAGATTCGAGTAATCAGCTTATCACTGACCCTCTGCATCTTCAGAAAATTGGTGCATCAATTGCAATTAACGAAATGACAAATCCAACGAGCGATCTATGGCGCATATTCGATGCATTTCCGTTACTTGTTGTTGGTAATGCTTTTGCCAATGCTATATTTGCAAATGAGGCGCCATGGCAATCTAGTCATGGAGATCAGTATTTATATATGGCTGCCAGCGCAGCACAGAGAACACCACAAATAGAGCGAAGCATAGATGCATTAACAAGTAGTTGGATGAAATCTGGTATGCCTATCATGCCAGAGGGTACGCTACAATCTGTACTTGCAAATCAAGAATTGGTGAGCACTATTCATACACTTGCCGATACTATGTATGGCGTGCGCCAATGATTTTTCATTTTGATTTTTAAGTATCTATATAGTACTATTGCCTCAATAATGCATACATCCATTATCGTGACGGGGTCAATTTCCTACGACACTATTATGAACTTCCCCTCTCGATTTATAGATGTTATCGATCCAAACCACCTCGATAAACTCAATACTTCATTTGTTGCAAACAAAATGGAAAAACGCTTCGGTGGTACTGCTACCAATGTTGCGTATAACTTATCGTTCTTGTGTCCTAAAAAAGTGACGATTTTGGGCGCTGTGGGTAAGGATGGTACTGAACTTTTACAGTTCTATAAAAAACACAAGCTTTCAACAAAGCATATTTTGCGCGATACCACATTGTATAGTGCGAACGGTACAGTAGTAACCGATCTCGACGGAAACCAAGTATGGAATTTTTATTACGGCGCGTCTGAAAAATCAAGTGCAATTTCACTGAAACCCTGTTTAGACGCACAGAGCTTGGTAGTTATTTTGGCAAATCACCCTAAAAGTTTTTTATACTTTCAAAGCCAGGCTATAGCACTACGTGTCGATTATTTGTACGACTCAGGTATGTCTCTGTCGTGGTTGACCGATGCAGATCTGAAACGGGGTGTTTTAAACGCTCGTTACGTTTCGGGTAATGAGTATGAAATGACACAAATACTTAAACGTCTTAATACCACTGCCCAAACATTAGTTGGAAAAGGAATCGCGCTTATTACAACACTGGGCGCGAGCGGCGCACGTTATCAGGATAAATACGCTTTGTACGAGATCCCTGCATTTCCCGTAAAAAAGGTAGCTGATCCTAGTGGAGGCGGTGACGCGTGGCGGGCGGGTTTTTTGGCAGCTATAGCAGAAAATAGGTCTGTGGTTGACAGTGTGGTTCAAGCAAATGCTTTAGCCAGTTTTGCCATCGAAGTGTATGGGGCTGTGAACCATGCACCAACAAAGGACCAGATACGTATAAGAATTAACAAGATTAAAGCAATAGGTTTCTAGTGTAGCTTGATAGCCTGTGGTATACTGAGAATTATGAGAGAGAGACATGGAAAATTGCCGGTTGTAGTAGGAACTGCCATACTTGCTTTAACATTGGCATATATGAGTGCGTTTGGTGGTCAATTTCCTCAAGTAGATGCGAAAGGAGTTCCAGCGCCAATTGCAGGTCAAGTAGATTATACGCCAGAGGTATCTATAGAGGAAGTAACTAACGCCCCAGATGATCCAGAATTTTCAAATCAGCAGTATTTATTTAATCTCGCAGGCGGTACACAAGAGCAGTATGTGCAGGCGGTCGATTTTTACACACAGATGTGGGCATTGGCACACCCAACTAGCACACCACCAACCCCAGGAGTCTCAGACCCAAATAACAGAGTGGCCATACTTGGTTCTGGACTGGGCGCGCCCGACGGTGCTACGCCGAGTGATTTTACCCTCGACACTGCCATAGACCATAATGCTCCACTTGCGAGAGACTACACCAATTTTGCTGGCCCTAACACGTTCGATTATGCACAGTCTAGTGGCACATCTCAGCTGATGAGTCCTTTTGCCATAGCTAATAATGGCACTGCTTTTACGGGTATTTCTCCGTACACAATAGGAGTAATCCCTATGGTTACTCGGCATGGTGCAGATACAGTAATAGCTCAAACTGGCGCATTAGAGCGGGCATTAGCACAATTCGCAAAACATTCAGAATCTGGTGCAAGCGTAGTTGTGGTTGACGGATCGTTTACTACAAATCTAGCATCTATTAGAGATTCAGTTGATGCTCTTGCTGCTCGAGGTGTCTATGTGGTGTTAAACAGCGCAAATAGAGATAATCCTTTGAATCCAAACCCAGTTGCAACGGACGCTGCAATACATGGCAACGTTTTTGTTGTGGGTGGAGATACAACACCGCAACCTACTGGGGCACAAACCGACACACTGGCATCCGATTTCAATGTACGAACTTTTTCAAATGGTAGTGGAGAGATTTCGACAGTGTCGGGCAACGAAATGGCAGTTTCCCAAATAGCAGTCATTTTGAATATGGCGCAGCAGTTGAGGCCAGAAGGTGCAGCTGTAATACCAGTTGCACGGATGAAAGAGCTTATAGCTCAGTATGGAAATAGTGATAGTGGTGTATTTACTAATCTTGAAGGTTTAATGTATATGGTGGCTATAGAGTATGGTCTTATTGATCCACCGCCAACACCAACTCCCTCATCAACTCCTTCACCAAGTCCATCACCCTCATCAACTCCTTCACCAAGTCCATCACCCTCATCAACTCCTTCACCAAGTCCATCACCGACAGCTACACCGATTCCAGAGTTTAAGGTCTATATGCCTTTCATACAACGTTTACAGGATATTGCACACGCTGTGATAGGTGTAGGTCGATAGTTTTATTATCCAAACAGCCCAAACCCATCGATATATAGACTATAATCGACTGAAATGTGTAGTATCTTTTGTACCATGCTTGCATGCGATTGCGCGCAGTTATAGCTGTTGTAGTATTCCTTTCTGTTATTCTTACTCTTTCAACGAATCTACTCTTTTCTCATCTTGTCTTTGATGAAGGGTACAATCTGCAAGTCCCACTACTTCTTCATACTCGTGGTAACTATGCAACGTTCGATGGTATGTATGATAGTCGTATTACTACTGGGTGGCCAGTACTTTTGCCTGCTGCATTACTCGTTCATTTTTCATGGTGGGCTCCACGTACTGTCATCCTCGTGTATACGCTCGTACTATTTTGGCTACTGGTACGATATGTGTATACGTCTGTTACTCAGTTTATGGTGTTTCTGATTATGTTCAGCCTCATACCGCTTTCCTTTTTATTTTCGACCCATGTTCTGGGCGAGCTACCCGCATTTGTATGGATGATCGCTGGCTACATTTTGCTTGAAAAGAAACGATTGCAATCTGCAGGCATTTGTATTGGCCTTGCTGTTGTTACTAAAAACAGTGCCATATTTGCATTGATACCTGTTGTACTATTAATGGTTATTTCAATACGATCGAAACATACCTCAATTGGCGACAGCATCCGTTTTGTAGTCTCTATTTTTCTACCTATACTGTTTGGAGAGATGCTTCGCTTTGTCTCATCAGGATCTGTACAGGGATATACGCAGTCTGTGACAGATTACATAACTTTTGTTCACTCCCAATCGCATGTACATATAGATCTTATTGCACATAGAATAATAACACTTGGTGAAATCGTTGGGTTTTCATCATGGTTACTGATACTATTTATCGTCTTTGCATGTATAGGTGTGCACCGCTCAGGTAGGTATAGTGCTTTTCTTATTGCTCTTTACAGCTTGCTTTATGGGTTATTCTATCTATTTCTTGGGCCTAATACCTTTTATCGAACATTTTTCCCCATTCTCTTAGGCGCAGTTGTCTGTATACCCTTTTGGAATAAATCTCGATTTGGATTTTTTGTGATTACTGCCTCTCTATTTTTATGGAGTTATGGGTTGATAGGGCAAAGAAAACTATATAGTAATCCAAGTTTTCTTATTGAGAATAGTTTATTTATTGAATATCGCCTCATACCCACTTTTTCAAAAGATAAACTTTTGAAAGATCAGTTGGATTTAGTTCACGTAATGAAGGATAAAACGATATCCGGTATTGGTTGGCATAACGCGCCAGAGTTATCGTATTTGCTGAACAAGCGAATCTATCGTGACTATACCAATTCATCTTCGTGTTATATCATAACGGGTTATATAGAGCCAGTTGAGCAAGAAGGAGTATTGCGTTTCATATCGATATTGTATTACAAGAACACGTATTATAGGATCTACAAGAAAATCGGCTGTTGAGTTTTTCTGAGATATGCGCTAAACTCAATGCATGAAAAAAGAATATGTTATTGGTATTGCTGCTGTTTTTTTACTCTTGGGTATAACCTATGCGGCTTATGCCTTTACTGCGAAAGATCAAACAGCAAGCACTTCAACAAATACTGTCGCTACACATAATTTGAAGAAATCAGATTTTATTTACTTTTGGGGTTCGACTTGCCCCCATTGTAAAGACTTAAACGATTGGATTAAAAAAAATAAAATAGACGAAAAGTTAGCGTTTAAAAAACTAGAAGTATTTTATAACAAAAAGAACTCAAATCTTATGCAAGAAGCTGCACAGGTGTGTAATATTCCATCAGATCAGATAGGAGTGCCTTTCCTCTATGATAATGGAAAGTGCTATATTGGAACGCCAAACGCAGAAGATCATTTTACTGAAAAAGTAAAAGCTAATAAATAATAAGAGACTCTACGCAAAAATATTTTTTATGATCACACACGCTTAATACAATCGGATTAATACCCATTTCATGCTATACTATGTATATGGTTAATGCATCATCAAAACTCACTAAAATTGTCGCTACAATAGGGCCTGCGTCTGATAGTGTCGAGAAAATTGAAGAGCTTATTTCAGCTGGTGTGAACGTGTTTCGATTTAATTTTAAACACAATACGGTTGATTGGCATGCTGAGAGAATTCATAGAGTGAAATCAGTTGTGCAGAAAATGGGTGTATTTGTTGGCACTCTTATAGATCTACAAGGCCCAGAGATACGCATAAAAATGCTACAAGACAGTATTAAAATTACTCTTGGCATGCGGATTTTACTCGATGAAATGTCGTACATAGAAAAGAATACACATATCGTCGCATTGTCCATCACTCACCCGGGTATTATCAAGCACTTAAAAAAAGGCCAAGAGGTAATAGCAGATGACGGATCTTTTGAATTTGTAATCGATCAGGAAAATGGAAAAACGTATTTAGTGAGCAAAAGCGAAGGAGTGCTCAAGACGAATAAAACTCTCAATATACCAGGAGCAGACTTTCCCTTTCCAACACTAATAGAACGCGATTTTGAAGGATTAGAACTAGCCCGTCTGAAGGAGATAGATTATATTGCCCTTTCATTCGTGAGAAGCAAAAAAGATGTTCTAGCACTTCGAGAAGAGATGAAGAAGCTGCGTATTGATTCTAAGATAGTGTCTAAAATTGAAACCAAAAAAGCGATAGACTTTATTGACGAAATTATCGAAGCGTCTGACGGCATTATGGTTGCGCGTGGAGATCTAGCAGTTGAAGCTGCTTACGAACAGGTACCCTCATTGCAAAAGAAGATTATTAAAAAGTGTGTCGAAGCAGGAACTTTTGTTATTACTGCAACCCAGATGCTTGAGTCGATGATTGAGCACCCGTATCCTACCCGAGCAGAAGTGTCAGATATAGCAAATGCAGTGTTTGATAATACGTCTGCGGTCATGCTATCGGGAGAAACAGCGACAGGAAAGTATTCGGTTAAGGCTGTTTCGACCATGGCAAGGACTGCAGCGTATAATGAAAACGCTTTTGACAATGACCTTCGATTTACCCACAAGTATTCACTTGCAGGCATAGAAGATATGATGTGTGAGGCCGCATATGATTTGTACAGATCCTCGAAAGTATTACATGCACACATAAAGGGTTTTATTGTATTAACCCACTCCGGAAGAACTCCACGACTCCTGTCGTGCTATAGACCACGGTTGCCTATGTATACGTTTTGTCCATCCAAGAAAGTTGCAGATGCTTTGACCATAGAGTTCGGAGTTATACCGTTAATACAAGACGCAACTCACATAACCTCACAAGAAGTAACGGGAGAAAACGTACGCACGGCTATGCAGCACCTTATAAAAAAAGGGTTTGCTGAAAAAGGTGATTCATTCATTGTTCTCCATGGTGATCGATGGGCAATAACCGGTGGTACTTCTACGGTAAAAATAGTTACGTGTTAACGCTATGAATTCCCAAACGATCCGTAATTTCGCAATTATTGCTCACGTTGATCATGGAAAATCTACCTTAGCTGATAGATTTTTAGAGCTTACTCATACGGTTGAAGTAAACAAACACGAAGCGCAGCTACTGGATAGAAACCCAATATCGCGAGAACGTGGTATTACCATCAAGCTTGCCCCAGTAAGCATGCGCTATAACGATTACTTGCTCAACTTAGTTGATACTCCAGGACACGTTGATTTTTCTTACGAAGTTGAACGAACGCTCGCCAGCGTCGAAGGTGTACTATTGCTAGTCGATGCGACAAAAGGTATCCAAGCGCAAACGATAGCACATGCGTATAAAGCGATCACACACAATCTAGCTATCATTCCGGTTGTGAACAAAATAGATATGGACAGTGCGCTTGTGGATAAAACAGTAAATGACCTCGCTACTTTCTTAGGTGTTCCAGAAGACACAGTGTATAAGATATCAGCTAAATCAGGCCTCGGTGTTGAAGATCTGCTTAATGCAGTTGCTACAAAAATTCCTCCACCCAAGATTAGCAATACAGAGCGTTCTAGAGCCTTAATATTTGATTCATACTACGATCCTCACCGAGGAGTAATAGCTTTTGTAAGAGTATTTGAGGGTAACCTACAGGCGGGAAAAAAGGTAAGATTGTGTCAAGTAGACGTTGATTTTGAAGTGCAAGAAGTTGGTATCTTTACACCAGACCTTTTAACTACTAAAGAGCTTTCTGAAGCCCAAATCGGGTATGTTGTAACGAATCTTAAGAATATTCACGACGTACGCATTGGTGATACGATAGCCGATAAACAGGGGGAAAGCTTAGATGGTTACAAAGAAGTTAAACCAATGGTGTATGCCTCTGTTTTTCCGACTGATCCAGATGACTTTCCCGGACTAAAACGAGCATTGGAAAAGCTGTATTTAAATGATGCAGCACTACAATCTGAGGCCTTGTATAGCGCTGCTTTTGGCGCTGGGTATAGAGTAGGTTTCTTAGGCTTGTTACACGCCGATGTTTCTCGAGAGCGTCTCGAGAGGGAGTACGGTCAAAGTATCATACTTACACCTCCTAAAGTAGATTATAAACAAGAGAATGGGGCTTTGTACGAGCCTATCGTTACTGTTACTATTGTTACGCCAGAAAAGTACATGGGCGTTATCATGAATTTGTGTGAGGAGTCGAGAGGCATATTTTTGACTATGGATAATGTGTCACAACTTGTTATGATCTATGAAATTCCACTTGCAGAAATACTGGCTAATTTCTTTGACCGTTTGAAAACGGTAACATCTGGATATGCAAGCGTCGATTGGGAGTTTAAGGAATACAGAAAAGCTGAAATATCGAAACTAGAAATTCTGATTAATGCAGAACCGATTGAAGAATTTTCAGATTATGTCGTAGACATACGTGCTCCGTATAAGGCACGAGAAATTACCTCTCGGTTAAAAGACCTCATTCCACGACAACAGTTTGAAGTGCGTATACAGGCACGCTATGATAGTCGCTTTATTGCAAGTGAACGCATCTCCCCTTTTCGTAAAGACGTTACTGCAAAACTGTATGGTGGAGATAGAACGCGCAAAGATAAGCTTCTCAACAAGCAAAAGGAAGGAAAAAAGAAAATGAAGCAAATCGGTAAGGTAGAAATTCCAAAGGAAGCTTTTATTTCACTTTTTAGTAAAAAATAATAACGAATGATGAATATGGGTTGTCCTATTGGGATATATGTAAAACCACCTACATTAGCAGAACATAACATTCTCTGCTAATAGCAAACAAAAGGATATACTGCCAAAAACACACACAGTATGTATAAAATTCACATACTTATATTCATGGTATACTAATGTCATATGAAAAGTCAACTGTATTTTTTATTTGCAAGATACTTTCGATTTTTTGCACGAATTGTATTACATAAATGGAATCCTCGTATTCTTGCAGTTACAGGAACGGCAGGTAAAACAAGCGCACTGCATCTTTTGTCTACTGCACTCAAAACGAAACACAGTGTGTATATTAGTAAGAAGGCAAACTCTGCTATTGGGATTTCATATAGTATATTAGGTATTGTTCCAATTAGTTATTCATCGTTAGAATTTTTATGGTTTATAGTGAGCGCCCCTTTTCGTTGTCTCTATCTCTTTCTATTTACAAGAAGTGAAACTATATTTGCGGTTGAGTTAGACGTTGATAGACCAGGCGAGATGGAGTTTATGAGTACATTCATCCATCCAGAAATTGTCTATTGGGTGTCGAGTTATGCTATGCATACTGAGTCGTTTGCGCCGCTTGTAGCAAAGGGACTGTACCCAGACGAAGTAACAGCCATGTCATATGAGTATGCAAAAATAGTTAAGAACAATAATGCATCAATTCGACTTGTAGTCGCTGCAGATAATACATATATTCGAGGGGCTTTACGAGGCCTTAAACCTACACCTCGCTATATTTCAGAAAGCAGTATACAGTCGTGGACCGTTGGTATAAAGAGGACCACTTTTGATATAAAGGTGGGTCGCAATAATATTACCTTTACCATAGACAGGATTGCACAAAAAAACTTTGGTTACACTGCCTCGGCCGTATATACCATTGGTGAATATTTTGACATAGATCATCAGCATATATTGAATGTGATAAAGGGATACCATTTTCCTCCTGGAAGAGCAACTATTCTTGCTGGAGTACACAACACAACAATCATAGATTCTACCTATAATTCAAGTTTTGAAGCAAGCAAAGGTATGCTCGAATTGCTCGCAACCTATATGCGTCGTAGAAAGATAGCCGTGTTAGGAGATATGCGTGAACTTGGTAACTTGAGTCAGTCAGAGCATACTCATTTGGCTCATGAAATAGTGAAAAACGGCATAAATCAAGTTGTTTTGGTTGGGCCGAACATGCAGCAATACGTACTACCCTATTTACTTGATCATGGATATACTCGTGAGACGGTACACTTTTTTTCAAATTCGTACCAAGCAGGTATCTTTCTAAAAGAAAGACTTTGTCAGAGTGGTGACATCATTTTATTAAAAGCCTCACAAAATACGTTATTCTTTGAAATCATAGCTGAGATGATGTTAGAAAATAAAGAGGATATTTCAAAACTGTGTCGACGAGAAAAAGTATGGGAAGCAAAGCGACAGCTGATCGTTCAAGATTTTTACCGTCAGATTCATACTACGCCATAACGTCGTATATTAGGATGATCGCGCTTTTAGTGCTGCAGCGTATGAAGATACGATATTTTCCATGAGGTACGCGAGCATAATTGGACCTGAACCGTTTATGACAGGAGTATAGTAACCTGCCACATCGCGAACCGCCTTTTCGTCATAATCGCCTTTTGTAACGCCATCCTCTTTTCTATAGCCAAAATTGAGCAGTACTGCTCCCTGCTTTATGCACGATGCATCGTCAATCAACGGTGAGCCAGTTGCAGTAATGAGAACATCAGCCTGACTATAAAACATATCGCAATTGTCGGTTTTACTATGCGTTATTATCGTTGGGATTTTAAACTTTAGGAGTGTCGATGCAAGAGGCTTCCCTGCGGTTTCTCCACGGCCTGCAATAACGACAAATTGACGCTTGAACGTCTTTTTGAAAAATTCAATATCCGAACTCTTAATGCGCCAATCTTGCGTGTGCACATATTTGAGTAAAGAGAGTGCCGTTTTACCAATTGGGGAGATGTAGGGAGATTTGTATTTTTGCCCTTCTACTTCTTTTATACGAGGAATGAAATTATCAAGAGAGTTTGAATTTAGTTCTGGCGGGAGTGGTCTTTGAACTAGAACCGAATGAAAGGTGCGATCATGAGCAGTTATGCGCAATCTAGATGCGAACTGCTGGAAAAGTGGCACGTTTGCAAAATGAATAACCTCAAAACGAATGTTGAGGGTTTTCGCGAGCTTTATTTTATTTTGTATAAAGATTTCTGTGAGAGGGTCGCTTCCTACATACACGAGTGCAACTTTTGGCGGTGTCTTCTCATCATACACCTTCGCGAGTTGCAACTTTGTCTTGTCAAGTATTTGCTGTGCAATAGAAACGCAATGTATTTTCATTCTTTTTCTCTGACTAGTGTTGCTGTAGCAACATAATCATTTTTTTCAGAAAATCGCATAATAATAACCCCTTGTGCATTGCGAGACAATATAGGCATATTCTGTACAGGTATTTGTACTACCTGACCATTCGCCGAGGTTAGAATAAGTTCGACATCTGTTCTGTCCTCGATCATATCGCAGTATATTATAGGACCAGTGCGGTCTGAAATAGTTGCGGCTTTTATGCCTACTCCCCCTCTATTCTGCGTTCTGAACGAATGTGCTTGTACTAGTTTACCATGACCTTTTTTCGTAACAATCAATAGAGTGCTCTTTTTCATTTTATCCACGGGTACAACGCAGAGAGTCGTTAATGTTTGTGTTGGGGAAAGTTTCATGCCTCGTACTCCACGCGCAGACCTTCCCATAGGGCGAACTGCGTTGTCAGGGAACATTATTGACTTTCCGTGTGCACTTATTAAGAATATGTTTGATTGTACTGTTAGGAATTCAATGCCTAACAGTTCATCGTCACTATTGAGTGTGACTGCCTTAAGCCCATTAGATCGTATGTTTGCATATTCCTGTAATTTTGTCTTTTTAACGTACCCACGTTTAGTTGCAAAGAATAGAGTTGTATTCTTTAATGTAGAAGTATCGTTGAGGTCGTAACTATACATTGCGCTCACACGCTCAGTTTGTTCAATAGGAATGAGGTTGATGATTGCTTTTCCTTTTGATTGACGGCTCGATTGAGGAATTTCCCACGCTCTGACTTGGTACACTTTCCCCTTATTCGTAAAGAAGAGTATTTGTTCGTGTGTCGTGCATGAGAGAATATGAGCAACTGAATCTCCCTCGTTTGTTTTAATGGCGCTAATTCCCTTTCCGCCACGTTTCTGTAGTTTAAAGGCTTCTTGCGGAAGTTGCTTTATGTATCCATCCTTTGTTAGCAGTACATATACCTCTTTGTTTTCAATGAGTTCTTCATCTGAAAATTCACCAGGACGAGTGCGAATAATTTTTGTTCTTCTCTTATCGCCAAACTTCTCTTTTAAGAGAGCAAGCTCCTTTGAAACCTCTATGAGCACATTCTTTATGCTTGATAGTATGGCTTCTAGGCGGTCAATTTCTTTTTGGAGCGCATCGAGTTCGGCTTGTATTTTATCTTTTTCAAGTGCCGTTAAGCGTTTCAGCTGCATATCGAGTATTGCTTGAGCCTGTAGATCTGAAAATTTGAAACGTTCTATAAGGCGTCTTTTTGCCTCTGCTTCTGAAGGTGATTTTTTAATGATATCGACAATTTCATCGATATTATCAATGGCGATTAATAATCCATCTAAAATGTGTGCTCGAGCTTTCGCTTTCGCAAGCTCAAAGCGAGTCCTCTTTACTACTACTGTAGCTCTATGGCGCAAGTAGTGATCTAAAATTGCCTTGAGTGATAGTGTTTGTGGTATACCATCGACAAGTGCAACCATGTTTACTGGGAATGTTGTTTGGAGTTCTGTCTTTAGGAAAAGGTTATTGAGAACTTTTTTTGCAACTGCATCTTTTTTAATTTCGATGACCACACGGATACCTCGTCTATCTGATTCATCGCGAATTGTGGCAATCCCACCCATTTTTTTATCTTGTACGAGTCCGGCAATTTTTTGGATTAGTGTTGCCTTGTTTACTTGATATGGAAGCTCTGTAACGATTATCGCGTCTCTCCCTCGCTCGCTTTCCTCAATGTTTGCAACTGCTCGAACGACGAGCGATTGTCTTCCCGTTTGATAAGCATTTAAGATATCTTTCGTGCTATAGAGAATACCCCCTGTTGGAAAATCAGGGCCTTTTATGTACGTCATGAGTTCTTCTACCGTTGTTGCAAATGTTAGGGAAAGTAGTGTTTTATCTAGTTCTTCTTTTGGATCGAAATTAACTTTTTCGATTGTATATAACAATCCATCAATGAGCTCGCCTAAATGGTGTGGCGGAATTTTTGTAGCCATACCTACCGCTATTCCTTCGGCACCATTGAGTAGTAGGTTTGGAATTTTTCCTGGTAAGTAAACAGGCTCTGTTAATGAATTGTCAAAATTACCTCTAAACTCAACCGTACCTTTGTCATAGTCGGCCATTATTTCTTCTGCTATTTTTTCAAGTTTTACCTCTGTGTAACGCATAGCTGCTGGAGGGTCTCCATCTATAGAACCAAAGTTACCCTGGCCGCGTACGAGCGGATACCGCATAGAGAACTGCTGTGCCATGCGTACGAGCGCATCATACACAGGTACATCTCCGTGTGGATGATACTTTCCGAGCACTTCTCCGACGACCGTTGCGCTCTTCTTGAATCGGGCAGATGCGTTCAGCCCAAGTGTATACATGGTATAGAGAATACGTCGTTGTACCGGTTTTAAACCATCGCGAACATCGGGTAGAGCACGTGCAACGATCACGCTCATAGCATAATCCAAGTAGGATTTCTTCATTTCTTCGGTGATTCTGCTCTCTATAATTTTACCCATGTTTCTACCTTATGTTTATATACTTTTCTCAACTACTTCTATTGCATGTTTTTGTGACAAAAATCGTTCTGTCTTTACCCATTTTCCAGGTTCTAGTTCTTTATAGTGATCAAAGAAATGTTTGATTTTATCTTTAACCGCTGTAGGTATGTCATCCATACTTTCGTATACGCCGTATAGAGGATCAATTTTTTTAATGGGTACTGCTATTAGCTTTGTATCGATACCCTCTTCATCTTTCATCTCAAGCATACCAATGATGCGAGCCTTTACAACCGCTGAAGGAGCTACAACTTCTGATGCAAGTAGTAGCACATCGAGCGGATCTCCATCCTCTCCCTTTGTGTTTGGTATGAATCCATAGTTAAATGGAAATTTCATAGATGTATATAAAAATCGATCTGCCATAAGAAAACCCGACTTTTCATCTATTTCATATTTCACTTTACTATCCATTGGAATTTCTACGAATACAGAAACGTTTGGGAGCGAATCTCTCTCTATCTTGAGCTTTTTAAAGTCCATAAGCTATGTATAAATTAATAAATGTTAAATATCTAAATTAGCCATTCGCGCATGCGTTTGGATAAACTTTTTCCTCGGAGGAACTTCTTCTCCCATAAGCATGGTAAATGTACGGTCTGCTTCTTCTACGTCTTCTACCATAACGCGCCTCAACACTCTGTGTACGGGGTTCATCGTTGTTTCCCAAAGCTGTTCGGGGTTCATTTCACCTAAACCTTTGTATCTTTGGATGCTGTAGGAATTATCGGCAAAATGTTCTTTTATTATCTGATTCTGCTCCTCTTCATTGTAGGCATAATAGAGCTGTTTTCCGCGATATATTTTATAGAGTGGAGGTTGTGCAATATAGATGTGTCCTTTTTCGACTATGTCTTGTAAATGACGGAAAAAGAAAGTCAAAATGAGAGTCATTATATGTTCTCCATCTACATCTGCATCGGTCATAACGATTATTTTTCCATACCGAAGTTTTTCATAGTTGTAAAGATCTGCGATTCCCGTACCAAGAGCAACAACGAGATCACGCAGCTCTTTAAATTTCATAACACGATCCAGATATGATTTTTCAGAATTTAGGATCTTTCCCCTTAAGGGTAATATTGCTTGGAATTTTCGGTCGCGGCCATTTTTTGCAGAACCACCTGCTGAGTCACCTTCAACAATAAAAATCTCTGATTTGTTAGGGTCTTTCTCTTGACAATCTGCGAGTTTACCTGGTAATGTTGTCCCTTCAAGCGCGCTCTTTCGTATAACCGATTCTCGTGCTGCTTTTGCAGCAAGTCGTGCTTGTTGTGTTACAAACATCTTCCCTATAATTACTTTCGACTCGTCTGGATGCTCTTCTAAGTATCTCTCTAAACCTTCTTTTACTATTTGATAGGCAATTGTCTGAACTTCGGTATTGCCCAATTTTGCTTTTGTTTGACCTTCGAATTGTAGATTTGTTGATGGCATTTTTACGTATATCACTGCACTCATACCATCCTTTGTATCGTCACCAGTGAGAGTCTCGTTTTTCAATATTCCCGACTTTTTTGCATAGTCGTTTACTACCTTTGTGAGTGCAGTTCTAAAACCTGTAACATGCGTCCCTCCTTCTTTCGTATTTATCACGTTGACAAACGACTGCAACGTTTCTTTTATTGAATCGTTATATTGTATTGCTACCTCTATTTCTATATCGCCTTTTGCATCTTTGAAATAAATAGGTTTGTGGAGTACTTTTTTTCCAAGATTGACGTCTTCAATAAGAGATACAATGCCACCTTCAAAAAAGTAACCCCTTCTCTCTTCTGTCTTTGCATTTAAGAATTCGAGGAGCACTCCTGGAGTAAGGTATGCACGCTCCTTAAGTAGTTTAACAGCTCGTACAGGGTCGAGTGTTGTTCCAGTCGTAAATATCTCTGGGTCAGGCAAAAAAGAAATTGCAGTACCGCCTTCATTCATAAGGCCTATTTGAGATTCCGGTACTACGGTCACTTCTGTAACGGGTTTTCCCTTTCGGTATTCCTGACGGTACACTTTTCCTTTGTGCATAATCTCGGCTATCATATGTATCGATAGCGCGTTTACGACACTACTACCAACACCGTGCAGTCCACCCGAGATTTTATAGGCTTTTGCATCAAATTTTGCTCCTGCGTGTAGTTTTGTAAGAATTATTTCGAGAGCACTTTTGCCATATTTTGGCATCATTCCTATAGGTATACCTCGACCATTATCTATGACACTGTAATATCCATTTTCTTCAAATCGTACGACAATTTTGTTGCAGTATCCAGCGAGAGCTTCGTCGATCGCATTATCAACTATTTCACGCAAACATTCTTGAACTCCTTCTAGTGATGTTGAACCAATATACATTCCGGGGCGTTTTCGAACAGGCTCAAGTCCTTCTAGAACGACGACCGACGCTTCGTCATATTGAGGAATGTTTGAATTCATAGACAAGCAGTATAACAGAAAAAGACCCCTTTGGCAATTGATACTGCTTAATTTGGCCTGTCATAAAGCCTCGCAGATATTATTATAGGTTTGTACAAAAGTATACATAGTGAATACACTTACTATATAAGCTTTTGTAACAGTATATAGTTATACAATTTGCTGCAGATAATATTTATACATATAACTATGGGTCTGTGATGAACATATGAACAACATTTATGATTAAACTGTCTAGTTGTATATACTTGAGATATGAAAAAAATATTATTTGTGGGTGTTTTAATATATGTACTTTCAGTTTTTTTGGTATTGAAAAACAATATAACAAAGAGTGTAGATTTGAAATATGAAGCTGCCATTAGTCAGAGGGAGAGTGAAATTAAACTGCCATCTGTAACAGTAGGCACAACTAAATATAGTTACGTTATGTTTCGTGATAGTACAGAAACGCACGTTATACAAAATGATGATAAAAAAGATTTTATTACACTGACAAAACGAAATGCTTGCCGATATGCGATAAATGGCAGTTTTTATTCATCAGACTATACATCGATTGGTTTAGTTCAAATAAACGGTACTATCATATCGCCTCGAGTTGAGAGCACTCTTTTTGATGGATTTTTGAGCATGAGTACATATGGCGAAAGCGTAATAGGACCTGAACCAGACAGTACAAAAGGGAACGTATTACAATCTGGCCCACTCTTTATTAAAGAGGGACAAATTGCTCCGTTAGTTATTCAACAAGATAAAGAATCGCGACGAAGTATTGCATTCATAACCGATACTCAAGAGCTCTATTTTGCATCGATATTTAAGAATGAGTCTCGATTTTCAGGACCATATTTAGAAGAACTACCAGATATAGTTTCCAAAATAGCAGATAAAGAAGGTATACGCATTATCTGGGCACTCAACTTAGACGGAGGTTCTGCTTCTGCCCTTCTGACACCAAAGGTAATTCTTCCAGAATTTCGAGCAGTGAAAACCATTATCTGTATTAAGTAACAGAATATACATTTTTTGAGCCAGCTGTCGGATTTGAACCGACGACCATTCGCTTACAAAGCGAGTGCTCTACCACTGAGCTAAGCTGGCGGCGTAATTGATTTACAATTATAGCATTAGATAGATGCTTATTTCTTATTTTTTATGGATTCAGGTAGAAAAGTACTATTTTTATTAACACCAACAAAATCTTCAGACCATACATAGTCTTTTCCATAACCTAAATCCTTCATGAGTTTTGTTGGCGCATTACGCAGATACAGTGGAACGGGTTCATTTGGATACTGCTTCACGAGTAATTGGGCTTGAGAAAGTGCATTTGCGACGTCACGCGATTTCTTGGCTTGAGTCAAGTAGAGCACAGCATGAGCCAAAATGAGCTGTGCTTCTGGCATACCTATAACAGAGACAGCGCTGAATGCTTGGTTGGCGACGATACTTGCGGCTCTATCTGCGAGGCCAATGTCTTCGGATGCGAAAATAAGCATGCGGCGAGCTATAAATTCTGGTTTTTCCCCACCCTCAAGTATTCGTACCATATAGTAAAGTGCGGCTTCAAGTTTACTTGCACGCATCGATTTAATGAATGCGCTTATAAGGTTATAGTGCATTTCACCTTTTTTGTCGTAGAGCGTATGTTCTCTATTCTGAAAAATTTCAGTGATCATTTGTGCAGTAATTTTTTTCTCAGAATAATTCATGCAGGCAATTTCAAGTGCGTTTAAAAGTACGCGCGCGTCACCCGAAGAGTGCGCGTACAGCGACTGAAATGTCTTTGTGTCCAGAATTTTTCCGTAAGTACCAAGGCCTCTTTTTGTGTCAGTGAGCGCATGAACGGCAATTTTCTTTAGATCTTTTTCCTGTAGGGGATAAAAAACAAATATGCGGCTGCGTGATAGAAGTGGGCTTATTATTTCAAATGAAGGATTTTCGGTAGTGGCTCCGATCAATGTGATAGTGCCATTCTCAACATATGGCAAAAGAGCGTCCTGTTGTGCTTTGTTCCATCGGTGAATTTCATCTATAAATAGAATAGTTTTTTTCTGAAAAAGTGTATGTTCTTGGGCCATGCGAACAATTTTGAGCAAATCTTCTTTACCACTCGTAACACCTGAGAGTTGATAAAAATGTGCTTCGAATTGTTTCGCAAGAAGTTGCGCAAGTGTTGTTTTACCGCATCCAGGAGGCCCCCAAAAAATCATTGAGAAAAGATTGCCACTCTTAATCATTCGCTCAATTACCTTGTTCTTACCAACAAGGTGCTCTTGACCAATAAATTCCTTCAGTGTTGTAGGACGCAAATCGTGAGCGAGAGCCATGTGTCTAGTGTACCAAATGCAGAACTATAGTGCAGGATGTATAGCCTTTAATTGATAGATGACATAAAGTACATACAGTGCAATGAGGACAAGTCCTGCATTCCTACCAATGTGCCATCGCCGAACAATTAGTAGGAACAGCAGTGCGATGACGGTTGCGAAAAGGAGAAAAACTGAGGAGAGTAAATTCTCTGTTGCTACTGCAAGCATAGGTTTAGTAAGAAGTACACATAACCACGGCAAACCTAAACCGATTGCTATATCAAAGATATTTGATCCGACAGCGTTTGCAATCGCCATGTCTCCCCTCCCCCTTTTTGCTACATGTATAGAAGACAATAGATCGGGTATAGAGGTGCCAGCGGCAAGAACGGTAAGGCCTATGACTGCCGAAGATATGTTGAGGAACTGTGCAGTATACACCGCGCTCTCTACCATAAAATGGCTGAGGATAGCTATGTAGAAGACTGAAAGTACGAAATTATATAGGTGCTTCTGTGGAATTTGTTTACCATTTAAAAATGCTCGAGATAATAAGTGCTCAATATGTTGCAGTACTTTTGGTCGAGGCGACATAACTGAAACTTCGTCTTCAAATGGAGTATCAATAATCTCGTATGGAAATAAGCGCCTCCATTGCTTAAAAGATAATAAATAGACACCGTATAATGCAACAAATAGTGATGCATCGAGAAACGTTATTTTTCCATCCGAAAATGTGAGTAGGAGAAGCAGTATGGTAAAACTATAAAAAACGAGATCACGAATGACCGGTTGCCACGTAAGTTTTGCTTTTTTATAGAGTGCAGAAGCACCAATAATGACTAATATGTTAAAAATTGCAGAGCCTACTATGGTGCCTGCTCCTAGTGCTTGCTCACCAGATGGTCTGAATAAAGCAAAAAAAGAAACAAAAAGTTCTGGTGCACTTGAGCCAATCGCCATAAGCGTAGCACCAGAAATATCGGAAGAAAGTTTCAATCTTTGCGAAATATTTTCCAAGCTTGGAACAAAGTGATTTTCCACGACTAATGCTAGTATGTAGAATATAGCGATTAAAGAAAAAATTGACAGTACAAAAGTAACCATAGGGTATTATACGGCAATATGAGCATAACTGAAATAGCGAATCCATGTCAGTGAGTCCCGACGAAGGCGGAAACCCACGAACATTTGGTCGGGATGGTGGGACTTGAACCCACGGCCTCACGCTCCCAAAGCGTGCGCTCTAGCCATCTGAGCTACATCCCGATTGTGCCGGGAGAGGGACTCGAACCCTCACTCCTTATACAGAAACAGGATTTTAAGTCCTGCGCGTCTACCATTCCGCCACCCCGGCTATTGGCTACTTCAAACTTTCAATTAACATCAATTTTAATACTCTTTTATCCTTTGTGCTTTTAAAATACCTTTCACGTCTTATTGCGTCCTCTTTTGCCTTAAATGCTTCATAGTACACAAGTCCTATAGTACCCACCCTCTTTGTTGTCCAAACCTTCCCGTTTATATGCTCTTTAATCCGCCGATCTAAGTTGGATGTTTGACCAATATATAGATGTTTTTCACCTTTCAGTATGTACACGCAATACATGTTAATAATTTTACCACGCACCAGAACATAAGTATGGTACGTGGTACCATATACCGTTCTGACTCCGTCAGATCTGGTATATGGTAAGTCCTGCGCGTCTACCATTCCGCCACCCCTGCTCAATGAGCTATCAGCTAATGGCTGTTAGCTATACGCAAACACAACAGACATTAACAAAAGTTCTCACACATCAGTCAAAATTGTACCACATCACTATATCCCTTTACTATGCGAATGATATACTCATTTCATGCGCACCAACTGTAGTATTGGTATATTTGATAGTGGTTTTGGTGGGATTACTATACTGAAAAGTATAGCGAAACAACTTCCACAATATGACTATATCTATTTTGCCGACACTGCTCGCGCGCCATATGGCAATAGGTCTAAAGAGATCATTTATAATTTCACCAAACAAGCTGTAGATTTTTTATTTTCAAAAGATTGTGAACTTGTCATTCTTGCCTGTAACACTGCCTCGGCCGATGCGTTGCGCCGTATTCAACAGGAATATTTACCGAGTAAGTATCCCGGTAAAAGGGTACTCGGTGTACTTATTCCTGGAGCCCAAGAGGCTATAAAACATACGAAAAATAATACTATTGGCGTCATTGCAACGAATGCAACGGTACAATCTAACGCATTTGAGCGTGAACTATGCAAACTAAGCAGTACAGTTCGAGTAGTGCAGAAATCGTGCCCACTCCTTGTGCCTCTGGTTGAATCGAATGAACATGAGCTACCTTTCGCAAAGATTATTTTGAAACAGTACCTCACTCCCCTATTAAGAAATAATATTGATACCCTTATTTTGGGATGCACTCATTACGAGATACTCGCATCTACAGTTCGGCAGGTCATTGGAAAACACATAACTATTATAGCTGAAGGAACGGTTGTTGCGCACAGTCTTTCGGTGTATCTAACCAACCACTCAGAGATTGTTTTGAAACTAACCAAAAATGGCACTCGTACATTCTATACTACCGATTTAACTTCTCAGTTTGAAATTATGGGACAAAAATTCCTTGGATCTCGTTTTTCTGCTATACTTGTTGCATGGACATAAAGTATCCAGAACCAGTTGTTGGCGCATTTATTATTAATCCAAAGGGTGAATTACTACTTGTTAAGACGCATAAGTGGGATGGTGCATATTGTTGTCCCGGTGGGCATATCGAATTAGGAGAGACGGTTGAATCAGCACTCTTGCGGGAAATAAGAGAAGAAACTGGAATAACTGACATCGTCAGTTGTAGTTTTTTGTGTATGTACGATTACCTGAATGGAGCATATTATAGAAAAAAACATATGATATTTCTCGATTTCAAAGTTGTATCAAAAACATCTGCTGTTACGCTGAATCAAGAAGCTCAGAGTTATGTGTGGGTGTTACCGAAAGATTCGCTCAGACTGCCACTTGAACCATTCACAAAAAAAACTATAGAAGATTATTTTCTATAAAAGATTTTTCTGACTCTCATTTTTCGGTTCTCTACCAAGATGGTGATACGCTTTGATAGTTGCTGTTCTTCCTTTCGGTGTTCGTTTTATTAACCCAAGCTGTAAAAGAAATGGCTCTATAAACTCCTCCAACGTTTGTTTATCTTCGGCAAGTGATGTCGCTAGTGTTTCCACTCCCGCTGGCCCACCTTCGAATGTACCTATAAGAGTCTCCAGATATTGTTTATCTTGTGAAAACAGTCCATATGAATCAAGTCCTAGTATTGAAAAAAGCTCTTTAACGAGTGACAGACTAATGCTTTTATGCTGTGTTGTTTCCAGTAAGTCGCGTGCTCTTCGTAAAATACGATTTGCGACTCGCGGAGTGCTCCGTGAACGCTTCGCAATTTCTATTGCTGCTGCTTGTTCGAGTGGCATTTCCAATAACTGTGCATTGCGAATGAGAATGTCAGTTATTTCATTTTCCGTATAGTACTCCAGTCTAAGAATCATACCGAATCTATCTCGTAACGGTGAAGAAAGCATAGCAATACGTGTTGTTGCACCAATTACCGTAATGCGAGGAACGGGAAGTCGCACGGTGCGTGCGGATGGACCCTTTCCGATAATTATATCCAAATGATATTCTTCGAGAACAGGATAGAGTGCTTCTTCTACTGCTTTTGGTAATCGATGAATTTCGTCAATAAACAAAATGTCACCATTCTTTAAATTTGTAAGGATTGCAGCCAAATCCCCCGCTCTCTCAATTGCTGGGCCAGACGTTATTTTTATTTCACCATTCAGTTCATTTGCCATGATGTGCGCGAGGGTTGTTTTGCCTATTCCAGGAGGACCATATAATAGTAAGTGATCTGCACTTTCTTCTCGCTGTTTTGCTGCACTTATAAAGAGCTCAAGGCCTTTTTTTGCCTTTCCCTGACCTATATAGTCTTTGAGTGATTGAGGGCGAAGTTGCAAATCAGGCGCTGCCATTGTTTTTCGATAAATGTTGTAAGCAGAGTGTAATTTTTTCTTCAAGAGTTCCCACTGGCTTTGCAGTATCGATTGCGTCAATTGCTTCTTTCTTTTGGAAGCCAAGACTTACAAGCGCTTGTACAAGCAACTGATCAGCTGGAGCTACCTGAGCGGCCTCTAAAGAAAACTCTGCACCAAACTTCGATGATAATTCGAGGAGTATTTTTTGAGAAGTTTTTTTACCAACTCCGGGAATTTGAGAAAAGAATGAAACATCTTGTGTTTGCACAGCCTTAACTAATCTTTCGAGCGTTGCGTGGCTCAATATGTTCATTGCAGACTTGGGGCCGATCGATGATATATCGATGAGAATGGTAAAAATTCTCAATTCTTCTTTCGTAAGAAAGCCATACAAACTCAATTCCTGTTCACGCACATGTAGGTGTGTGTAGAGTTCGATTGGCGTATCTTTTTCGAGGCTTAAAAGCACAGGTTCAGCAATGCGTACTAAATATCCAACGCCTCCATCTGTATCTACTATGAGTGCTTTATCAAGTATTTCGCCAACGGTTCCCCTAATTTTACCGATCATCATACGCAGTATATCAAATGTAAAAAGTTGAGTAAAAATTGTTAGAAGGTTTTTGTGAGTCTACAGAAGCGATTGATTGGTGTATAAGAATGCTAGTCCACATGCTATCGCGTCGACCGTATCATCTGGCTTTGGCATAGTTTCTAGTTTTAGGAGTGTTTGCACCATTTTTTGTACTTGCATTTTCTCTGCTTTTCCGTAACCAGTAAGCGACATTTTAATTTGAAGTGGTGTAAGAAAATGAACTGGAATATTTTTTTGAGCCCCTGTCAGAAGCATTACTCCTTGCGATTGACTAACTGAAATTACCGTTTTTTGATTTTTATTAAAAAATAGCTGTTCTAAGATAAGGGCTCTTGGACTGTATTGGGCAATTAGCTCTGTAAGCGTTGTATAGATTTGTAAGAATCGCTGTTCAAGTAATACGCTTTTTTTTGTTATTATACAGCCGTAGTCTACCAGTGAAATTTCATTTCCAAAAGTACCTTGTAGAACGGCGTATCCTGTTCTTTCTACCCCCGGGTCGATTGCAACAATAGGAAATTGAGAATTAATCATGCTTTAAATCTCGTATATCGTTCAATATTTCTCGAGCGTGTTGTTCTGGCTTTACGCGTGGATATACCTTTGCTATAGCACCTTGCGTATCTATAAGATAAGAGATTCTGTAAGTCCCTTCGTATGAGATCCCAAAATTTTTTTTCTTTCCCCAAGCCTCATATGCACGCATTACCTTTTTATCAGGATCTGAGAGAAGTGTGAAGTTGAGTGAATACTTTGTATGAAATTTCAGATGACTTGATACAGAATCACAAGATATCCCAAAAACAACGACACTTTCTTTACTCAGTTCAGAGTATATATCCCTGAAAGCGCAGGCCTCTTTTGTACATCCCGGAGTGTCGTCTTTTGGATAAAAGTACAACAGGACAAATGTATCTTTATAATCACTAAGCTTCTGTTCATTATTGTTTTGATCGAGTAAACAAAAATCTGGTGCTCGTGTATGTGTTTTTAGCATACATTCACTATATCATGAATATGCCTATAGTGCTAACTGTAGTATACTTTTTACCATGGCATATAATAGCGATACTCGGATCATAATGACCAACCATGCAAGAGCGCGCTCGTATGATAGAAAGGTAAGTGAACATGAGGTTCGTCAAACCGTACTGTATCCTGATTCGACGGGGACAAGCCAGCATAGTGCAGTTGAGTTTCGAAAAAAAATAGGCGTAGTTTACTTCACTGTTGTCGCTCTCCATAAGAGTGATGGTTGGGTTATTTTATCGATGTGGCGCAATCCTCCAGCCGTAGGAACTGCTGATGCACGACATTCAATGCTGTACCAAGCGTATCAAAAGTCAGGATTCTGGGGTAAGGTGTGGATAATTATTCGCGAACAATTTGGTTTTTAATTTCAGTTTAGTGCTACAATGCAGATATGAAGAGAACTTTGACCGAAAAAGTATTTGAATATATTCAAACAAACGAAACGAAGAAAGCGAAAGGGCTTATGCTTAAGCAGGATTTTCATATCATTGCTCGCGTAGTGAACAACTTACACGTGGGAAATGCAAAAGCATTTGCATTGCTCCCTCCTGAAATACAAGCAGAAGTAGTTTTGCTTCTCTCTCGCACGACAAAACATGCGATATTTCATAAACTGTCTGCCTATCAAATAGCTCGCTTTCTGCATTTTAATGATGAAGATGATGCTACAGATGTCATTCAAGGACTTTCTAGTGAAAGTCGAAACCAAGTGCTACCCTTACTAATAGAGACAAAGCGCAAACAGATTGAGAAACTGTTAAAGTATGGCAGGGATACGGCAGGTGGTCTTATGGACCTAAACTTTATTCTTGTAAAGCCAGAATTTAGCCTTAAGGACGTTGCCGAAAAAGTTCAGCGACACATTGCTGATAAGAAAAGTGCACCACATGTTATCGTAGTAGATGAAGAGTTGAAGGTGCTGGGATACATACCATATAAACGCCTTATTTTGACTTCTCCAAAACATAGTGTATCTTCGCTCATGATGAACTTGCCAGTAGTTCCGGTACAAGCCGATCAGGAACAAATAGTATCTCGAGTTATGCATGAGCATGGTGACGTGGTTGGTGTTGTTGATGAGAATAAACGAATAGTAGGAATTATACATTTGAGAGACCTTCTGAAAGTATCTCAAGTTGAGGCAACCGAAGATATATTTAAGTTTGCAGGATTGAGCCCTGAAGAGACCGCTTTGGGCTCGGTTGGAGTAAAGGTATCAAAACGCTATAAATGGCTTATAATTAATCTAGCTACTGCCTTTTTGGCTGCGTCATTTGTAAAAATGTTCGAGAGCACTATTGCGCGTGTGACAATACTTGCGGTGTTTATGCCTATTGTTGCTGGTGAAGGAGGAAATGCTGCGACGCAGTCATTGGCCGTTGTCGTAAGAGGGCTGGCAGTACGTGAACTCGATTGGCACCAGGCGCGTGGAGTAGTAATACGCGAAGCTATAGCAGGGACTATTAACGGATTAATAGTTGGTGTATTGGCAGGAATAATCGCACTCTTATTTCATGTATCCCCTATGATAGGTTTACTTTTGGGTGTTTCAATGGTTATTAATCTATTTATAGCAGGGTTGTTTGGTGCGCTCATTCCGTTCATTCTACAAGCTATGCGCATAGATCCTGCAGTTGCTAGTTCGATATTTGTCACGACAGCAACAGATATATTTGGATTCTTGGCGTTTTTGGGGTTGGCAACTATCTTTTTATAATTACCCGTTTCTTTTCGCTACCCTTCTCTGCGCTAAAGAAAGAAGGCGTTTTCGTAAACGGAGATTGAGCGGAGTTACCTCGAGCAGTTCATCATCGGTCATACTATCAAGGTATTGTTCTAGGCTTAGTTTTATGGGTGGCGTTACTTGAATATTCACTCCTTCTCCTGAAGATCGATTATTAGTGAGTTGTTTTGATTTGCATACGTTTACTTCTACATCGAGAGGCTTGAATGCAAAACCCACAACCATACCCTCATACACAGGATCTTGTGGGGAAATAAACAAGTTTCCTCTATCCTGCGCATTGGCAATACCATACCCCATTGCTTTACCTGCCTGTGTTGCTACGAGGGCACCATTACGATTACTAATGGTCTCATTCAACTTTTTTTGGAAATTGAGAAACATGGTGAATATGAGCGCAGTACCCCGTGTCTTTGTAAGTAGAATATTTCTAAGCCCAAGTAAATTTCTACTTGCGATATGGTACACCATGCGAACTTTATTTCCCTTCATTTGTTTCATATCTACCATTGTCGCTTTTCTCCTACCTAATTCTTCACTCGTTTCTCCAGTGTATTCAGTTTCAACCTCTACTGTAACCTCTTCAAATGGTTCACAGACTACTCCGTCTATGGTTTTATACAGTACCTGCGGTTGAGAAACCTCAAATTCGTATCCTTCACGTCGCATATTTTCTATAAGAACTGCCAAGTGTAATTCTCCACGCCCAGCAACACTGTATGCACTTCCCGCATTTTCTTCAATGCGAAGCCCTATATTTGTCTCTTTTTCTTTTAGTAATCTTTCCTTTATCTGTCTGGATGTTCCAAATCTACCCTCGCCTGAAAGTGGACTGCTGTTTGGTCCTATGGTTATTGAAAGCGTTGGTTCACCGACTTCAACGTTTGGCAATGCATCGGGGTGTAGAGGATCTGTAATAGTTTTTCCTATGGTTAAATTATCAATTCCAGCAATAGTTGCTACGTCTCCTGTTGTTACTTCATTAACTTCGATTCTATCGAGCCCATTTGTTGTATAAAGTTTTTGTACTTTATACGTTCCCTCTTTCCCTTTTTCGCTTACCATAGATACACTCTGTCCCATACTTAACTTTCCACGTGCGATTCTACCAATGCATAGTTTTCCAACGTAGTCATCGTATGCGAGTGATGAAATAAACATTTGAAATGGCTCATCCTGCCCCTTTTTAGAAGCATCTGGTAATTCTTCTAAAAGCGTTTCAAACAAAACTGTTAAATCTGCACCATCCTCGCTGTTGTACGTTTCCGGAAGTTCTTTATACGCTTTCCCATCTCTGCCAACACCAAAGAGGATAGGCATGTGGAGTTCCTCATCTGTAGTAGCATGTTCTAAAAGTAAACTTTCGACCTCGTGTACTACTTCCATTGCTCGAGCGTCACGTTTATCTATTTTATTTACGAATAAAATGAGTTTCAAACCACGTTCGAGTGTTTTTTGAAGTACAAATTTTGTTTGGGGAAGTACTCCTTCCGCAGCATCCACTAAGAGTAATGCGCCATCTGCCATATCTATAGTACGTTCAACTTCACCAGCGAAATCTGCGTGTCCAGGTGTATCTATAATATTTATTTTCGTGTCCTTATAAAATACTGAAGTATTTTTAGCTAGTATAGTAATACCCTTCTCCTTTTCAAGATCGTTCGAATCCATAATTAGATTCTGTTGCATTTCTTTTTGATTGTCACGGAATGTATGAGTCTGTTTAAGCATAGTATCAACCAGTGTTGTTTTGCCGTGGTCTACGTGTGCGATTATTGCTATGTTACGTATATTCATATATTTCCTTAAAATCAATAAAGCCCTGAACCAATACGGCACAGGGCACTGTTACATATATATGCTAAGTATATCACACTTCACTCTTAAACACACTCCGAGCATAGTTGAGAGTCTTCAAGCACTTAACTACTGAACGATAATGGATCAATAGTTTGTATAGTACGATATTTTCGCTTTACCACGAAGCTCTGTGAGGTATTTTTGTACCTCTGATGAGAACTTTTGGTTCTGTAGCTGATCTTTAATTTGCTTTTCTAGCTCTGCTCCAGTAAGTGTTTCTGGAATTGAATCTTTATTTTGATCTATATAATCCGCAATTTCTTTCTTCGTTGGCTCAATTTTTTTACCTAGTATCTTTTTCAGAATTAGTTGAAACTTTAATTCTTCTCGAAGATCTTTCTCGGTCATATTTTGTGCCTTGAGTGCGTCTGAAAGGGATTGGTTAGATTTTTTTAATCCATCCTCTATCTTCTTTATTTCTCCATTAAGCTCATTTTCGGTAGTAACGACTTTCATTTTTGATGCGTCTTGCATAATTAATTCTTTTGAGATAAGCGTATCGAGCGCTTGTTTACCACCTTGCTTCTCAAGTATCGAGATAACCGCAGTTCTACTCACGGGCTTACCATTCACAGAAGCAGCAAAAAGTAAATTTCGCAGGTATGGCATTGCAAAAGCAAGAAGCCCAACTATTACGACCCCCAATACCATTGATATAAACTTCTTGTCTTTCAAAAAAGGTTGCACAGGAGACTTATCTTCGAGCACTTCATTTTCAACTACTGGTGCTTTTTTAGAGACAGAACGGGTTGTTTTTTTGACGGACATTTTTTTTGTTTTTGCCATTTATGTATTATACATGAATAATTTATATTGCAAACACTATTTTTAGCATTTATGTTACTACAGGCGTTGGAGATATTGTAGGAGTTGGAAATATGGGTATTGTGGGCGTTGGCGTGATTGTTGGCGTTGATATTTTATTTATGGGAGGATCATATATAAAGTCGCGAGATAGAATTCTTTCCTCCTTTGATATAGTGCTTCTCACTTTTACTTCTATTTTTTTTTGTCCTGATTCAAGATTATATATATCGATTGATTTATCGGTAAATGCACTCCATTTTGAACCGTTTATTCTATAAGACCAAACAACAGGACAATATTCTGTATTTGAGTATTCAATATCTATACTAAATGGGTTTTGCGTAACTGTCTCTCCGTCTTTTGGATTTGTAATAGATACAACGCCAATTTCTGGTATACAAGCACTAACTGATTCGGCAGTCGGCTCAATAACTTTTGTTATTTCTTTGATTATTACTTCTCTTGTAGGGCTTTTTGCCGATGTATCAGTTTTTGTTTGAGGAGTTGTTGTTTCTCTAATTCGAGAAACATTGGTTAGTAAGACCGTCAAGAGCACAGGAATAGTCAAGAAAGCCGTAATGAGCTCTAGGTATTTTTTTTTGTCGGGCAGCTTAGCAAACCAGTTCTTTAGTCTTGTTATCATAGTTACGTATGTAGTTCTTGATGAAGTTCAATAATGTTTCCTTCTGGGTCTGCAATATGCAGAGCTCTCATGCCCCAGTCTTTAAAATCTAAAGCAGAAGACACTATGGTTACCTTGGAGTCCTTGAGTACTTTTTCCATTTCATCAACATCGTTTACAACAAAAGTCAGCACACAAGATTGGCTCGATACAATCTTTTCTGCAAGGTGTAATGTGTTAAATAAGTGCTTTCTTTCAATCAATGCTAACTTAACGCTTCCAAATGAAAATTGTGCATAAGGCCCCGTTTTACTACCGCTTTCGAGAGGTAATTTTAATATGTCAGCATAGAAGGAGTACATCTTTTCAAAATTTTCAGCAAGTAGCTTAAATGAATGTATGGAATCTATCGTTGGTTCGTGTGAAACATTTGTTAGGACGTGATCTTCGATAGTCCATCCAGGTTCACTGTACACTTCAATCCATGTTTCAGAGCCCTCAGCTCTGTGTATTTGCCTAGGTTGTATGACTGCATACTCACCTTCTCGTACAATCTGGCGAGTGTTGTCAATAAATAGAGTCAAAGCCCCTTTTGTGACAAAGTAAATTTCGGCAGTGCGATTATGTATATGTGCAGGCGTTTTATCTATTACAGCGACCGCTGTACTATATGCATGATGCTTTTCAGTCGGATCTATTTCACAAATTACTTCTGTAGGATCTGATTCTGGATTCTTCATAATCCGTGCACCGGGATATTTTTTTTCAAGAGTTTCAAGGACTGTTTGTATATTCATGGTTGTATAGTTTATAACAATTGTTCATCTATTTCAGCTCCTGATGATATAGGGCTGTCATTCTGATCTTCTGGCAAGATGAATACGTCTCGTTTATATTCGTTCGTTCCTATACATTCTGCAGCACCTGATGCTATTTTTTCATATGGCTTGCACGCTCGACAGCCATTATGAGGACATATGAAGCGATTGAGTTGCTTGGCAAGCTTAACATCTTTTGCGAGGCTTAAAATAGTTTCTTTTGCCTGTTTCTCATCTGGAATATTCATAGGTGTCGGGCTGTTATTACGATCTAGATACCAATAACTAACTCCATCTATTTTTCTCTTCTGTACTGCGCCGGCGAGTACATAATAAATTGGTAGTTGGAGAGAGCTTTCTTCTTCTGATCCACGACTCGTTTTAAAGTCAATGATATGCACCGCGTCGTGTATGGGTATGTATTCAAGCCAGTCTATTTTTCCGCAGAGTATTATTTCTTCTTCTTTTGAAAGCCAGAATGATAAAAGATCTTTTTTTAATCGTAAAGTAAGGTGAGAAAGTGGTCCAGGGTTATTTAGAATTCTTCGCATCATGTCTTCTCCTCTTTTCTTGTATACTTCCTCGTGTTTGTCGTTATGAAATCCCCCCATTTTCCCTTTAATTTTTGACCACTGTTTGTCTAGCATAAGTACAGGCGACTCTCGAAATCGATCGGCTGAAGGAATGGCTGAAAGCATACGTATAACTTCATGAACCACTTGTCCCAATGCGAGAGCTGGTGTCATTAGCGCAATTTTGTTACCTGACTGCGGATATCTATAGATATTTTTTAGATAGTACGCTCTTGGACACGTTTGAAAATCATTTAGAGTTGAGTATGAAACCCAAAGCGCACTGTATGTATCTTCGTTGCCCATGTCTACTTGTTAGTATAGCATATTGAGGCCTCAGATTAATATTACGAGCTTTTCTGTTTCAATTCTAGTTTTTTAAACCAGTTACGTCTTAACATGACTGCAATAATGACGTACACCCCTATGTCTACCCACGTTTCTTCTATCGATTCATTTACTGGATTTTTACTATTAATAAGTAAGTGCTTAAGCCTATTGAGCTTATCACTAACGCGAAATGCAATTCCAAGTTCACGCGTATCGAGTATATTCCCCTTACCGTAATCCTTGTGTTTTTTAATAAACATTTCAAGCATCTCGTCACATACAAGTTCAAATGCAGCCTCTAGATCTTGTGGTTTACTCATAGTACTTACCTTTAATTTATAAAAATGTACGACTAGGCAGATCTACTCACTGTCCGTCCTGTTTTCTTTATGACGGCGACAAAAAATCCTTCATGTATGGCGGATGGTAGTATGCGCTTGGTACAAACTAGTTCGGGAGAATAGTGTGAGTCTTGCCACTGAGTGATACCGTCGACCGTCTTAATTTTAGGAATAGAAATAGGTATGAGTTCTACCTTTCCCTTCTCTTTAGTAAGAGCCCAGTCTATAACCGCCTCGTTTTCTTCTGGAGCAAATGTGCACGTTGAATAGACTACTATTCCTCCAACGGCAACGCACGAGAGTGCTGATCGCAGTAGATATTTTTGTAACCTCGCCAGATGTTTCACTTTTTTTACAGACCAGTTAAGAGAATCTTTTGTTCCGTTAGAAAATCGTGCCTCCATTGAGCATGGAGCATCTAAGAGTACAGCATCAAATTTTTCAGGGTATGTTTTCCATAAGGATCTTCCATCTTTGTGCTCAACCTGTGTATTGGTTACTCCCATGTGTTTCAATGTGTCAATGAGCTTGTACATGCGTACACTGCCAGAGTCATTTGCAATAATGGTACCACTATTATGCATTAGTGCACTTAGGTGTGACGTTTTGCCACCGGGAGAGGCGGTCATATCCAGTACGGTATCGGTTGGTTTTGGGTTAAGTAGTATGGGTGGTAACAAGCTTGATGCCGCTTGAATGTAAAATAACCCATCGGTGTATTGGGGCAAGGAAGTTAAAGTACGTAAATGTGCCTTTTCTATTATAAGAGCATATGGACACCACGGGATGAGTGATGCAGTGATTTTTACTTTATTAAAGTCTTGAATGAGAGATTCAGTGTTGGTTTTGAGTGTATTAATCCGTACTACGACACGCTTTTCTTCGCCAAATGACGACAAAATTGATTGAGACTGTGTTTGTGTATAAAGCTCATTAATGCGTGCTACAAATTTCTCTGGGAGGTTACTTTTTTGCATGCAATTTTAATTAGTGCGAAAGAATACTCGCTATGTCCTTTTTAAACGTATTTTTAAGAATGTCTACCTCGCGCTTAATAATGTTTTCTATATCTGCAATATGCGAACGAAGTAATAGCATTGCTTTTTTATGTTTATTACTTTGCACATGTGCAATAAAGTCTTTTTTTGCATGTTGCGGCAAATGAGTAAGTGCTATATCTATAATTACATGGTGGACGGTTGAATCGATTATTATAATAAGATCTTGCTTTTCTGAAGCTGTCAACGTGAGTGAATCGAGTTGTGCATACAGTGTATCTACTTCGATTATGTGTGTATAAAATTGTTTCTTCATAGTTCTATTGTACTCGAATTGGTCCAAGGCGTATAGTATTGCCAGGGTCGTCTATAAAAAAGTAAAGTACAGGCCCTCGTGCAGAACCGTCCCGGCGTTCAAGGTAATCCATAACTTCTGGTGATCCACCTAAATGTTTACCTGTCCACTCTGCGGGACCAGAATCTGCAACATCTGCAATAACTGCTTTACCATTTTGAGGGTTTACGACAAATATTTTTCTA